>Ga0315280_10002103_pt1 | contig 32747 bp, 29 predicted proteins | sample YL17G06_40_MG_FD_203697 | JGI IMG/M metagenome (GOLD analysis project Ga0315280, IMG submission 203697) | Sediment microbial communities from Yellowstone Lake, YNP, Wyoming, USA - YL17G06_40 | ecosystem: Environmental > Aquatic > Freshwater > Lake > Sediment | place: USA: Wyoming | collected...
TGACTTCCGGCTCCGGCTCGCCGCGCCGGGCCGTGTCGCGCAGGTTCTCCACCAGGGCCTGCGGGTGGATCTTCTCCTGGATGTAGATCGGCACCACGGGGACGGCCAGGTCCTCAGCGTCCTGCTCGTCCTTGCCCTTCCAGACAAGCTGCGGATCGAGCGACGGGTCTCGCGGGTAAAGCACCTTGAGGGGCGTCTCTTCGTCGTCCGCGACAAAGTCGCGAAGCTCCTCGGTCGGGATGTTGGGCCTCCGGTCCCGGTGCTTGATACTCTCGACCGGGGTGTGCGCGCTCTTCGTCTTCCTGCCAGCCATCAGCCCAACACTCCCATGACTCCCTCCCCGCTTGCGGGGAGGGTGGGGAGGGGTATCAGTACCCCCCTCAGTCCCCCCGCAAGCGGGGGGAGGAAAGGAACTCGCGGATCTCGTTCTGCGCGTTCCAGGGCTCCGTTACCTCGATGAACGCCCACCGTCCGAAGCCGCCGTGGTTGTTGATGGCCGGCACCCATAGGGTGCGTGCCGTGTCGACCTTGGCCTCCTTGTCCGGCCGCTTCTCGCCCGTCACCTCGATGATGAGGTTCAGCGGCTCCGGGCTACCGTCGTCGATATGGGCGATGAAGTCGGGGATGTACGACCTGACCTCGCCTTCATCGGTGTACGGGACGGTGAAGCCAAGGTTGTGGTTCTTGACGTAGCGCAGGGTCTCGGGCATCGACTCCAGCGCCTGGGCCACCTTCTGCTCCCAGGAGTCGGTGTCAGCCACAACGTGGCTGACGTGGCACTTGGCCGGATCGGTCTGGTAGACCGGCCTCGTTGTGTCGAAGTCCACGTAGTCCGTGGAGCCCACAGTGTTGTACGGGGCAAGAATGGGCTTCAGCGTCGCAGCGCCCCCCTCCGAGGCGACGATCGCCCGGTGGATCTTGCCCGCGGCGCTATCCGCCAGTTCGTAGAGCAGCAGCAGTTGCGGGAATGTGTTGTCCTTGCAGCTCACGCAGCGGTCGAGCCACTCCTTCGCCAAGCGCAGAATGCCGGGGAAGAACCACGGTCGCTGGCTCTCCTCGTCATCCCGGAAGTAGGTCTCCAGCACCCGCTTGGCGAGGAAGAACGCGACCTCCTGAGGGCGACGGCGCTTCAGGTCGTCGAGCGTGTGGATGTCGGACGCGCCGACGATAGGGTCCATCTGCACGGTGGTCGGGACGTGCTCGGTGCTCAGCGCCATCCGCGAGTCTTCGGTGAACTGGGCCGTCACCTGGTCGCGGGCGGGCTCGTAGCGGTAGCCGACGACCCGAGGGAACTCGATCCGACATCCGGCCCTCTCCGGAAGCGCCCGCACGCGCGTGGGCTGACGGACTGGCGGCGGGTCGGCCTGACTGCCCGAGCACGGGATGAACGAGAACGGTACACCGTAGACCTCGGCGTACTCGGGCGGCGGCGCGTCGATCGTGACCAACCGGCCGCCCACCTCGAGGGAGCGTGGCTCTGTCGCATAGCTCATGCGACGCAGCCCCCGGCCCACGACCTGCTCGCACAGGAGCTGCGTTCCGAAGGCCCGGACACCGAGGATGTGCGTCACGGTGTTGGCGTCCCACCCCTCGGTGAGCATCGAGACCGACACGACGCACCTGACGCTCTCCCCGAGTCGGCCGGGCTTTCCGACGGTGTTCATGACTTCGCGGAGGATGTCTTCGTCAGTCAGGGCATCGGCGTCGCGCTCAGGGAAGCGCGCTCTGCACTCGCGCTTGAACTCCTCGATCTGCGGCGCGAGCGTCCTCCTGAACTCGGGCGTCAGCGCCTCGCCGCTCTCAAGCTGCTCGCTGTCTATGAGGAGCGTGTTCGGAGGCAGTGCCCACCGGCCGTCGGCGACGTTGCTGAACAGCGGGAGCTGCCCGGGAACCAGCACCGTGCGGTTCTCGTCACCTTCGGCCCGCACTCCCTTCTCATAGCCCCCGACGTAGTCGAAGACGAGTTTCGAGACGTTCGTGTTGTTGCAGACCACGATGAAGACCGGCGGGGTCTGCCGCTGTCCGTTCTCCGTGGCAGTCGCCTGCCACTGCGCGTGGTACTTCTCGTAGTTCGCGTATAGACTGTGCAGGGCACCCTCGAGCTCCGCGGGCAGCCTCGGGTCGCCCGGCACGGCCTCCGTGCCTCGGCCCTTCTTCGGCAGATGGTCGCGGATGCGCGGCCAGATGGTCCGGTAGGTCGGCAGGTCCCCTGTCATACTGTCGTCGGAGACGGGGACTCGGGGGACCTTCACAATGCCCGACTCGATGGCGTCGATGAGTGAGAAGTCCGAGACTACCCACGGGAAGAGAGTCCCCTCGGGGTAGCCGGAGCCCTTCAGAAAGAAGGGCGTGGCCGACAGGTCGTAGACGGCGCGGACCCCGACCTTGCGCTTGACCGCCTCAAGACCCGAGATCCAGACGCGAGCAGCCTCTTCGCGTTTCTTGGCCTCCACCCGCTCGTCGCCCGTCAGCCTCTCGTTCCCGTCTACCTTGTGGCGGTAGCAATGGTGCGCCTCGTCATTCAGAACCACGATGTTCCTCTTGCCGCGCAGGTCGCCCCAGACCCGATGGACCATCTCGCCGGGCGTTTCCAGGAATGGACTCCTCTGCCCCTGGGCCACCAGTAGCCGCTTGGTGAGCTTGGCGGCGTCGCCTCGGTCCCGCGGAAGGAACGAATGGTAGTTGGTGATGACGATCTTGGCCCTGCCAAGCTCGCCAAGCTGTTCCGGCGACACGACATCTCGCTCGCGGTAGTAGTTGCCCGGATCGCTAGGCAGCAGGACGCGGAGGCGGTCCCGTATGGTGATGCCAGGGGTCACGATCAGGAAGGCGTCGGAGAACCGAGCGTCGCCGCGGTTCGCAAGCTTGTTGAGCGCCTGCCAAGCGATGAGCATCGCCATGACGACCGTCTTGCCGCTGCCCGTCGCCATCTTGAAGGCGATGCGGAACAGGTCGGGATTCGCCTCGGCATTGCCCTGGCGCAACTCGTTCTCTATCCACGTCTCGCCGTGCCTGCGGGCGACCTCGGTTATGTAGATGGCGGTCTCGAGGGCCTCCACCTGGCAGAAGAAGAGCCTCCGGTCTCGATCGGGGTCTGTCCAGTAACGTAGCAGATCCCGGGTGGTCTTGGTGACGCTCACATACCCTCCCCGGCGCCACGTCGCCACAGCATGGCGGACGCGGTTGATGAAGTGGTTCTCCTCGACCCGATCCAGCGTCCACTCGGTGGCCATGGCCGCCTGGGAGCCCCGCTTCTTCGGTGGCGCGATCGGCACGAAGTACTGGCTCGTCCGGCGCTCAGGAACCACTTCGTTCGTGATGCCGTCCTCCGCGAACCTGAAGTGGTGCTTCGGCTCCTCGAATGGCGAGTTGATGACGGGGTTCTCGATGGTGACTTGCCGCACTGTGCTTAGCCTCCCCGGGCCGGATGGCGCCCTGCTCCAGCACGGACTTTCGCTGTGGGCGCCGCCGGGCCCTTCGCCGGCAGGCCCCCGCGCAGCACGTGAGAACGTAACCAGAGAGTGGTGCGGCCTGGGCGGGTGAGGTGGCAAGACATGCCCAGGCCCACCAACCTTCTCTTCATCTTCGCCGATCAGCTTCGCGGGCAGGATGTCGGCTGCGCGGGGAATGCGGCGGTGGCGACGCCCAGCATCGACCGCATCGCGCGCGAGGGCGTGCGCGTTACGAACGCTATCTCGTCCTACCCCGTGTGCTCGCCCTACCGGGCGTCGCTGCTGACTGGGAACCACGTCTTCCGGAACGGCATGTACTTCAACGACGTCCGCCTGCCCGAGCACAACCTCTGCGCGGGCACCATCTACGCCGACGCGGGCTACGCGACGGGCTACATCGGCAAGTGGCACCTCGATGGCCAGAACCGCCTCGGCTTCACGCCGCCGGGTTGGCGAAGGCGCGGGTTCGACTACTGGGCCGTGTGCAACTGCGCGCACGACTACTTCCGCGCCTTCTACTACCTCGACAGCCCGGAGCCCATCGCCATCGAAGGCTGGGAGCCGGATGGCTACACCGACCTGGCCCTGGACTTCCTCCGCGAGCGGGCGCGCGACCCGTTCTGCCTCTTCCTTTCCTATGCTCCGCCGCATGACCCCTACGTCGCGCCGCCTGAGTGGATGGAACGCTACGACGCGGCGAAGATCCCCCTTCGCCCGAATGCTCAGGGCGACCCGAGCGAGCGCATCGCCGCGTACTGGGCCGCCACCACGGGGCTCGAGCACAACGTGGGCCGGTTGCTCACGGAACTGGACGAGCTGGGCATTGCCGACACCACACTGGTGGTGTTCACATCCGACCACGGCGACATGCTGCTCTCCCAGGGGCGGGTGAAGAAGCAGCAGCCGTGGGAGGAGTCGATCCTCGTGCCATTCGTGGCGCGCGGCCCGGGCATTCCGGCCGGCACGGTCAGCGACGCGCTCCTTTCGACGGTCGACGTCCTGCCGACCGTGCTCGCGCTGACCGGCGTTCCGCACCCCGGTGGCATGGACGGCATCGACCTTTCCGGCGCGCTGCGCGGCGTGGAGTGCAATGACCCCGATGCCACCTACATCATGGATGTGTGCGCCGCGGGCGAGGCGCTCGTCGCCGGCATTCCCGAGTGGCGAGGGGTGAGAACTAAGCGCTACACCTATGCGCGTAGCCGCGAGCGCGGGTGGGTGCTCTACGACAACCGTGAGGACCCCTACCAGCTTCGGAACCTGGTCGATGACCCCGGCAACGACCTCCTCCGCCGGCAGCTCGACGACCTGACGTGGCGATTCGCGGAGCGCTACGAGGACGAGTTCCGGGAGGGCGCGCACTACCTGGAACTTGCGTCCAAGGCCGGTCCGGAGTGCTGCCCGCCGACGCTGATGGGCCCCGACGGGGCGTTCCAGGTGAAAGGCAAGGAGTGAGCGGACGTGTAGTATAATGGCGGGGTGGGCATGCCATGTGCGGCCGCTAGGAGTGCATCCGCGATGCGGGTCCTGTGTATGCTGAGCTTGGTCGGGCTGGTGGCGGCGATCGCGGCCGGCTGCGGCGAGTCGTCCGGCCCGGTCGCCTATGCGGCATTCCGCTACACCGATCTGTCCGGCAAGGCGCTGCAGATAGCGGGCCAGCCGGCGCCATCGATCGCCGAGCAAGGCTCCCTCATCAGGCGCGACAAGACCGTGCTTCAGACCGGGCAAGAGGCAGTCCAGGAGCTCTGGATCGTCGATCCGATGGAGGTCCCGCCGAATGAGTACAAGTTTGGCGCGACTCCGGAGGGGCTCGTCACGGTCACCGGCGGAAGCCTGAAGAGCTACGTCATCACGCCGCCGAAGTTCTGACCCCGTCCGTTCCCGCCGTCCCTCGGTACGCCGCACAGAGCGCGGCTACTCGGGATGAGCGATTGGCGGGCCTGCCCAGTCCCGCTCATCCCGAGTAGGAGCCCGCGGCGTCTGCGGGCGACGTAACGAGGGACGCGGCCCGCCCTGCCGTCAGTGCGGATTGTCGCGAGCGCCACGAGCCTTGTGGGCTGCCCAGTCCTTCTTCTTGGCGGCCTGCTTCAGTCCATCGAACTCCCCGGCGATCAGGGCTTCGTTCTTGCGCCGGCTCCAACCCTTGATCCGGCGTTCGGCCGCGCAGGCCTCGTCCCGCGTCTCGAAGTACTCCGACCACACCAGTTGCACGGGCCTGCGCGCGGCGGCGTAGCCGGCACACTCGCCCGCCGCGTGCTCGGCTAGACGCCGTTCCAGTTCGTCACTGTGGCCGACGTAGTACGACCCGTCGCCGCATCGAAGTATGTAGACATGGAAGGACACTCGCCGCAGTTCGGCGGGCAAGCCGCCCGTCCCTCGGTACGCCGCACAGAGCGCGGCTACTCGGGACGAGCGGCCTGGTGAGAGCTCCCTCGCACGCAAAGCTGTCGCCCGTTGCCGTGATCGCGGGCGCTACTGTCGCTTGACCCGCCCACTCTTCGCGGGCAGGAGCAGCAGGTTCCGCTCGGGCTCGAGGCGTCGTCGCGCCACGCGCGCCCACCCGAGGGGGCCGGCGCGTGAGACGCCCATCAGCACCTGCAGCTCGCCGGGCGTCTGCTCCCCGACTCTCGAGCCGTTCGGGGCCGCCTCGACAACCGGGGCCATCGACTCAAACCGCTCGGGCTCGGCCGGCGGCTCGACAGCGATACGGTCCACGTTCCCGTCCAGCACGGCGCGCAGCACCTCGTCCGTGCTACCGTTTGGGCGCTGGGTTGTCTCCGCCACCACCGTCGCCGCCCGCACCTGGTCGGCCCCGGCTACGACCAGCAGCGGGCTCGTGGGGGCCGCGATCGCCTGGCTGAAAGCGCGACGCACCTCGGCCGACGCGCCGCTGGGATGGGGGAGCATCACAAGGTCGCTCTCCCGCATGGCGCGGGCTACCTCAGTCTCGGGCACGGCCAGGGTGCGCCTGGTGGTGAACGAGGCGGACCCTTCGGCGCAGGTCTGCGCGTACTCATCGAGCTTCACATCCAGCTCTTCGAGGAATGCCGCGGTGGCCTCGTCGATCTCTGTGGGGGTCCAGTGGGCGGCAAGATCGTCCGGCGTCCTCACGTACGGCTCGAACCACCGCACATCCAGCAGGAAGCGAACGTCGATGTGATCCCTGACCCCCGTGACACGGACAGCAGCCCGCATGAGGGCCGCATCCAGAGGTCCGCCGGCTGTCAGGACTCGTACGAGCATGGTTGCCTCTTATCCTACCCCGGTCCGCCGCACTCTACTCCGGCGTTGGCCCACGCGCCATTGTTCAGGACATCATATTGGGCAGCGCCCGACTCCGCCCTCCGCAGGACGCGCTGAGAAGTGCAAAGCCCGCCGGGCGGGGCATCCTGGGCCCCGCGCTCGGCGGGCTGCCTGTGTGGGCCTGACCTGTTCGGTGGCTAGTGGGCCTTGATCTCGATCTGGCGCGGCTTGGAGCGCTCGGACTTGCCGATCGTCACCGTCAGGACGCCGTCGACGTACTCGGCCGTGATGCTGTCAACGTCGATGTCGCGCGGCAGCGAGACCGAACGCGAGAACTCGCCGAACACACGCTCCCGCACGTGCAGCGACTCGCCCTCCGCCAGTGGGGGCACTTCCCTCTGTACGCGAACGGTCAGGACGTTGGCCTCCACGGAGACCGAGACCGCGTCCTTCGGCACACCCGGCACCTCCGCGACTACCCGGTAGCCCTCGCTGCCCTCGATGAGGTCCAGCGGGATCCAGGCGCCACTGGCCAGGCGACCCTCGCCCAACATGCTCGGCCAGGTCGTGTAGAGCCTGTCGAGCTCGCCCTGCAGGAACTCAAACGGGTTCCCCCTGCTTACCCTTACCAGCTTTCCCATAGATGGTCACCTCCGACTTGCCATTGCGACCGGGCCCATCATCTCGCCGGTCGTCTCTAGTTGTGAGCATATAACATGAGTCCAATGCTGTCAAGGATTTTTCTGGTCATAGTGTAAGTTGGCCGGTCGACAGGGCGTAAGACGGCCAAGGACACCTGCTGCGGCGCGCGAACGTCATATGACGGCCGGGAGGACGAGGGATCGAGGCACATGAGGCACACGAGGCCGGCGGCGGCGCTGCTGATGCTCCTAGTGGCGGGCGCCATTGTCGCGTGGAGCACGCCCGCCGATGAGGGTGACAGGAAGCCGCCCATCCCCCGGGGCCCGCTCTCCGATGACGACGTGCAGAGGATCCGCGACGAGGTGCTGCGGCGCGTCAACTGGGATCGGGACGACGAGGGTCTACCGCCAGTGCAGTGGGACGACCAAGCCACGGAGGTGGCCGACGCCTTTTGCGCCAAGGCCCTCGCCGACGACTCGGTGGGCCACTACACCACCGATGGGCTCTCACCACTCGACCGTTGGGGGGTTGCGGGCGGGATGAGCTACATCCGCGAAAACACCTGCACCTGGGGCTGGAGTGGGCCGTCGGCGGACTGGACGCTCGAGAGGGTGCTGAGGGTCCTGGATGACTTCCAGGACGCCATGCTCGCCGAGAGCCCGCCGAACGACGGCCACCGCCGCACCATCCTGGACCCGTACATGACACACGTCGGAGCGGGGCTGGCCCTGTCCAGGAACGCTCTTCGGTATGCCCAGGAGTTCACTGCGCGGTACGTTGAGTTTGACCAGCAGCCGCCCACCGAGTGCAAACGCTCGGACAGAGCCACGCTCGTGGGGCACGTGTCCGACCCCACCGCGTACCGCGTCAGCCAGATCATGCTCTACTTCGAGGAGCCGCCGGAGCCCATCGATGCGGAAGAGACCAAGAACCACATGACCTACGAGCTGCCAGAGAAGTCGCGCATGCTGAGGCCGATGCTGCCCGAGGGTTCACACTACATCAACGACGGCAGCAGAGGCGACTTCCGCTACAACAACACGACCGGGCGTTTCTCCTGCTGGCTTCCGTGGTTCGAGGGCGAGGGCTGGTACGCCGCCTGCGTCGCGGTCGTGGACGCGGACGCGGCCGAAGGCACTCGCCCGTTCCCCGCCTCGTGGGTGCTGATTCGGGTCGGTGACAAGCAAGAGGCGCCCACCAGCTCGTGAAGGTGAACCCCCGGTGCCCTGTGAAGTCCGCCTCCGAGCCGGCTGCGGGTGGGCCGTGGCCCCCGGCTAGGAAGGTTGGTCTAGGCGCTTTGGAGGCAAGTCTGCGTCTCGCCAGGCTGCGAGCCCGCATCGAGGATGTCGGCGCCGACGGGGCGATTATCACCACTCGCGAGAATGTCGCATACCTGACAGGCTTCGGCGGATCGGCGGGCACCCTTGTGCTTGCCCCCGGCCTGTCCTACCTCCTGACGGACGGCCGCTATGAGATCCGCGCCAAGACACAGGCGAAGGGAGTCTGCGTCACCGTCGGCAAGTCGCTGCCCGACGTGGTGAACGAGATCCCCGGCCGCCCGGTACTCGTTTACGAGCCCGACAACCTGTCGTCCTCGAGGCTCCGCGCTACCAAGAAGGGCGTCCAGCGGGCCACGCTGGCTCCCGAGCAGGGGCTCGTCGAGGAACTCCGCGCCGTCAAAGACGATGCGGAGCAGGCCCTCGTTCGGCGCGCCGTGCTGACAGCCGACCGAGCCTGGGAGACCCTCCAGCCGGAGATCGTCCCTGGCGCGACGGAGCGCCACCTAGGCGCTAGGCTCGAGATCCTGATGCGTGAGGGTGGCGCTGACGACAGGGCCTTCGATACGATCGTCGCCTCCGGACCGAACTCCGCGATCCCCCACCACGAAACCGGCGATCGGATCGTGCAAGAGGGTGACTTGGTCACATTCGACTTCGGGGCCGTCTACCGCGGCTACCACTCGGACTGCACGCGCACCGTGATGCTGGGAGAGCCGACCGAAAAGCAGCGCACTGTCTATGAGACGGTCCATAGGGCTCTCGTTGAGGTCACGGCGATGCTGAAGCCAGGCGCATCGGGGCATGACGCCGACAAGAAGGCCAGGGACATCGTCAAGGAGGCGGGGTACGAGAAGAGCTTCACCCACGGCCTGGGACACGGGGTGGGCCGGAGTGTCCACGAGCGTCCGGGGGTGGGCAAGGGTACCACGTTTGAGCCCGGGCACATCGTGACCGTCGAGCCGGGTATCTACATCGAGGGTTGGGGCGGGGTCAGGATCGAGGACATCGTGCTCATCACGAAGGACGGCCACGAGGTGCTGACGACGGCTCCCCGGCCGAGCTCCCCGGCGCCGCCCGGGTGGAAGGCGGAAGCAGATTGAACTACGCAGGCCGGATCGCCCGTCTGCGCGAGGCCGCCGGCGTATCCGACGGTACCGTGTTCGTCGTGACGAGGCCCGACAGCATCGCCTACTTCTGCGGCTTCACCGGTTCCTTCGGAGACCTGGTCGTGACACCCGACAGGGCTGTGCTCGCCACCGACGGGCGGTACGCGTTGAGAGCCCGCACCGAAGCGGTCGGCGTCGAGACGCACATCGGCTGGCAGGCTAGGGAGCTGCTGCCGGAGGTGCTCTCGAGCCTGGACACGCCCAGCCCCGCGGCAGCCCTCATGGAAGCGGAAGGCCTGTCCCTGCCCCGCTGGGAGCGGCTCCTGGTGGTTTGTCCCCATGGCTGGTCATTGCAGGCCCGCTGCGGGGTCGTCGACCCTCTGCGCGCGGTGAAGGATGCCGACGAGATCGCCCTCTTGCGGAAGGCCTGCGCCATCACGGACGCGGCCTGGGCCGACGTGCAGCCGGAGCTCCGACCGGGGTGCACGGAGCGCTGGATCGCGCGCCGGATCGCGGAGCTGCAGCTCGATCACGGAGCGGATGAGTGGGCCCACCTGATCGTGGCGTCGGGCCCCAACTCCGCGATGCCGCACCACACGCCGACCGACCGGGTGGTAAAGGGGGGCGACCTACTGAAGGTCGACGTCGGCGCCAAGTACGGCGGCTACTGCTCAGACCTAACCAGGACCGTCATCATCGGCGAGCCGACCGACCTTCAGTGCGGAATGTACGACGCGGTGTACCGCGCGCAGATCGCCGCATGCGCGGCCATGAGGGCCGGGGCCACCGGCGAAGATGTCGATCGGGCGGCAAGGTGTGTGATCCGGAAGGCCGGCTTCGGTGACTACTATACGCACAACCTCGGTCACGGTCTCGGTCGCGCAAAGGAGCCGCCGCATATCGTCGCGGGCTCCGTCTTCGAGCCAGGCAACGTGCTGACCATCGAGCCCGGAGTCTATATCGAGGGCGTGGGCGGCGTCAGGATCGAGGACCTGGGCCTGGTGACGGACGACGGCTTCGAGCCGATGTCCTTGGCCCCTAAGCCACCGACACTACAGGGCCCGGGGGGAGCCTGATGCCGGACGGCGCGAGCATCAGGGAGTTCTCCACCGCGGAGCTGTCGATCGCTGAGATCGCGTCCGAGCTGCGTCCGCCTATCCTGAGGCGCTTCGCAAACGAGGCGGCACAGGTCGCACGCATCGTCGCGGACGTCGCCGAGCGTGGCGACGGAGCCGTCCTGGAGTACACCCGCGCCCTGGACTGGCCCGACGCGTCTGTGGAGCGCTTCGAGGTTCCGCCGGCGGAGATGGAGGTGGCGGCCAAGGCGATCACGTCCGAGCAGCGCGACGCGCTGGAGCTCGCGTGCAAGGCCGTCCGGGAGTTCCACGAGCAGTCGAGGCCACGATCCTGGCTGCGGCGCTCGGAGGACCGTGCGCTCGGCCAGCGCTGGAGCCCCCTGAGGCGGGTCGGTATCTGCGTCCCCGGCGGGCTCCCCCTGCCGAGCAGCCTCTATATGTGCGTTGTGCCGGCCCGCGTTGCCGGCGTGGACGAGATCGTGGTCGTGACGTCGTCGCGGCGCGATGGATCCGTGCACGCGCTCACCCTGGCGGCGGCCCGGCTTGCCGGCGTTGACAGGCTCTTCCGTGTCGGCGGCGCACACGCCGTGGCGGCCCTCGCGTTCGGCACCCAGACGATCCCGAGGGTGGACAAGATAGTGGGCCCGGGGAGCATCTACGTGGCCCTTGCCAAACGCGAGGTGTTCGGCCAGGTCGGGATTGAGTCGTTGCCAGGGCCTAGCGACATCACGGTGATCAGCGATGGGTCGGCCCCGGCCGCCTGGATCGCCGCCGACATGCTGAGTCAGGCCGAGCACGGCGCCGAGTCCTCAGCCATTCTGTGCACCCCGTGCCATCGGCATCTGGCGGAGGTCCGCGATGAGATCGCGCGCCAGGTAGCGCTGCTGCCTCGCAAGGGGCACGCGGCCCAGTCGCTCGCGCGCCGCGGCGCCCTGGTGCTGTGTCGGGATCTGGAAGAATGCGCCACGATGGCGGACGCGATCGCGCCGGAGCATCTTGAGATCGCCGTCGATGTGGGTGCCGAGGAGCTTGCGGAACGCATCAGGTGCGCGGGTGCGATCTTCCTGGGGCCGTACACTCCGGAGCCTGTTGGGGACTATGTTGCCGGACCCTCACACGTGCTTCCGACCGAGGGTACGGCCCGGTACGCCTCGCCGCTCGGGGTCGAGGACTTCATGCGGCGGACGTCGATCGTACGCTATGACCGTCCAGCATTGGAACGGGAGGCGCGCCACATCGTCGCGCTTGCCGAGGCCGAGGAACTCATGGCACACGCTAGGTCCGCCGCGATCAGGCTGGAGTGACGCCGGACGCTCGCCCTTGCGCACGAAAAGGGAGAAGCTAGCCAACGCGGAGGTACCGGTGGATCACGTCCCGCACCCCTGGGATCCTCATGCAGACGTCCTTGAAGGTGGAGAACTCAGCCTTCGGGTCGACGCCATGCGCCATACCGGACAGATGGAATGTGCCGGACAGCTCAACGATCCCGTTGATGCAGAAGACGTTCACCTGGGTGCTATCCACGGATACCCGGCGGATCAGCTCTCTGCGGATGCTGTTGATTATGTCACGGTCTTGGTACCGGTAACCCATCGCACTCCCCCCGTTCAGACCTCTCTCGTCATACCTCGCCGCGCCTGGGGGCCTCCTTGTCGCGTGCCCCCGGACAACCGGGGCCACTCGACGAGCACGGCATCAACCACTTATGTGGTAGCCTCAAGGACACACTTACCCAGCCGCCGTTGCGGTTTCACATGCGGGGCCAAAAAAGTCGGCAGCCAGTTGGCGGGGGTTAGTAGCGGCCCAGTCGGTCCAGGAGGTCGTAGGCGTACAGCACGTCGTCGATCGAGCAGTCGCTGTGGACTGTATGCGATGAACAGAAGAGAAGGCCGCCGCCCCGCTTGCAGGCGGGCACGATCCTCTCCAGGTCGGCCCGGATGCGCTCACGATCGCCGGAGGGCAGCGTCGTTCGCACGTCCAGGCCTCCGTAAATCGTCAGACGACCGCCGTACCGGCGTTTGATGCCGGGGATGTCCATCCCGGCCGACTCCTGGAACGGATGCATGCAGTCGAACCCCATCTCCACCAGGTCGCCGACGACGTCGTCGAAGTACCCGCATGAATGGATGGATAGGTGAGCGCCGCGAGCCCTCACGTAGGCGGCCTCCTCGCTGAGCGCCGGCTTCACCACCTTGCGGAATGCCGCGGGCGAGAAGAGCATCCTTCCGTTCGCCCCCAGGTCGTCGGAGACATGGACAACGTCGACGCCCAGCGCGACGCAACGGTCGATGTACACCTTCGTCCAGCCGAGCTGCCGGTGGTAGAGCGCGGTCACCTTGTCCGGTTGCAGGGCCATCTCCATGAGCTGCCGCTCCATCCCGATGATCCCGTTCGCAGTCTCGAAGCACCCCGGGGTCTGCACCCAGATGGCGCGGCTCTTGCCCTTCTGGTGGAAGTCGACGGCGGCTTTGATGGGTTCGTAGATGGAGGATGTTGCCGGGTCCGTGAAGGGGACCTGAAGCGCCTCGTCGATCGTGAGCGCTCCCTGGCTGAGGCCGCGTCCACGCGCGGCTGTCCGGTCGGCTCCGACCGCGTCCCACTCGACCATCCCTGGTCCGCCTGGGAAGGCCTGGAACATGTCGGTGTCGAGTTCGTCGAGGAACGCCTCGTAGCTGCCGAAGCGCGCGACAACGCGGGTCATGATCTCCCCGCCGTCGACCCAGATCGTCCGTGGGACCCGGTCGGCCTCCCTATGGTCCAGGGCCAAGAGCACGCGCTCGCGTCCGGTCAAGTCAGACCCTCCTACGCCCCGGCCAGCGTTCCCCGGCGGCTGTCGGTTGACCTGGCGCCCCGAGAGGGAGTAGGGCGAGCCCCGCGAACGTCTCCTCATTGCCAGCCGTGCGGGCGTACTCGCCCGCGGTATCACCGATGGGAGACTCGCACATGTCATTACCCGACGGGGCGCGAGGGCGCATGTCGCGCCGCCGCTTCATCTCGGTCGGCGCCGGACTGGCGGCCGGCGCGACCGTCTTGCCCGCTGTCCGGGCAGGCGCCACGATGGCCGCCCCCCTCGTGGCGAAGGTCCGCTGCGAGCAGGCCATTGTCGACGGCGTTCCGAGCTCCGATGCGGCCTACGCCATGCTTGACCGTGCGGCCCGCGACCTGGTGGGGCGTGCGCTGCCCGACATGCTTCGCGATCTCGTCTCGCCCGACGACAAGGTCGGACTGAAGGTCAACACGCTCGCCGGCTTCGAGCTGTCGACGAACCTGGAGGTCGTCGAGGCGCTGGTGCGCGGCCTCACCGAGGCGGGAGTGCCGGAGGCCAACATCGTCGTCTGGGACCGCTTCGAGGACCACCTTGCGCGCTGCATGTACCCGCTGAACCGCGACGGAGCGGGCTACCTCTGCTACGGCGGCGAGAGCCAGTCCGATCCCGGGCTCGACGAGGACGCCCGTTACGAGTCGGACCTAGGTGACGGGAAGCCGTCGTTCTTCTACAGAGTCGCCACTCGTGACCTCACCAAGATCATCAACCTTCCCGTGTCGAAGGACCACAACTGCTCGGGTGTCACGGGCGCCCTCAAGAACCTCTCCTTCGGCGCCGTCAACAACACGGCCCGGTTCCACGACGCGCCGCACTACTGCGACCCGATGATCGGCGAGATCTGTGCGCATCCGGCTCTGAAGGACAAGGTCGTGCTGCACGTGATGGACGCTCTGCGAGCGCTCTACGACGGAGGGCCTGTTGTCGGCAACCCCGACGCCGTCTTCGAGCCGAAGGAGGTCTGGATGAGCCGCGACCCGGTCGCGATGGACGTGCTGGTCCTCGACCTCGTGAACTCCGAGCGCGAGAAGGCGGGCCTGCCGAAGATCGGCGAGGAAGGGCCGTCCCCGAAACACATCAAGACCGCGGCGGACCTGGGTCTGGGGACTGACAGCCCCAGCCCCGATTCGGTCGTGACGGCGGAGATCCCGTAGGGGCGACCGGCCGGTCGCCCGCGAAAGGCCACACGATGACATTCGACGAGATCGCCGGGCTCTACAGTGCTCACATCAACCCCTCGCTTGTCACTCTCATGCGCTTCATGGGTTTCGAGGAGGGTGAGGGCGAGGCGCACCAGCACCTCGTCCGGAGCGCCGACGGCACCGAGTACATCGACTGTCTCGGCGGCTTCGGTGTGTTCTCGATGGGCCACACGCACGGCCGCATCGTCGAGGCGGCCTGCTCGCAGATCCGCAAGGCGCCGCTTTCCTCGAGGTTGCTGCTGAACGAAGTCACGGGTCGGCTCGGGGCGGAGCTCGCGAGGATCACCCCGGGCGACCTCAGCTACAGCTTCTTCTGCAACAGCGGTGCCGAAGCGGTCGAGGGCGCGCTCAAGCTCGCGCGCTTCGTCACGCGCAGGCCGGGCTTCGTGGCGGCCGCGGGCGCCTTTCACGGCAAGACTCTCGGCGCGCTCTCCGTCTCCGGTCGCGACGTGTACCGCGATGCGTTCCAGCCCCTACTGCCCGGCGTGACCCACGTGCCGTTCGGGGATGCGGACGCGCTGCGCGCAGCCGTGACCCAGGAGACGGCCGCCGTCATCCTGGAGCCGATCCAGGGCGAGGCCGGGGTCATCATCCCGCCTGATGGCTACCTGCGAGCGGGGCGCCAGGTTTGCGACGAGGCCGCGGCGCTGCTCATCCTAGACGAGGTGCAGACGGGAATGGGTCGGACCGGCAAGCGCTTCGCATGCGAGTGGGAGGGCGTCGTGCCCGATGTAATGACACTCGGCAAAGCGCTCGGCGGGGGCGTTATGCCCATCGGGGCGTTCATCGCGCGCCCGCACTGCTGGGCTATGTTCGAGGAGAACCCGCTCATGCACTCATCGACCTTCGGAGGGGGCCCTGCGGCCTGCGCCGCCGGCCTGGCCGCCATCGAGGTCCTCGAGGATGAGGACCTTCCCGCGCAGGCGTCGATGAACGGGGCCATCCTCCGAACGCGACTGCGTGCGATCGCGCGGCGGCATTCGGGCATCATCCAAGACGTGCGCGGCCGGGGCCTGATGACCGGCGTGAGCTTCGCCAGCAGCGACGTCGGCGGGCTGGTGATCGCGGGCCTCGCGCAGCGGCACGTGCTGACGGCCTACACCCTGAACAACCCCCGCGTTGTCCGCCTCCAGCCACCGCTGAACATCCCGCTGGAAGTACTCGACACCGTGGCGGAGCGATTCGAGGAGTCGGTGGTGCAGACCCTTGAGCTGATCGACGGCATCGATCCGGGCGAGGGGGAGAACTAGGCTGCCGCTGCCGAAGCTGCGATGACCTGGCCCGGCCTGTCCGGCGGCAGGCTAGGGGACTCGGCTCGCGGAACAGGCCGAGGGATAGGAAGGGCCGATGCCTTGATGGCGCCGCGCGCCTCGATCGCCAGACTCGTCGTGGACAATGTCCTCTTCGGGGCGCTGTACTACGCGGCCGCCAAGGTGGGCCACGCCGTGGCCGTTCCGCCCGCCTATGAGGCCACCGTCTGGCCGGCCGCCGGGCTGGCTCTCGGCGCCGTCTTGCTGCGGGGCTATGGGGTGGCCCCCGGCCTGTTCATCGCATGTTTCGTGCAGAACGCGCTGCGGCATCTCGACGTCTCGACATCCACTGCGGCCGCGTACACAGCAGTGAACGGCCTGGCGAACGCGGTGGGCGGGATCTTGATCAGTGCCGTGGGCTCCGCGTGGCTCATCCGTCGCATCACTGGGACGAGCGACCCCTTCGTCAGAACCGGCCGGGTGAAGACGTTCTTCATCGTCTCGGTCGCGGCGGGGCCGCTCGCCGCAGCCTGCATCGGTGTCGGCAGCCTGTGCGCCACGGGCGTGCTGCCTGCCGCCAACTTCGCCACCGCCGCACTAACGTGGTGGGTCGGCGACGCCGTCGGGGTGCTGATCGCCGCCCCCCTCGTTGTGGCGGTCGGAACGGCCTCCGCGTGGGCGCCGGTGGGGACGTGGCGCTTCCTGGCCGGCCTTGCTGCGCCAGCGGTCCTCCTATGCGCGTGCCTGGGGCTCATGCTGGCTTCATCGGAGCTGGCCGGCTCCGGCGTCACGCTCGTGCTGATCGCGGTGCCCGTGCTCGTGTGGATCGCGTTCCGCCTCGACCGCGCGGTGCTCATGGTGGGCGTCGCGGTGGTCACTGGAGTGGCCGCGTGGGCCACGTCGCGCGGGATGGGGCCGTTCGTCACGGGCGCCAATGTGAGCCCCCTCCTCGACCTGCAGTTGTTCAACGCGGTCATCGGGGCCATGCTGCTGCTGCTGTCTGCCGCCCTCGCCGAGCGCAAGACGATGATCGAGCGGATCCGCGAGCGCGAGGCCCATGCGCGCGAGCTGCTCGAGATGATCCCGCACGCGGTCTTCGAGTGTGACGCGGGCGGGCGCCTGGGGAGCGCGAACTCGACCTTCTCACGCATGACCGGGTACTCGGTCTCGGAGTTGGCGGGCGAGCTTCTCGCCGATCTCCTGGAGCCTGGCACGGAGCACGACGGGCTCGACGGTCATCTGCGCCGCCTTGCCGTGGTCCGGCCCGACGTCACAACCTATGCCGCGCGGCTGCGCACCAAGTGGGGCCGGCCTGTCGACGTCGAGATCGACTGGAGCCTGAGATGCTCCGCCCAGGGCCAGGTGACCGGCTTCGTGGGCGTTCTTGCCGACGTGACCGAGCGCAAGAGACAGCAGGAGGTGCAGCGGCGGCTGGAGGCAAGGCAGCAGCACGCGCGGCGCCTTGAGAGCTTGGGCGTGTTCGCGGGCGGAATAGCCCATGACTTCAACAACATGCTAGCCGCCATCGTGGGGTTCGGCGAGCTGGCCAGGCAGGAGGTGCCGGAGGACTCAGAAGCCGCCCAGTACCTGAACGATGTACTCCAAGCGGCGGCGCGCGCCACAGAGCTGGTCACTCAGGTCCTGACCTTCAGTCGAAGCACGGAAGGCGAGCCCAGGCCCGTGGCATTGAGCCCCCTCGTCACCGAGAGCATGCGGTTCGTCCGTGCCACGCTGCCCGCGTCCATCGAGTTCCGCCACGAGGTAGTTCGTGACGCGGGTCGGCTCATCGCGGACCCGACGCAGTTGCAGCAGGTGATCCTCAACCTATGTAACAACGCCGAGCACGCAATGCGCGAGCACGGCGGCCTGCTCGAGGTCACCCTTCAGGCCGTCGCGCTAGCGGAGGGCGATGAGACGGGACCCACTCAGCTACCACCGGGGCACTACGCCGAGCTGACGGTGCGCGACACGGGCTGCGGCATCAGCCCCGACCATCTCGACCGCATCTTCGACCCGTTCTACACGACGAAGGAGCTTGGCGAAGGCACGGGACTTGGCCTCTCCACGGTCCACGGCATCGTGACGCAGTGCGGCGGAGCGATCACCGTCGAGAGCGAGGTCGGTGTGGGCACTAAGTTCCGAGTCTACCTGCCCTCGTCAGAGGCCGAGGCGGCCGACGGCCACCATCGTCCCTGAACGACGGCTTGCCAAGCGGGTGACGCGACGAGCTCAAGGCTCGGCGTCGCGGCTCAGGGCCAACGGGAACGCGCTCACCCCCATACGCGGGCCGCCTACACCAGCGCTGGCGCGTACCTGGCCAGTATCTGCTCCATCGCCTCGAGGTCGCCCTCGGACAGCCTCGCTTCGCCGGCCGCCGCGTTCTCCTCAGCCTGCTGCGGCCTGCGCGCCCCCACGAGCGCGTGCGTGAGCCCGGGCTGATGCACGGTCCAGGCGATGGCGAGCTGCGCCATCGACAGGCCGTGGCCGTCGGCGATGGGCCGGAACTCCGCGAGCATGGCGTCTGTCTTCGCCAGGTTCTCCCTTGTGAAGCGCGGATTCCCGAGGCGCTGGTCACCTCTGCCGAACTCCCGGCTCGCGTCTATCTTGCCGGTGAGTAGCCCGAGCTCAAGGGGCGAGTAGGCGAGGACTGCGACGTTGTTGGCGAGGCAGTAGGGCAGCACCTCAGCCTCCAGCTTGCGGTCCAACATGCTGTACTTCTCCTGCGTGCTGTCGAGAGGGCCGGCCTTGCGATAGGCTTCGATGTGCCCGAGTGCTGCGTTGCTCGCGCCTATCGCGCGGATCTTGCCCTCGTCCTTCAGCTTGAGAAGGGCGGCCATCGAGTCCTCTACCGGCGTGGTCGTCTCTTGCCAGTGCGTCTGGTAGAGGTCGATGCAGTCCACGCCGAGCCGGCGGAGGCTGCCCTCGAGCTCCCGGGGGATGCTCTCGGGGCCGAGGTACCGGTAGACCGAGAGGTCGCCCATGTCGAAGAAGTGGTCGCCCCTCTTGTCCCACCAGATGAGCCCGCACTTCGTAGCGAGAACGACCTTGTCGCGGATGCCCGCGATCGCCTTGCCGACCAGGTACTCCGACGTCTCCGGGCCGTACATCGGCGCCGTGTCGATCAGGTTGATGCCGGCCGCCACCCCGGCGCGGATCGCCGCGATGGAGTCGGCCTCATCGGTGCCGCCCCACCAGGTGCCGCCGATCGCCCAGGTCCCCAGGGCGACGACCGACGCCTCGATCCCCGACTGGCCGAGTGGTCTAAGCTGCATGTGTTGGTGCCTCCGGTTTGGGTTGAGTAAGGCTCATCTTACACTAGTTGGCCGCCGCCTTCCGCCCTACGTACAGCACGTGCGCCGCCGAGCCGTGAAGCGACGGGTCGCGCGCGATGGTGTAGAGCGTGTTCTGCCACCAGTCCCACAGCTCGCCCGAGGTGGCGTTGACCTTCTCCTCGATCTCGTTGACGAGCGGCTCGCAAGCAAGCAGGTCTAGCTGCTCAAAGCCGCCTGCCTCCATGAGAGGCGCGAGTTCGGTGGGGTGGGCGAACCACGCGTCGATGAACCCGCCGCACCACTGGTCCCGGCGGTAGACACCGGTGGCCGCGATCGTCTCCCACTCGCCCCGGTGTTCCAGCACGTGCTCGGGGGCGGCGGCCGCGGCGTAGTGAAGCGGCGCGTACCGCGAGATGATCGCCGAGAACACCACGCCGCCGGGACGAAGCACGCGCGCCGTCTCACGGACTGCTTGCAGCCGCTCCTTGTGCTCGAGTAGGTGGTAGAGCGGCCCCATCAAGAGGGCTGCATCGAACGACTCGTCGGCAAGCTCGCCCAGATCGCACGCATCCGCCTGCAGCACTCGTGCGACCTCTACGCCGGCCTCCGCCGCCTTCACGCGGGCAAGCTCGAGGCAGCCGTCCGACAAGTCCGACAGCGTAACGGCGTATCCTCGTCGGGTGAGCTCGATGGCGTACCTGCCGGGGCCTCCGCCGATGTCAGCCACGCGAGCGGGCGGCGCCGGCAGGTACTCCTCCAGCGCGCCCAGAGTGATTGCGTGCTCGACCCCGTGCCGCTCGAGCCGCGTCCACTCCGCCTCCGCCTTCGCGTCGTAGTACTCCCGCACGATGCTCATGCCGGTCACCTCGGCACGCGCATTCGGACGGAGGGCAATGGGCGCCTGCTGTGGCAGGGGCTCCGGCTCGGCTTCGGAACACGTAAGACGGCGGGCTTCACGCCTTCCGCGCACGCATGCAACGGGCTGGAGAAACCGCCCATGCGCGTTGAGGTTGAGATTGACGATCGTCTCCGACTCATCTCGTCCGTCCTGACCTTCGCCGGGTTCGACTGGGGCGGCCCTGCATGGCGAAGGCACCCGCTGCGCGTGCTCACGGACCAGTTCCTGCGCCCTCACGAAGGCCGTGAGTGCGTGTCGGTGACGAGGGAACTCGCTCGGGAGCACTTCATGTGCGTGTTCTATGAGTACGGGGTGCTGCTCGCCGGCCTGGATGAGGAGCTCACACGCCGCGAGGAGCCTCCGTCGCGCGAGTGGGACGAGCACGTGGCCCCATTGGACGCCGCAGGTTACCCGGAACTCCTCATGCGCTTCCATGAGGACACCGGGCTTGGCGCGTTCTGGGAGCGGACGGATGACCTCTGGCAGCGAGATCGCGCGGAGTGCCAGAGCCTGCTGGAGAGTGGCGGCGTCGAGCAGTTCCTCGACCTGCTCTTCGGGCCGAGCCGGTATGCGCTGACGCTCGTGCCCGCTCCGCTCGACCCGTTCAACTGGGGCTTCGGGGTGTCTAGCGAGTCGACGGCCTACGCGGTCTGCGGGCCGCCGCTCGAGTTCGTCCCCGGACCGAACGGAGCGTCGAGCGTGCAGCTTGAGCCGGTATTCGGCAACTACGGCAAGCGGCTGTGGGGCTTCGCGTTCCACGAGCTCGCCCACACGCTCCTCTCCCCCGCGCTCGAGCCCCACACGGCGGTGATCGAGGGGCTGGCGCCGCTCGGTGACAGCATGGAGCTACGGGGCTGGTTCCCCGACATGTACGAGGGCTGGCCCAAGCGTTTCGAGGAGATACTCCTGCGTGCCGCGGGGGCACTGTACTGGCGAGAGCGCGAGGGCGAGGCGAGGGCGCGAGAGGAGCTCCAGCGCGAGAAGACGGAGTTCGGCATCGACCTCGTAGACGACGTGTACGAGTGCCTGTCGAGCTACCTGGATGGCAGAAGATCGGGCCGCTACGGCGGGCTGAGCGAGTACATCCCGGAGATGGCAAATGACCTGAGCAGCTGGGGCGAGAGGACACGGACCTGCACACAGTGAACCAAGGCCACGCTACACCCTCGCCTGCATGTGACGGGTCATGGCCATGCTGACGTTCCTGTTTTGGAACCTGAACAAGAAGGCGCTCGCGCAGCCCCTGCAGTCTCTGTCCGACGAGCAGGCCCCCGGCATCGTTCTGGTTGCCGAGGCGCCCCCGTCAGTGCAAGTCACGGGGTTCCGTGAGCTTCGCGGCCCCCGGTACACAACGCCGAGAGTCAGGGCATTCATCCGCGAAGGCAGGGGATGGGCTGAGTCAGTCGGCGACGGTGCGTACCACCGGACGTTTGCGTACGCCCCCGAGGGAGCACCCGAGCTGCTGGTGGTCGCGGCACATCTCCCGTCGAAGGCGAGCGCCGACGAGCACGGGCAAGCGAGGTCTGCCCGCGAGCTCTCGGGGGCCATTTGCGACGCTGAGGCCAGCCGGGGACACACTCGCACCGTCCTCATCGGGGACCTGAACATGGATCCATTCGATGTTGGGCTAGCCGCGCGTGACGGCTTGCGGGCGGTGATGACCCGGCAATTGGCAGCCGCTGGGTCGGCCAGAGGGCCGCTCGCCTTCTACAACCCGATGTGGAGCCTGTTCGGGGATAAGACGCCAGGGCCGGCAGGCACCTACTACTACCACGAAAAGGGCCATACACGCGCCCTCTACTGGCACATGCTGGACCAGGTGCTGCTCAGGCCGTCTCTGGCTGGGGCGCTCGCACAGGGCACTCCGCGTGTCCTGGACCGTGCCGGTCCCGACAGCTTGCTCTCCGAGGACGGACGCCCCGACGTCGAGTATTCAGACCATCTCCCCATCGTGGTATCCTTGGACTGGTAGGAGGCTGAACATGAGCGCTGCAACAGACCTGTGGCCGGACCTCGGCCTTTCCGCAGACCGGAAGCTGCCTGCCTTACTGCTGGGCCAGCAAGCGGCCCAACTGGGAAGGAAGACCCGGGGCATGGTCTTGGCGCGCGTGCGGTCGTATTCCAGTGGTAAAGCAGGCTTCTCACATGTGCTTCAGCTACGCGTGCCGGACCTGGGCGACTATTACTACGAGCTTCTGCATGTCTCGCACGCCATCCTGGGGTACCCGGCTACGTTGCGGTACATGGGCACCGGCGTGAACGAGCCTGTGACGCGTACTGCCAACGATGAGGCGGAGTTCGTGAACGCGTTGCGTGAGTTCCTGGGCTCGGAGGAGACCCGTCAGGTGATCCAAGCCCTCCTGTCTCAAGAGCCGGAGGAGGAGCTGGAGGAAAGCTGAGCGCACGCCACCCGCGCCTCGGGTGCGAAGCCTGCCGCTGCTGCGCGTTGTTGCCGGGAGGGACCCCGCCATGTCACGCGTCGCTCCGTACGCCTGCGTAGTCGTGTCCCTGTTTGCGCCGCACGCCCACGCCTCCCCTCTCCAGCCCATCCGCTACGATGACTGCGGCGCTTCGGGGCGGCAGCCGCATGTTGTCGGCGGAGGGACGTGGACGTTCTCGGAGAGCGACGTCGCCGGGCCCATCGAGGTCAGGACGGTCGCGTTCGCGGCGCCCGTACTGACAATGCGCTACGTCGGACTGGACCCCGCAGCGACGTACGCTCTGCGGATTACCTACGCGACCGAGGCTAACAACCCCCGCGTGCAGTCGCTCACAGCGGGCGACGTGGAGATCCACGGGCCCTTGGAGCTCCCTCGCGGCGAGGCGAAGACGTTCGACTTCCCTGTTCCGCCTCAGGCGATCGTGAACCACACACTAACGCTGCAGTTCCGCTGCGTGTCCGGCCACAACGCGGAGGTCTCCGAGGTGTGGTTGCTCTCCGATCGCATCCACCCGGTGCTTCAACTGTCCGCCCGATCCGACCGGGCCGGCGCGCTCAAGGTGGTGGTCCTCGGCGGGCTTCTGGAACCTGTACCGGGCGCCGACATCCGCCTGACAAGCTGCGATGTGTCGCTGACCGGGACGACCGGCCCGGACGGCGCCGCATCATTCGATGTGACCGGAGAGGCTCTGGGCGATGACTTCACCGTCCAGGCACAGCTCGGCGGCGTTGTGGCAGCGCGCAGCATAGCGACCGACCAGGTGATCGTCCGCCGGCCCGTTCTGACACCGATCCCCACCGAAGTGGACAGGGTCTCAACGCCGGGTGTGAGCTTGGGCGGCACATGGCGCTTTTCGCCGGTCGCGGATGACGACTGGGCCTCGCCGGATCTCGACGACTCGTCGTGGCAGACCATCGAGGTGCCGGGCGAGTGGGTCATGCAGGGCTTCACCGTCGAGCCCAACAAGAGGGCCGTCTACCGACGGACCTTCGTCGTTCCGAGCGACTGGAGGGGCAGGTGTGTCAAGCTCCGGTTCGATGCTGTCTACAGCGTCGCGGAAGTGCGGGTCAACGACACACTGGTCCGCAGGCACCAGGGAGGCTTCACGCCCTTTGAAGCCGACATCACGGACGCGGTGCGGTGGGCAAAGCCGAACACCCTGGCGCTTGCGGTGACGAACGAGAGCATGGCGGACACCCTGGCCTCCGCGAGCGGCTACGCTCGCCATCAGCTCGGCGGGATCACGCGCAAGGTGACGCTCTTCGCTGTGCCGGACTCGCACCTCAGCCGCTTCCAGGCTTCCACCGATCTCGACGGCCGCTACCGCGACGCCACACTGTCCGTCTCCGCGACCATCGCTCACCCGGAAGCGAGCATGCGTCTCCGGGTGGCCCTTACCGATCCATCGGGCGCTCCGGTCCGGCTCCGCGGCGGCGAGGTCCGTGTGCCGCGCGACGGTTCGGTGGAACTGCACATCCCCGTTCGCAACCCGCTCAAGTGGGAGGCCGAGCATCCGCGCCTCTACACGCTGACGGGCGAGCTCGTGCGCGCCGGTCGAGTGATCGAGACGGTCTCACGGCGGATCGGTTTCCGCGAAGTGGAGGTCCGCGGGGCGGAGCTGCTCGTCGACGGACGCCCGGTGAAACTCCACGGCACGTGCCGTCACGAGCTCAACCGCGACCGCGGAAGGTCGCTCACGCCCGACATCTGGCGGCGCGATGTGGAGCTGCTCAAAGGCGCGAACGTCAACTACGTCCGCACGTCCCATTACCCACCGGCCGAGGAGTTCCTCGACCTGTGCGACGAGGCGGGGATCTTCGTCCAAGACGAGGCGCCCTGGTGCTGGGTGAATCAGGACGCGGCCAACTCGCCCGACACTCGGGGCTTGCTCATGAGGTCGACCCTCGAGATGGTCGAGCGCGACCGCAGCCACCCGTGCGTCATCATCTGGGACATTGCCAACGAGTCCGCATGGGGGGACAACTTCGCGGCGATCCACGAGCGGCTGAGGACAGAGGACCCGACGCGCCCTACGCTGTTCTCCGGCGCCGACGATCAGGGCACGTGCGAGATCGCGAGCTGGCACTACCCCGGACCCGGCGGCCCGGCACGCGTGTCCGGATCGACGCGCCCGGTCACGTTCGATGAGTACTGCCACTTGAACTGCTACAACCCCGCGGAGGTCACGTACGACCCCGGACTGCGCGACTACTGGGGCCGCGCCATCGCCCCGATGTACGACGCGATGTACGCCGCGCGCGAGTGTCTCGGCGGGTCGATCTGGTGCTGGGCCGATGACGTGTTCGACCTGCCCGGGGGCCCGAACGGCTACGGGGAATGGGGCATCGTCGACGGGTGGCAGAGGCCCAAGCCCGAGTGGTGGCATGTGAAGAAGGCCTACTCGCCGGTGAAGCTCGACGGGGTGCCGGTGGCAAGGACGAGCCACGGGACGATGCTGCTGAGCGTCGAGAACCGGTACGCGTTCACGGATCTCTCCGAGCTCGAGTGCCGGTGGGAGTATGGGGGCCGGTCGGGCAGGGCGCGTACCAACGGGGCCCCGGGCAGGTGGGGTCTCCTGGAGCTGCCCGCGCCGGAGCCGGGGCGCGCGGTGAGCGTCGGCTTCTACGATGCGTCCGGACGACCGGTCGACGAGTACTCTGTGCCAGGCCTTCGGACGGGAGCCCCGGTCACGCCACGGCCCGCTACGCCCCGACTGGGGGACAGCGCGGGCGCCTTCCTTGTGTCGGGTGATTCGTTCGAGCTGTCAATCGACAAGAGCACCGGCGACGTGTCGGGGTGGGCTGCCGGCGCCGAGATGTTGCGCGGGGGCCCGCGCCTTGCGGGCGGCAAGCTTGGCGATGGAGTGGATGCGTTCGCCGATGACGCGCAAGCCGCTGAGGTATCGGCGGCGGCCGAGGGCGACCGTGTGCGGGTGGACATCGTTCGCGCAACGGCGGCGGGGCAGGCCACTTACGTGCTCCAGGTGCTTGGAGACGGGATCATGCGCGCCTCGTATCGACTCGACTACACCGGCCCGGAGATCGAGGTGCGCGACCTCGGGCTCGTGTGGATGCTGCCGCGCGAGTGCGGCCGCCTGTCGTGGGAGAGGGTAGGGCAGTGGAGCGCGTACCCACCGGATCACATCGGGCGCCTCACCGGCGTGGCCTATCCGCGGCTCCCCGGCACCGACGCCACCCCGAGGCCCACACTGTGGTCTGAGGACTACGGCCCCGGCGGCTGCAACGACTTCCGGAGCACCAAGTACGGCATCCTCCGAGCCGCGCTTGACCGCCCTGACACGCACGGCCTGGAGGTGCTCTCCGACGGCTCGGTGCACGTCCGCGCCTTCGCCGACGGGGGCACGGTCACGCTACGCACCCTCACATTCGCGATGGGCGGAGGCGAGGGCTTCCTTCGCGGGCACTACGGAAGCGATGTGCGGACGGTGAAGCCAGGCGACACCCTCACGGGCAGTGTCGTGGTGAGGGTGAAGTAGGGGCGCATGGCAATGCGCCCTTGACCCGCCGGCCCGTAGGGGCGATCGGCAGATCGCCCGCCGCTCGCCATCCCGAGCCCCCGAAGCAGCGGCATGGGTCGCCCCCTCCGTGCGTTCGCTTGCAGGACGCGTCCGTAGGCACGCGGAAGGGCTCATGTACCTTGCGCAACCGGGGGCAGTGGCGGCCGATGCGACCCCGAGATGAGGGACGTTACGCTCGCGTAGCTCAGCGCCTCGAAGTCCCTATGCAGCTTCTCGCGGTGCTCTTCTGCGTTGTGCTGGCCGTGGAGCTGGCCGCCGCCGTACCTGCCTGGGCGCAGTCTGTTCTGGCGACTGTCGAATGGGTGGTCTGGGCGGCCTTCGTGGGCGAGTACCTGTTGCTTCTGAGCTTGGCGCCCAAGCGCTGGCTGTTCGTCAGAACGCACTGGCTCGACCTGATAGTGATAGTCGCACCCGCCCTCCGAATCCTCCGGATAGCCCGCCTGGCCCGGGCGTTCCGCCTTGCTCGTGTCCTGGCTGTGCTGGGTGGGCTGACCGCCGGTATCCGAAGGGTCCTCGGCCGCCGGAGCGTCGTGGCCGTGTTCGTCGCTGGAGTCCTGCTGGTGCTGGGCGGAGCTGCGGCGATGACCGTGGCGGAGCAGGCGGCTGGCAGCGGCTTCGACTCCTACGGCTCAGCCCTCTGGTGGGCCGCGGTGACGGTCACCACGGTAGGCTACGGTGACATAAGCCCCACGACTTCGCTGGGCCGGGCCGTCGCGCTCGTGCTGATGGTCTTCGGGATAGGCCTCTACGGCACGATCACCGCCTCCATCGCCGCCCACTTCGTGGAGCAGAATGCCGCGCCCGACAACACAGCCGAGCTGCGGGCACTGCGTGATGAAGTCGCGCGCCTCCGCTCGGCTCTGGATCGCATCGAGGCCAAGCTGGACGAGCGGCGAGAGGCGTAGGCCTGGACGGCGCCGACCTCTCCAGCACCGCCCGCGCCGGGGCGCCCTACCCCGTACACAGGCAAGCCCCGGCAACGCACCCCTGGAGCGGTTCAGCCATCACTGCCACATCCTGGAGATGAACGGGGTGAGCTACCGGTTCCGTCAGTCGGCGAAGAGGCAGCGCAGCAAAGGGCCCGAGTAAGCCCCCGGTGGCGTATACTGACAGCAGGTGGGTCCCGTTCACTCGCCGATTCCTGCCCCTACGTTGGCCCACTCTACCCGCCCATTACCAACTGGTGTCGTGATGAGCTTCAACGCGAGCGGCAGAATCCAACCTGGGGATGCCCCCTTCTAGTGGGAGAATCGGAAGGGAAGCAACCGTCCGTCAGGCGCGACCTGAAGACGCACTTTCGCAAAAGCGGATCGGCACCATGACCAGACGTATCGCGCTTCTCGCTCTTCTCCTGGTCCTCACACTGGGGCTTCTCAGTCGTGGCAGCCCCCCAAGGGTGCCGACACCTGTACACAGCAACTCCAATGTCTCTGCGTCGGCGCCATCCGCGGCGACCTCGCAGCCGGCGCAACGAGGAACCACCTACCAACAGCCCTCGGTTCCGAGGACGACCTATCAGCAGCAGCCTAGGGGAAGTTGCGAACAGCAGGCGCCGCCGACCATTGCCCAGCAGCAGGGGAACTGTCCGCAAGGGGGCGACCACGTACCCGGTACGGTGGACCGCAACGGCCGGGTCCGCTGTGCTCGGTGCGGGCGGTACATGAGTGCGTCGGCTCTCTCTTACCAGCCCCCGGCGGCAAGCTACCAGCAGCAACCTTCAACGAGCTACCAACAGCAGGCGCCGCCCGCGACCTCTTGCCGGCAGCCCCAGACTTACCAGCAGCAAGGGAACTATCCGCAAGGGGGCGATCACGTCCCCGGCAAGGTGGATCGGAACGGCCGCACGCACTGCGCCCGCTGTGGGCGCTTCATGTAGAGTCGGATGCGGCCAGCCATGGGAACCGCGCCCCGGTGCCCTTCGTCACGAGCTTCGCCCGGCTCAGCGGCCGGGTGCATCGGCGCAGCCGCGAAGCGGCGGCATGTCAACGCCGAGGCCGACGCGTCGACCGCGCCGCATCTTCCCGAACAGGTGCGCGCTCACAGCCTGCTGTGAGATGCCCAGCCGCTCGGCGATCTGGCGCTGTGTCTTGCTCTCAAGGAAGTACATGATGACAGCTTCCCGCTGTGAGGGCGTGAGGCCCTCTTGCATGAGCTGCCGGACTTGGTCGGCGAGGCGCTGAAGCTTCGCCGAATAGCGCCATCGGTCGCTCTGCTGGCCGACCGGGTCGAAGTGCAGTCCCGAGGACTCGGGGAACGCGTCAAACTTCTACGGGGCCACTGAGATCTCCCGGTGGACGTAGTCTTGGCAGGTGGACATGGGGGCGGACTCCCGTACACAACCAAACAGTGACCTTGTCGATGACAAGGCCGCTCCGTCGAGCGGAGTCCAACCGCTCCCGTCCTATGTAGCTGTGAGCGCAGCGCGTGGACGGTCTCGAACCGCCGTCTCTGCCCTGCGGCAGCGTGCTACCTCCTGCACCACGCCACGCTACGCTCAATAGTACACCGGCGCACAACCACCGCGGTGGACTTGTCACAGCTCACGCTCTGCCAAAGCGAGGTGAAGGAAGGGGCTTCAGGCAGGAGCGGAGGCCAGGAGTTGCCGCCAGCCGTCGAGGGGCTGCGGTCGCGGGGCCGGTCAGGGTCCCACCGACCTTTGGTCGGTCCCCTACGCGGCCCGTCAGAAGGCGCTCACCCCAACCCTCTCCCGGCGCGAGAGGGAGTCAGCCGGCGGGGACGACGGCGGTCCCAGATCCACGCCGCGCAGCGACTACCTCAGCAGCTTGGCGAACTCCTCCGCGCTGAGCCCGGCGTCGGCAATGATGCCATGCAGCAGACTCCGCTTCATGTCTCGACCGCCGTGCACCGGTACACTGACGGTGACGTCCGTCGCTGGGTGGGCCAGTATCACATGACTACCGGACTGGCGCAGGACCGCGTACCCAGCGCGGCACAGCGCCCGGACGACCTCTCGTCCGGAAACTGCGGGCAGCCTAAGCAACCCCGGCCGCCTCGCGCACCGTTACGCGCATGACAGCGGCCTCGGCTGCATCCTCCAGCCCGACGGGCACGGTACCCAGGTCGGCCGGCACAGGCAGTCCGCGATCCACGAGTGACTCGACGTAGAGGCGAATGGCGTCCTCGGCCATCCACAGAGCCTCGGGCACATCCTCGCCCTGCGTGTGACATCCGGGGAGGGCCGGTACGTGCACCGAGTATCCGCCCTCCGGCTCGTGCACAAGAACAACGGTATATGTCATGGCTTCTCGCCTGCTTTCGCTACAAAGCGCCATCGGACACTCGCTATCATAGGGTCCCAAGAGAGCGCGGGTCAACGCGCCTAGCCGGGGCGACGGCTATCCCTCACCCACCCCAGCACCTGCGCGGTGAGCGCGGCCAGGCCGGCGTAGTCCCCGGCGTCGACAAGATCCTTGCGCACGAGCTTGCTGCCCATCCCGAGGCACGCCGCGCCGGCATTGAGCCACGCGCGGATGCTCTCCTCGGTCGGCTCCACTCCACCTGTGGGTAACAGCCGCGCCCACGGCATAGGCGCGAGCACGCTCTTGATGAAGTCCGGTCCACCCAGCTCGCCCGCGGGGAACACCTTGACGATCTCGCAACCAAGCTCCTCGGCCTCGGAGATCTCCGTCACAGACCCGCACCCCGGCACGTAGGCGACCTTGCGGCGGTTGCAGAGCCTAGCCACCTCGGCGTTGAGGACCGGCCCCACAACGAAGTCGGCGCTGTGGGCGATGAAGAGCGCCGCAGTGGGCGCGTCGACAACCGACCCGACCCCGAGCGCCACATCGGATCGCTCGCGGTCGCGCCACTCCACGAGCGCGGCGAAGACGCTCAGCGCCTTGCCGCCTCGGTTAGTGAACTCGATGGCGCGCGCGCCTCCCTCGACGCACGCGGCCGTCACCGCGCGAGCCACGCCCGGGTCACCGTGGTAGAAGAGGGGAACGAGCCCGGTCTCGAGCATCGCGCCCCACACGCTCAGCCTATCGTGTCGAGCCATCAGCGCTCCTCCGGGGCCTACTCACATCGCCATGATGCGGCGGATGTCCTCGGCGGTCTTCTCATACGATGCCTCGCTTGGGCCGATCTCGGAGACAAGGGCCCCATCGAAGCCGATCGCGCGAAGCTCGCGCATCACGGCGGCGAAGTCGACGTCGCCGGTGAGCAGAGCCGGGAACGACGCCTGCGACCAGTTGACGAACTTGAAGTCCTTGGCGTGCACCTTCATGACGTGCTTGCCGCAGATCCTGGCCCACTGATGGCTGTGGCTGTGGATGCACATGTTGCCGGGATCGTAGTAGAACCCCACCCACGGGCTGCCCACCGCGTCGAGGAAGTCCCGCATGTCAAGGGGGCTGTTGAGGAACTTGTTCCAGACGTACTCGACCGCGATCCGCACGCCCACCTCTTCGCAGAATGGCGCGAGTTCCTTGAGCGACTTGACGCCCTGCTCGAAGGCGACGTCATAGTAGAGATCGGGTGGCAGGGGGAAGCACAGCGTGTGGAGCATCGCGTCGACGCCAAGGCCGGCCGAGGCGCGCAACAGCTTCTTCGTCATCTCGATGCTCGCCTTGCGCGTCGCCTCGTCGTCCGACAGAACGTTCATAGTGAAGCTCGATAGCACGGGCAAGGTGGACACCAACGCGATACCCTTCGCCTTGGCGAGCCGGGCTAACTTCGCGAGCTCCCCGGTCGGGGTGTCGGGCGTCACCTCGCCGTCGTCGCGGATGACCGGCTCGAACGCCTCATAGCCGAAGGACTTGATCTTGTCGAGCGCCTCCGCGAAACTCCACTCCGCGGGCAGCACAAGCTGGGTGATGCCAACCTTCATCTTCTGGCCTCCTCTAGGCCGGGCAGCGCCTGATGAGTGACTCGTGCAACCGGTGACCCAGCGGTTCGGCGTCGGGATGTCGCACGCCTGCCGGTCGTATTGCGTTACGCAGCACGTGGCCACTATACTAGTGGCTGTGACCCGTCGGGGCGTAGCGCAGCCTGGTTAGCGCGACTGCTTTGGGAGCAGTAGGTCGTTGGTTCGAATCCAATCGCCCCGACCAGAGCGGAAGTAGCTCAGTTGGTAGAGCATCAGCCTTCCAAGCTGAGGGTCGCGGGTTCGAACCCCGTCTTCCGCTCCAAACACATGCCGGCCCGTAGCTCAGTGGATAGAGCAACTGCCTTCTAAGCAGTGGGTCCCGCGTTCGAATCGCGGCGGGCCGGCCAGACGCTCTCCCCGGAGGGAGCGAGATCGGCCCGAAAGCCTTGGGGCAAGCGGCTTTGCCCCCCGCGTGCCGCAGGCGAGAAGACCTTGCCGCCGGTTCCTGACCATGCCGGAAGGGAGCCGGAAATGCGGAATAGAGAAACTGCCTTCACCCGGAATAGAGCAACTGCCTCGCCCGTTCCATTGCGGCTGGTGGAGGGTGACGGGGCACTTCCGACGGGCCCACACACCACCGGTCTGAGCATTGCCAGACTCGGCGAAGTGTGGCTGCAGGACGGTCGCGCGCAAGGTTGGAGCCCCGCCACTGTGAACGACCGCAGGCTGGCGCTGAAGCGCTTCTGCTGGTGGCTGGAGCACGAGGCGTGCCTCCCCTCTATCCTCGACAACGTTACGACGCAAGTCGTGCGCGAGTTCCTGATCTACGCGCGCGAGCCGAACCCGAATGGCAGGTACGGTTGCAGCAACAGCTGTGCTCACCGACCCGCCAGGCCCGCGACCGTCAACGCCTACTACAGGATCCTCCGAGCATTCCTCAACTTCTGCATTGAGGAGGGGCACTTGCAGGACAGCCCTCTGCGGCACGTGAGGGCGCCGCGCGTGCCGGTCGACCAAGTGCAGCCGTTCTCTCAAGAGCAGGTTGAGGCACTGCTGAACGCCGCCAATAGGTCGCGCAACGGGGAACGCGACGCCACCGTCATCCTGGTGCTCCTTGACACTGGTCTGCGCGTGTCGGAGTTGTGCACGTTGCGCATCGGGAACATCGAGTACGGTGATGGAGAGCTGCGCGTGACGGGCAAGGGCGACAAGCAACGCACCGTGTATCTCGGCCGCGCTACCCGCAGGGCGCTTTGGAACTACATCGAGCGTTGCCGAACGGGCGCTCACGCCGACGAGCCCCTGTTCCTATCGACCGGCGGCACTCAGTCCGGCACGGCCCTCACGCCTAGTGGCGTAAGACGGGCCGTCGCCTACGCCGGCGAACGCGCGAGGATCGCCGGTGTCCGATGCAGCCCACATACGCTCAGGCACACGTTCGCTGTCAGCTTCCTCCGCAACGGCGGGAACCTGTTTCAGCTTCAGCAGCTGATGGGCCATACAGATCTGACGGTCTTGCGCAAGTACGTGCTACTAGCTGAGGCCGACCTTGCGGAGGCGCACCATAGGTCGAGCCCGGTGGATGGGATGAGGATCAGGTAGGGCCGCAGGCGCGGAGCGGCCGACGGGTTGTGTCGGGCAACGACCTGCGTGTTCCGCAGCTTGGCGGTTCCTAGGCCAGCCGCCTAGCCACGT
>Ga0315280_10002104_pt1 | contig 32733 bp, 22 predicted proteins | sample YL17G06_40_MG_FD_203697 | JGI IMG/M metagenome (GOLD analysis project Ga0315280, IMG submission 203697) | Sediment microbial communities from Yellowstone Lake, YNP, Wyoming, USA - YL17G06_40 | ecosystem: Environmental > Aquatic > Freshwater > Lake > Sediment | place: USA: Wyoming | collected...
ACTCTCCTTCGTAAAGAAGGCGCTCACGGACGAGGGCTACAAGATATTCACGGCCTCAGGCGGCAAGGAAGCATGCGATATTGCCGCGAAGGAAGACCTGCATCTCGCGCTCCTTGACCTCGTGATGCCCGACCTTTCGGGAATGGAGGTATTGAAGTTCATCCGAACCAACTCACCTTCCACCCGGGTCATGCTGATGACCGCCTTCGCAACCGCCGAAACCGCCGTGGAGGCCATGAAGGAGGGCGCGCTCGACTACCTGATAAAACCATTCGCCCTTGACGAGATGAAAATGCAGGTGAGGCGGGCGCTGACCGAGGCGGCGCTGGTTGCTGAAAACGCGGCGCTCCGCCGCGAGATAGAGCGCCGCGCCGGCGCCCCCGACATCATCGGCGAGAGCGCCCCCATGCGGGAAATGCTTGGCCTCATCAGCCGAGTGGCTGGGACCGACACCACCGTCCTCATATCTGGCGAGAGCGGGACCGGCAAGGAGCTGGTGGCGCGGGCGCTCCACAACGCCTCGGCGCGGCGGGCGGGGCCGTTCCTCGCCGTGAACTGCGGCGCCATTCCCGAAACCCTGCTCGAGCGCGAACTTTTCGGGAACGAAAAGGGATCCTTCACCGGGGCGGACGCCCTGCGCCCCGGCCTCCTCGAGGCGGCCTCGGAGGGGACGCTCCTCCTCGATGAAATCGGCGAGATGCCCACTCCCCTCCAGGTCAAGCTCCTGCGCGTGCTCGAGGGCCACGAGTTCCTGCGCGTAGGCGGGACCCGCCCCCTGAAGAGCCGCGTAAGGTTCCTCTCCACCACGAACCGCGACCTGAAACGCTTCGTCGCCGAGGGGAAGTTCCGCGAGGACCTTTTCTACAGGCTGAACGTAGTTAACATCAAAATGCCCCCCCTGCGCGAGCGCGGAAACGACGTTATCATGCTCGCCAAAAGGTTCCTGGAACGCTTCGCGCGTGAAAAGGGACGCCCCGTGATGGATTTTTCCAAGTGCGCGCTCAAAGCCATGCAGGATTACCGCTGGCCCGGCAATGTGCGCGAACTGCAGAATGTCATCGAACGCGCCGTCATCCTGTGCGAGGGAAGCGAGGTGACGGCTTCCGACCTCGCGCTGGCCCCGCCCCAGGGCGCCACGCCCGGCGCCGGGCAGGCGCTGGACCTGACCGGGCTCCCCTGGCGGGAGGCGAGGGAATCGTTCGAAAAAACTTATCTTTCGCGGGTACTGTCCGAATGTGGAGGCAACATCTCGAAGGCGGCCGAACGAATCGGACTTGACCGCACCAACCTCCAAGACAAGGCGAAGAAATACGGATTACGGGGGAAATAGACCTCGTGAGGCGAAACCGCCTCACCTTGTGGCGAAGCCGCCGCGTGAACCCCTCCCCGGACATCGAAAAGAAGGGGATTTCGGCGGTACGGCTCTTGCACATAGACATCCGGGGACTTTGGGCAGGATCGAGCGGGACGCCGCCGGGAGTAGCGGCGAAGGCGGAAGGATGATTTCCCGGGGCGGGATTGAATCACGGAGGAACATTTTGACATCCCTCACAACCGCCATATTTTCAGTGGCCTTACTACTGCTTATCCCGTCCGGAGCCCGCCCCGCCGCGTCCGTCAATCCCGGTGAAGTCAAGGTGGTCGGCGGCATGCGCGGATTCATCGACACGACCGCGGGCGAGCAGGCCGACATCCGCCTGTGGCCCACCGGTCCGGGAGAGATTACCGTGCGCATCTACGACCTGCGGGGCAGGCTCGTCCGTGAAATCCGCCGTTCCTGCCCGGGTGGCCACGCCGAGTCCGTGACGTGGGACGGTACCGATTCGCGCGGCGCCCGGGTCGCGCCCGGCGGCTACCCCCTCCGCGTGACCGCCCCCGGCATAAACTTCCGGGCCAAGCTGGGGGTCCTCCGGTGAGGAATATCCTGGCGGCCCTGGCGATTCTCGCCCTGCCAGCCGCGGCCGCTTCCGCCGGGACGGAGCCGGTCAACGTACTCACCCGGGCCCCGGCTACCCGCGCCGACGCCATCGGCGGTGCGGCGACCGCGCTGGGCCGCGACGCCGGGCTCGTCTGGCTCAATCCCGCCGCCCCCGCGTTCACAACCAACTCCTCGCTAACCCTGGCGGGCCAGCGCGGATTCTTCGGCGAGGTGCTCGGCCAGGGGCTCCTGACTTCGCCGTTCACGGGGGGCGTCCTCGCCTTCGGAATCATGTATTACGACGCCGGAACCGCGGCGCTCTACACCTCTGACGGAACCCCGCGCAAGCTGGACGTCCAGCAGGACTTCATGGGGTCGCTCACCTGGAGCCGGGCGTTTTCGCCCGCGCTCGCGGTAGGGGTCACCCTCAAGGGCCTGAACAGCATCCTCTTCGGCGAAAACACCTCCGCGGCATTCGCTTCCGACGCCGGCGCCCAATTCAGGATCAATGACTGCCTGAAGGTGGGAGTGGCGCTCCGCAACATCGGGACCCAACTGCAATACCATGAGGACCGCATCAGCCTCCCCTCCTCCTTCCGCGCTGGCGCGATGCTCGGCACCTGGGTTGGGAAACGCGACGCCCTCCTCCTGACCAGCGACGCGGAAACGCCGCTCCGTGGGGGCGAGGTGACGTGGTGCGCCGGGGCCGAGTACCAATGGCACGGCATGGTTTCCCTGCGGGCCGGTGCCCATATCCTGCCGGGCACAGAGCTCGGCCGCTGGACCGCCGGTGCGGGCATCGTGTTCCGGCAATACCGCCTCGACTACGGCGTCCAGTTCGGTGGCGGGTTTGACGCCCCGCACACGCTGTCGCTGACGATGGTCTTTCCCCGCTTCATCCAGTCGGTGACGGTCCCGGCAGTGCGGCCGGCGGGAACCCTTCCGCCACCTGCCGAGATGCCCACCCCCGGAGAGAACGAACTGCTGCTTCCGGAAACCACCCCGGGCCCGGGGAGCGGCGGGGTGGGCGACGACCTCAATCGCGAGCTGGATGAGTTGATGAAGAACAAAAAATGAGGCGACCGGGGCGAACGTCCATGTCCGGCATCCCCGCCCTGCTCCTGTTGTCCGCCCTGCTGGCCCTTTGGTGGGATTTCGGGGGCGTCCACGCCTTCCACCAGTCCGATTCGCTGGTGCCCGTGATGATGAGCCTGTGGAAATGGACGCCGTTCTACTGGGGAGAGGACCGCTTCGGCACGCCGGTGGCGGCCCTGGCCATCCCCTTCCAGGGGCCGCTCGCCAACCTGCTTGTCCAGAACTGGCTCACCGCGTTCCTGGGATTGCTCGGCCTCATGCTCCTTCCCGCCTGCGTACTTCCCGGGAGGCATTTCCTGGCAATGGGCGCCGCCTCAGCCGCGCTATTCACGGCGCTCGCGCCGCCCGCCCTCCTGCGCGACTGGCTCGGAACCGGCCAGTGCTACGGAACGGCGATGGGTCTTGGCGCGGCCGGGCTGGCGCTTCTCGCCGGGAAAGAACGGCCCGGAAAGCCCCGGCTGGCGGCTTCCTTCCTGCTCATCATCGCCGCGGTGTGGATCAACTCAGCGGCGGCGCTCATCTTCGTCCCGCTCGCGCTCGGCGGCCTGCATCCCGGGGCCGACCGTCCCCGGGCCAGGCTGACCGGTCCGGCGGCAGGCGCGCTGGCGGTCGTCGCGGGAACGCTGGGCGTCTGGTTCATCCTGCGTCCGCTTCTCTTCCGCCACGCCTATTTCGCCGCGCCATTATCCGAATGGCCGGGGGCCTGGGGGAGGCTCGCCCTGGGCGCGCTCCGGGACGGCCTGGGTTTTCCGCGGGCCGCCCTGCTCGCCGCCGCGTTCGCTTCCGGCGGCGCTCCGCCGCAACCGGGCGGCGCCGGCTTCCTGCTTGCCGCCGCGCTGGCTTGGCTCCTCGGCACAGGCATGAGCGCGACCATCGCCGGGAGCGGCGGCGCCTTTCGGTATACCATCCCCGCGCTGGCGCTCGTAATTTCTGCCGCCGCCGTCCTCCTGTGGGGCGCGGCGTGCGCCGTCCGGCGGGGGCGCGGCCCCGTCGTTTCGGCCGCCCTCGCCGCGCTGGTCGTCGCCTTCGCCATCCGCTCCGGACTCCCTTCTCCCGGACGTCCGCGGGCCGACCTCGACCGTTCGCTCGGCGCCGACACTTCCGACATCATCCGGCTGGGCGTCACGCATGTTTCCGGGAACTACTCGCTGGTCTGGCCCGCCGTCTTCCACGCCAACATGGTCCTGCGGGAGCGCGGGGAGGCGCGGACTGTGTGGGCCATCGCCCCCCGCGCCCGGCCGACCCGGGCCATGTGGAGGAAAGGGAACCCGGAAGAGTGGAGGGTGGCGGTTTTCCGTGACGACCCCGGGCGGTTCAGCGAGCTCTCCTTCCAGCGGCTGGTCCCGGCCGGGGAATTGGCCCGCACGGAAAGACTGATCGTTGTGCGCGTTCGATCCGCCCGGAACCGGATTAGAACCAATTGAAAAGCCTTGCCATGACCATGACCCCTCCTCTCCCTAACCCTCTCCTCCCCGCATATGCGGGGAGGAGGGGAGGGTGAGGAGGGGAACCCCCGTGAAGGGCTTAAGATGCCCGACGAGATGTAGGATGATACCGTGAAGCGCGAACCGACCCTGCTAGAGTCCTGCGGGTTCGATGTCCTAATCGTCGGAGGGGGGATTGTCGGCTGCGCCATCGCGCGCGACGCCGCGCTCCGGGGAATCAGGGTCGCGCTCGTCGAGAAGGGCGATTTCGCCTCGGGCACCTCGAGCCGCACCTCCAAGCTGGTCCACGGGGGCCTGCGCTACCTCGAGCACGGCTACCTCGGGCTCGTGCGCGAGTCGTGCCTGGAACGCCAGCGGCTCCTCAAATTGGCGCCGCACCTCGTAAAGCCGCTCCGGTTCCTGCTCCCCTTCTCCTCCGGCTCCGGATGGCTCCCCTATCCCATCCTCCGGATGGGGCTTTACATGTATGACATCTTCGCGGGAGGGACCCGCATCGGCTGGCACCACGGCATGTCCGCGGCGGAACTGGCCCGTTGGGAGCCCGCGCTCGCGGGCGGAACATCCTCGGCGGGCGCCTCCTACTACGACGCCGTGATGGACGACGCCCGCGTCACGCTGGAGGTCGCGCTGGCCGCCACCCAGGCCGGCGCCGTCCTCGTCAACCACGCCGAGGCGGTTTCATTACTGCGCTCCCCCGGCGGCGCCGTGGCCGGTGCGGCGGTCCGCGACCAGTTCGATGGGACCATGCGGGAGGTGCCGGCGAAGCTGGTGGTGAACGCCGGAGGGCCCTGGGGCGACGGCATCCTGGGCATGGCCGGCCGGCCCGGGAAGGTCCTGCGCCCCACCAAGGGAGTCCACCTGATAATGAGGAAACAGCTGACTTCCAGCGCGCTTATCGTCCGGGCGCGGGAGGACCAACGGGTGTTCTTCGTCATTCCCTGGCAGGGGCTCACCATCATCGGCACCACCGACACCGATTACTCCGGCGACCTAGACGACATCAGGGCCGACGGGGAGGACGTCCGCTACCTGCTGGAACACGCCACCGCGGTCCTGCCCGGCGCGCGGTTCGGCCGGGAGGATATCCTGTGCACCTACGCCGGCGTCCGGCCGCTCCTGGCGGGAGACCCCAAGCACCCTTCCGCCACTTCCCGGGAACACCGCATCTGGGAGGAGCCCCGGGGCATGCTGTCGGTGCTGGGAGGCAAATTCACGACCTTCCGGGCCATGGCGGAACAGGCGGTGAACGCCGTCGAGCGAGCCATTGGCGTCCCGCACCGCCCCTCGCCCACGCTGGCCACTCCCCTGCCCGGGGCCGTGCCCGGACCCAAATTCGCCGGGGCGGCTCCCGAGGGGGAAGCGGCAAGGCTTGCCGCCATTTACGGCGAGCGGGCTTCGGAGGTGCTGGCGATATCCTCTGCCGTACCGCATGGATTTTCCCCGCTCTGCCAGCACACCGGCCGCACCCGGGGCGAGGTAGCCTACGCCGTCCAGGCTGAAATGGCGATGACGCTCTCCGACATTCTGGAAAGGCGCCTCAGGCTGGCCCTGACGACCGCGTGCCGGGGTTCCGACGCCGCGGAAACGGCTGCTATGGTCGCCGCCCCCCTATTGAAATGGGATGAGGAGGAAAGAAAGAGGCATATCAATCACTACCTTTCCCGGCTGGAAACAACAAAGGCCTGACTGTCCCGCGCTACAGGGAAAAGGAAAAGCCGAGAAGCAAGTGCGGACCTGAAAAATCAACGGGGGCGGGAGTCCCGGTTTGGTCCGTAAACTCCTGGCCATTCCAGAAATCGTTCCTTCCATCCAGGTTCACGTCGGCATCGCCCTGGAAAACGAGCGCGGTCGGGGCGACCGCTAGGTATCCCGCCTCCAGGTAAACCTCCCACCAGGACAAAATCCGGTAGCCAATGGAGCCGCCCACCTCGGCGGTCGGGGCGGAAGCGGCCAGCGGATTGTTCGTCCAGCAATGGCTGTTTCCCCCCGTCCCGGTGAATTTGCGGTCCGCATGCAGGTTTCCGCGGAGAATCGTCCAGCCGGCGGAGGCGTTGGCCCGAAGGAGGAATCCCCGCTTCGTCTCCGATTCCATCCAGAATCCCCCCAAAACGGGAACCGCCACCACCAGCAGGTCCCAATACTGCTTGAGCGTTTCCCCGCCGGTCCCCGTCATGTCAATCGAGGAACAACTCCGGAACCAGTTCGCGCCCAGCACCACCCGCCATCCCCAGCCGTCGCCAACGCGGCGGTCCAGGTGAACGGCCCCGGCGGGGGCGGCGATGTCCCGCCCACACCAGCTCAGGTGCGAACCGGGCGCGGCGCCGTACGAGGTCCGGAACCGCGAAAATTCCCTGTCGGCCAGGTCCAGCATCGCGTCAGAGATGGACCCCGCGAGGACCGCCCGGACTCCGCCATTCACCGCCAGCGTCCAATCCCCCGAAGCTTCCGCGCGCGGGACGGCACCCCAAGCCACCAGCACCGCGGCGAACATTCCCCGGATTACCCCGCCGGTCATGACGCTGTCATCCTTCGACTCACTTACTTATATTCCATATAGGTGTGACATTGGTCAATCGGAAAAACATGACGCTCGGAACCCTGAGCTTGTCGAAGGGCTCAAGGGGACCGCTATGAAGCGGTCACCTTGAAATCCTCGCAGGCCAGCGCGGGGTCGTCCACGATGGCGAGCGCGCCGTTGCCGTGGGCGGCGAGCATCCCCCGCAGGAGCTTGGAGTCCTCGCGCAGGTAGGCGCCGATGCGCGGGGACACCCGCACCGAAACCGGCGGCTTCCCGCCCGACTTGAGCGAGCGCATCACCTTGCGCGCGACCAGGATGGCGACCGAGGCCGGTGAAAGGGTACGCCCCCGCCCGCCGCAGGCCGGACACGCCTCCGTCAGGTGATGGTGCGTCGTTTCGTCCACCCGCTTCCGGGTCATTTCCACCACCCCGAACGGCGACGGTGGCGCCACCTGCGTCTTCACCCGGTCCCGGCGGAGCGAACCCTCGAGAACCTCCATGACCTGCCTCCAGTGCTCCGCGTCGGGCATGTCGATGAAGTCCACCACGATGATTCCGCCGATGCCGCGCAGGCGCAGCTGCCGCGGCACCTCCTGCGCGGCCTCCTGGTTGGTCCGCAGGGCCACCTCTTCCGCGGAGCCCTCCTCGGCCGGCGAGCCGGAATTGACGTCAACGACGGTCAGCGCCTCGGCGGAATCGATGACGAGCGAACCGCCGCCGCGGAGCCACACCCGGCGGTCCAGCGTCTGTTCCACCTCCGTTTCCAGCCCGGCGCGCCAGAACAGGCCTGACTCCTCCGGGACGATTACCGCCACCAAATCGGGGAACTTCTCGCGGGCAACCTCGCGCAGTTCCTCGCACGCCGAAGGCGGCGCCACGCGGATGCGCGCCGGGGCCGCGCCCGCGAGGTCGCGCAGGGCCCGCACCCGCAGGGGAACTTCCTCGCGCAGGCAGAGCGGCGCCGGACCCTCCTTCATTTTCGCCTCCACCTTCCTCCATTCGGCCGCCAGCCGCCCGGCCTCCGCGCGCAGGGCCTCCTCCCCCTTCCCGGCCGCCGCCGTGCGGGCCAGGAGGCCCAGGCCGGCCGGCGCCAGCACGGGAAGGAGGTTCTCCAGGCGCTCCTTCTCCTTCCCGTCCTCGATGCGGCGGGACACCTTCACCCCGGCGACGCCGGGAGTGAGGACGACGAACCGGCCGGGCAGGCTGGCCATCCGCGTCAGCTGGGCGCGCTTGCCGTTGAGGGGGCGCTTCACTATCTGGACGAGGACCGTCTGCCCCCGCGCAATGGGCGACTCGGTCGACTCCGGCTCGCGCATGGGCAGGAAGGCGGGCTCGGACCCGCCGATTTCCACGAGCGCGGCGCGCACTCCCGGAAGTATGGCGAGCACCCGTCCGGCGTAAATCGAGCCCACGCGCGGGATGTCGCCGGGGCGCTCGAGGAAGAACTCGGCCAGCGAACCGCCCTCACGGACGGCTACCCTTTCTTCCCAGGGCTCAACTTCGATGTAGATTTCAGAGTCAGTCATCCATTGACTCCCTTCCCCCCTCACCCTCCCCTCTCCCCCCTACGGGGGGAGAGGGAAAGAGAAGGATTGGCTCGACTTCGATATAGATTTCCGAGTCAGTCATTAGTGATTCCCATTCCTGATCAACTCATCCCTCTTCCCCCAACGGCGGGGAGTTCGTCGCAAAAACCGCTCCTCACCCCGCGCCGTTGCACGTCCCTCTCCCGGGGAACGGGAGAGGGTAAGAAAAACGCTCATCTACGGTGCTGCCTCCCCACATTCAGGACTATACCGAGGAAGATCGAGCTCATCAACAGCGACGAGCCGCCGTAGGAAAGCAGTGGAAGCGGAAGCCCGGTGACCGGCACGACACCCATGTTCATCCCGAGGTTGACCACGGTCTGGAACGCCAGGAGCGAGGTGATGCCAGCGACAATCCAGGCGCCCGCCGCGTCACGGGCGCGGTGCGCCACCCGGAGCGCGCCAAGCAGGAGGACGACATAGACGAACAGGACGACAAAGCATCCCACCCACCCAAACTCCTCGCCGAGGACGGAGGCGATGAAATCCGTGTGGTGCTTGGGGATGAACTGGAGGCGGTTCTGGAGCCCGTGCCCCCAACCCTTCCCGAAGAGCCCCCCCGAGCCGATGGCGATGGTGGACTGGATGACCGAATAGCCGCCTCCCAGCGGGTCGCGGTACGGGTTCATGAAGTTGAGTATGCGCGCCTTCTGGTAGTCCTTGAGGAACGCCCACACGAAGGGCGCCACCGCGGCGACCGCCGACCCCGCGCCGGCAAAGACATAGCCGGGAACGCCCGCCGCCACCCACACGGCCAGCATGATTACGAACACCAGCATGGCCGTGCCGAGGTTTGGCTGGCCCATGATGAGCACCATCGGCACCGCGGTCACCAGGAGCGTCGGTCCCGCCCATTTCGTCCAGCGGGTCCGTTCCGGCATCGCCGCTATCATCCTCGCCGCCATCAGCAGGACGCCCAGCTTGGTCAGTTCGCCCGGCTGGAAAAAGAATAGGCCCAGGGAGAACCAGCGCCGCGCGCCGAACGAGGTGTGCCCCACCGCGAGGACCAGCGCAAGCAGGAAAAGGCTCGTACCGTATATCCACGGCGCGATGCGCAGGAGCACGTGGTAGTCCACGCTTGTCGCCAGCACGAGGACGCCGAGCGCCAGGGCCAGCCACACCGCCTGCTTGATGGCGACGAGCGGGAGCGGAAACGCCCCCTCCTGCCCCGGCGGAAGCGTGGCGGAGAGCACCAGCGCCCACCCCACTGCCATCAATATGAGCGTGCAGAACAGGACCGTCTTGTCCAGGCTCTCCCAGAAACGCGCCAGCCGGTACATAAGCCTAGCCTCCCTGCGGCCCTTCGACCGGCACGGACTGGATCGGCCCCTCGTCGCCGGGCAGGGGCTTTCCCTGCCGCAAGGCGTTCCACATGCGGAGAATGGACCGGGTTATAAGCGCCGCCAGGTTGCCGCCCGCCAGTCCGTGTTCGATGAAGGTCGCCACGACGACCTGCGGGTCCGTCGAGGGGGCGTAGGCGGCGAAAGCGGCATGGTCGTCGCCGTGGGGATTCTGGATGGTCGAGGTCTTCCCGGAAACGTCGAGGTCATCCAGGTGGCAGCGCCAGCCGGTCCCCGAACGGATGTTGACCGCCCCCCACAACGAGCGTTTGAGGAGCGCCCAGGTGGAGGAAGCGATGGAAATCCGGCGGGACGCCTGCGGCAGAACCTCCGACACCACCCCCCCCCGCTCGTCCTCCACACGCCTGATGACATGGGGGCGCATGGACTTCCCCTCGAGCGCCGTCATGTCCAGCAGCTGGACGAGCTGGAGGGGGGTTCCCACGAGGTACCCCTGGCCGATGGACATCTGGACGGTGTTGCCGGGGAACCAGGGGATATGGAAGAAACGCTCCTTCCACTCGCGCGTCGGGACGAATCCGCCGGCCTCGCCGGGCAGGTCGATGCCGGTGGGCTCCCCGAAGCCGAACATCTCGGCGTATTTCGCGAGCAGGTCCACCTTCAGCGACAGCCCGGTCTTGTAGAAGAAAATGTCGCAGGAATGGATGATGGCCTGCTGGATGTTTATCCAGCCGTGCCCCGCAATCTCGTTCCAGCACTTGTAGGGCCAGGTCTTTATCCAGAAGACGCCGGCGCATTCGTAGGTCTTTTCCTCGTTCAATTCACCCGTTTCCAGCGCCGCGGTCGCGGTGACAATCTTGAAGATGGAGCCGGGCGAATAAAGCGCCTGCGTGGCGCGGTTCTGCATCGGGCTTCGGGGGTCCGAAATGAGTTTCTGCCACCGAGGCCAGGATATTCCCCCGGCGGCGAACCAGTTCGGGTCGTAGCGGGGGTTGACGGCCATGGCCAGGATTTCACCCGTCTTGGCGTCCATGGCGATGATGGCCCCTGCGCGGTCACCGAGCAGCTCCTCGGCGCGGCCCTGGAGCCGGCGGTCGATGGTAAGGACCACCCGGCAACCCGGCCGCGGCGGCCGCCGGCCGCGTATCCGCACCTGCCGGCCCAGCGCGTCCACCTCAACCTCCAGCCCGCCGTTCGTCCCCTTGAGGAAGCGTTCGGCCGACGCCTCCACCCCGGTCTTTCCCACCAGGTCGCCGGGGATGTAGTTTCCTCCCAGGTCCTGGAGTTGTTCCATGCTGATCTCGCCGATGTAGCCGAGAATGTGGGCCGCCAGGTCCTTGAAGGGGTAGGTCCGCAGCGGCTCCTCCTCGATGAGGAGGCCGGGGAGCTCGTATTGCCGCTCCTCGAGTCCGGCCACCTCCGCCGTGGTCAGGCCCCCCTTGAGCCGGATGGGAGTAAGCGGCGATTCCTCCACGTCGACGATGCGCCCGGACAGCCAGCCGGATTCCACGCCAACCGCCCGGGCGATTTTCGCCACCACGGCGTCCTTCTCAGCCTCGTCGCGGGGGAGGCGCTGGGCCACCAGCGAGGCGCGGAAGGAAGGCACACTGGTGGCAAGCACCTCTCCGTTGCGGTCCGTTATCTCGCCGCGCGGAGCCGGAAGCGGGAAAAGCTTGATGCCGTTTTCCGCCGCCGCCGCCCGGTAGCGGCCCGTTTCCACAATCTGGAGGTACCCGAACCGCATGAGCATGAGAAGCAGGGCCAGCGAAACCAGCCAGGCCAGCAGGTTGATGCGGCCGTGAAGGAGCCGCCAGCGGGACTTAATCGCGCTTCTCCATGGGCCGCAGGGCCAGCGCCAGCAACGGGCACGCCACTCCCGTCAGCAGGGCGTCGGCGGCCACGCGGACGAACGCGGCGATGGAAACCACCCCCGTTTCCCGGCGCATGACCGCCACGGCAATGACGACGAGGTTGAACACCGCCGCGCCAAGGAACCCAAGCGCGGCCTGCCCCCTCCACCTCCGCCAGAAGACCAGGGGACGCAGGAAAATCGGTATGGTGCCGCCCAGGAAACCTCCGAGAGTAATGGCCCCGGCCTCCGGGTTCCCGACCAGGAAGCCCAGCGCCAGCCCGCCGGAGAAACCCCATACGCCGCCGGCGAAGGCGCCCAAAGGGAGGGCGTAGACGAGGGAAAGCGCCATGAACATGAGGGGATGGATGCCTCCCGCGATGGGCAGTTCCAGCAGGCGTGACGAATCCAGGATGAGCGCGAAGGCGAACAAGGCAATCCGTACCGCGGTCTTCATGTAACCATCACACCCCCGCCGGGGGCGCCTCCGGTGGCGCTACCGGCCCGCGGAACCGCGCGACAGGACGAGGACCTCCTCGAGCCGCTTCATGTTGACGACCGGCACGACGGCGGCGGAGAGCGAAAGCCCGTCCTTGCGCACTTCCTTTACGGTTCCCACCAGAATACCCTTGGGGAAGATGCTCCCGCGCCCCGCGGTGAGCACGCGGTCCCCGACCTGCACGTCCTCGCCGGGAGGTATGTACCTGAGTTCGCACCCGTCGCCGGTTCCCGCCAGGACCCCGACCACGCGGGAGCGCTGGACATAGGCGGCGATGCGGCTCCGCGGGTCGCCAATCCACAGCACCGTCGCGTTGTCCGGTCCCACGCTCGTCACGCGTCCCACCGCGCCCGCCGCCGCCGTCACCGGAGCGCCCTCCACGATGCCGTCACCCCCGCCCCGGTCGATGATGAGGGAGGAAAATACCGCGCCTGGGTCGGAGCCGATGACGTGCGCGGCCACCGTCCGCTCGCCCATGGCGTCACGGAAGTCCAGTAGCCGGCGCAAACGGACGAGTTCCCGCTTGTCCTCCTCGCGCATGGCCCCGTCCTTCGCCGAAGCCGCCAGCAGCCTTTCCAGGTCCGCGTTGCGCCTGGCGAGCGACGAGGTGCTCCGGAAAGACTGCAACCCGTTCCGGGCGACGGAGCGGACGGCGCCGACCCCGGACAGCCCGGTGCTCCACACCATCGCCGCCACCCCCCGGACCGGCCGCATAACCACCATGGTCCCGCTGGGAAAAGCGGCCATACCGGCCGCCAGGAGGCCGAGAAGGAGCAGTCCCGCGCCCTCCCAGGCCATGCGCGGAGACGCGCGCTTCCGGGTCTGGCGGCGGCCGGGGAGGTAGAACTTCGGGGGCTTCATATTAGGATTACGAGTATTCGGGGTATTCGTGCTCCTCGAGCGTCATGAGCTCAAGGAGGTCCGGGCGGCCGTCGAGGAGGCGGCCGGCGCCGCGCACCACGCAGGAAACGGGGTCCTCGACGCGGTGGACCGCGACCCCCGTCTCCTCGGAGAGGCGGATGTCGAGGTTGCGGAGGAGCGAGCCGCCGCCGGAGAGGACGATGCCGCGCTCGGTCAGGTCGGCCGAAAGCTCCGGCGGTGTGCGCTCCAGCGTGGAGCGGATGGCGCCGATGATGGCGAGGAGCGGCTCCTCCAGCGCCTGCCTGATTTCCTGCGAGGTTATCTCGATGGTGCGCGGGAGCCCTGTCACCAGGTCGCGGCCCTTCACGGTCATCTTGACCTCCTCGCGGAGCGGGTAGGCCGAGCCGATTTGTATCTTCACCTGCTCCGCGGAGGAAAGCCCGATGAGCACGTTGTAGGAGCGGCGCAGGTAGTCCACGATGGCCTCGTCCAGCTCGTCGCCGCCGACCCGCTCCGAATGTCCCGCGACCGTCTGTCCCATCGAGATGACGGCCACCTCGGTGGTTCCGCCGCCCATGTCCACGATCATGTTCCCCGCCGGCTCCTCGATGGGGAGCCCGGCGCCCAGCGCCGCCGCTCGGGGCTGCTCCACGAGATACACCCGGCGAGCGCCGGCCTGTTCGACCGCGTCGCGGACCGCCCGGCGCTCAGGGTCGCGGATGCCCGAGGGGACGCCGACCACCGCGCGGGGGCGGACCAGCGAGCGGCGGCGGTGGACGCGCTCGATGAAGTTGCGGAGCAGGAATTCGGCCGCCGGCAGGTGGGAAATGACTCCGTCCTTCAGCGGCCTGATGACGGAAACCGTCCCGGGGGCCTTCCCCAGCATGGATTTCGCCTCGTTGCCCACGGCCATAACCTCGCCGCTGACACGGTTGATGGCGACAATGGTGGGCTCCATGAGGACAATGCCACCCCCTTTCACATAAACAAGGGTCGTGGCGGTGCCCAGGTCAACCGCCAGGTCACTGGAGAACAGTCCCGCGATGGTGTCAAGAAGCACGTGTTTCAGTGGCTCCGCTTAAGCGTATAAATACTAGCACCCAAGGTTACGGGAGGCAATTCTTTGCCCAGTAAAAACGCCCTTTTCAGCCCCGCGCGCCCCCCCGGCGGGGGCGGGCGTGTCCCGCTTACAGCGTTGCCAGCCGCGCCATCAGCGCCAGGTGTTCGGGGCTGCGGCACAGGTGGTAGAGCTTGCCGGGCATCCATGGCAGGTGCAACGCCTTTCCCTTGCCGGCCCGCGCTTCCCGCACGCCCCATTGGCCGGCCCGCCTCTCGGGCTCGGACCATTCCGGCTTGTTGTTGTACTTCCATCCGAGCAGCGGAAGGCTCCCGCCTCTTCCGCCGCGCACCAGCAGGAAATCGCCCGCCACCGGGAAGATATCCGCGTGGCGACCGACCCACTTCCGGCCCGCACGGTCCACCTCGAACCAAGTCCCGCCGAACCGTAAGCTTTCGCCGGGCCGCCCGCGCAGGCAGGCCAGCCCGAATCCCCGGCGCAAACGGCCCCGGCCGTCGCGGCGCGAGGCCTCGAAGGTGGCGATGAGCTTCCCGCCGTCCCGGACCCATCCGTCCACGGCGCGGCACGCCCCGTCGCCGAGGCAGGAAGCGTTGGGCAGGACAAGGGTACGCAGGCCGGGCCGGGAGCGCAGGAACGCCTCCAGCGAGCCGTCATGGACGACCGTGAAATCCGCCCGCGATTCGGTAAGCGCCTGGTACCAGCCGCGGTATTCCAGCAGGGCGGTGCCGCGGGGGTCGTCTCCAGCCAGGTCCAGCGTCCGCTGGGGATACACCAGCGCGGCGCGCGGCGCCCGGCGGGCGGGCGCGGGCTTCCCCGCTTCCCGCTCCAGCCCCCGATAGACCCTCCTGATGACCGGCAGGCATTTGCGGTCCTCCTGCCGGAAGTCCCCCGAGAGCGCCACGCAGGGGTTGGCGCCGTGGCGCATGACCTGGAGGATGTTCAACGCAAGCTGGGCCGGCGGCTGGGCGGGACGGCGGCCCAGCCACCGCTCCGAGCCGGTGAGGAGCACGAGGCCGGGCTTTCCCTGGGCGAAGGTGTTTATCATCATGGCCTCCTCCGAGGCCCAGAATCCCCACTGCGGGTGCGGCCGGTCAAGGAAGTTGAAGGCCTCCACCGTAACCATGTCCACCGCCTCCGTGAGCATGGTGGCGTCCCACCCCGCCCGGCCGAGCATGGCGTGGTCGTTGGTCAGGTGGTAGTCCACCGTGAGCAATGTCGATGGGCTGGAGCGCTTGATGCGCCGGTTCAACTCTCCCGTGAACGCGGCGTGCTTCGCGCACCGCCAGAGGAGGAAAGCATGGCCGAACTCCGAGGACCAGTCCACCTTTCGCGGGATGCGCTCGCCCAGCGCTTCCCAGCAGGCGCGCTGGCACTCGGGGCACCGGCAGTCGGGCAGGTTCCACGCGTTAAAAAAGAACCCGTCGATGGGATACCGCGTCACCAGCTCCTCGAGTTCGCGGGGACCGTATTCCTGCCAGTAGGGGCGGCTGGGGCAGGTGCACATCAGTGGATTCCGCGTCCCCTTCCATTCCCAGATGGGCTTCCCGTCCGCGTCGAGCGCCAGCCAGTCGGGGTGTTTCCGGGCTATCCGCGGCTGGAGGCACGACCAGTCCATCCGGAACAGGACACCCATGCCCAGCTTCCGGGTCTCTTCCGCGACCTCGCCGACGAAATCGCGCTTCAGCAGCGGATTGCGCCAGTGGTAGGGAAGGTCGGTGGGATACCAGGCGACGATGCCACCCGCGTTCGCGAGGATGGCGTTGGCGCCGTAGGAGCGGACCTCCCGGACCAGTCTCCGCCCATCCAGCCCCTTCGCGTCCACCATGCGCAGGTTGGGCTGGATCATCCGCACGGGCCCGCGCCAGAATTCGTTCATTTTCTAAGTCCTTACCCTCGCCCCGGCGACAGCCGGGGAGAGGGAAGGGTGAGGGGCATGAAAACAATGACAAGTCCCGCCTGGTTTATCGGAACCCTCACCCCGCCCCTCTCCCTGCCTGCTGGCAGGGAGAGGGTGGAATCACTTGTCATACAGTTTATATACAGAATGCGACCCCAACTCGCCCATGCCCTTCGCCTTGGCCTCCCGCAGTTTTTCGTCGGCGAGCTTGAGCCCCGGCAAATCCATCCCCAATTCCTTGGCCATCTCCAGCGCGATGCGGGTGTCTTTCTGCTGCCATTTCAGCGCGAAGCCCGGCGTGAAATCGTCCCGGAGGATTTTCTCGCCGTAGACCTCCAGCGCCCAGGAACGCGCCGCCCCGCTTATGAGCAATTCCCGGGTCAGGGCCAGGTCCAGCCCCAGCTTCTTCGCGAAGGCCATCCCCTCGCCCAGCGCCAGGAGGTGGATGCCGCACACCAACTGATTGACCGCCTTGAGCCGCTGACCGTAGCCGGACGGGCCGGCATGGACCACCTTCTTCCCCATCACCGAAAAGAAAGGGCGCGCTTTCTCCACATCCGCCGCGTCCCCGCCTACCATGAAGGTAATCGTCCCCTCGACCGCCCCCTTCTGGCCGCCGGTGAGCGGCGCATCGAGGTAACGAACCCCTTTGGCCACCATTTCCTTCGCAAAGCCAGCTTCCGCCTCCGGCGAGATGGTCGTGCAGTCCACCACCAGCGCGCCCTTTTCCGCCCCCTCCGCGACGCCGCCCTTCCCAAACAGGACCTGCTCCACGTCGGGCGTGTCCCCCACGCAGACGAACACCGCCTCCGCGCCGCGGGCCACCTCCGCGGGGGTCGCCGCGACATTTGCGCCCTTTGCCTTCAACGGAGCCGACTTCGCGGCAGTACGGTTCCACACCGAAACTTTGTGCCCGGCGTCCAAAAGGTGCCCCGCCATCGGGGCACCCATGACGCCCAGCCCGACGAATCCAATCCTGGCCATCAGAGCGACACCCGCGCGGAAGAAGTGGCGCGCAGGACGGACTCGGAGCCGAAGCGCTTCTTCCACGAGTCCCGTATTTCCTCCAGCTTCTTTCCCTCGTCGCCGCCGTTGCCATGGAAAATCACGAGCACCTTCGTCGGTTCCTTCACGGTTTCCCCCTTCGCGTTGCGCCACTGTCCCCGCGCGTCCAGAACAGTGAGCCCCGCTGGGAAACGGGGCGTGACTTCCCTCTCGAGGAAATCCGCCCACTCCCCCGCCGTCACCTCCGTTCCCCCCGCGCGCGCGAGCCCAAAATAGAGCTCGGTGCGGACCATCCTCTCGCCCGGCGGGCGCGGATGGCACCACGGCCCGCAACCGGCCGGGGCGAACAACAGAACCAGCGCGAGGACGCGCAATAAAAACGAAAGGGCCGGGAAGACTACTTCCCGGCCCTTCTTCACTGCACGGCCTCCTGTCTAGCGCCTCTTCGTTGTCACCGCGCCCATGTGGCTGACCATTATGGCTATCAGCACCATGAGGAGTCCCGCACCCGCCACGCTCCAGCGCACCACCGGAACCGCGGAGAACTGCAGGATGAGCGGAACCATGAGGATCGACACCAGGTTCATCACCTTGATGAGGGGGTTGATGGCCGGACCCGCCGTGTCCTTGAACGGGTCACCAACCGTATCCCCAATAACGGCCGCTTTGTGCGCATCGGAACCCTTTCCGCCAAGCACACCGTCCTCGATGGTTTTCTTCGCGTTGTCCCAGAGACCGCCGGTGTTCGCCATGAACACCGCGAGCAGTTGCCCCGTCAGGATTGTCCCGGCGAGGTATCCGCCAAGACCTCCGACCCCGAGCAGGAAACCCGCGAAAATCGGCCCGCCGAGCGCCAGCAGGGCCGGCCCGATCAATTCCTTCTGGGCCTCCGCTGTGACGATGTCGACGCACTTGCCGTATTGCGGCTTCTGCTTCCAGGTCATAATCCCCGGGTATTGCCTGAACTGCCGGCGCACTTCCTCGACGACCTTGAAGGCCGCCCGGCCGACCGCCTTGAGGGCGAATGCCGAGAAAAGGAACGGCACCGCGCCGCCAATGAGCAGACCCACGAAAACCTTGGGCATGTTGACCTGTATGCCCAAGGTAACCAGCCCCGCCTCGTCCGTGAACGACCGGAAGAGGGAGATGGCCGCGATGACCGCCGTGGCGATGGCCAGGCCCTTCGTGAGCGCCTTGGTCGTGTTGCCGATGGCGTCCATCCAGGACAGCGACCGGCTGGCGACCGCGTTGCGTACGCCCGACATCTCGAAGATGCCGTGCGCGTTGTCGGTGATGGGCCCGAAGGTATCCATCGCCAGGATGTAACCGGTGGTGGTCAGCAGTCCGAGACCCGACAGGGCTACCGAGAAGGCCGCCAGCGCAACGCTCTCGGGGAACAGCCGGACCGACACCAGGATGGTGAGCACTATCGCCATTACGGCCCACACCGAGGACTCGAGCCCGTGCGCCAGGCCGCCGATGAGCATCGGGGCAGGACCGGACTTCGTGGCCGCCGTGGTCTCCCGGACCGGACTGTAATCCGGGTGGGTGAAGTAGTTGGTGATTAACAGCGTCACGACCGCCAGAAGGAGCCCGACAATCGCCGCCATCGTGAACCGGTAGTCGGGAACGGCCCCGCCGGGACCCATCCCCAGATAGCTCGCCATAATGTTCCTGTAGTCATTGACGGCACCGGCAGGAACGAACAGGTAGTACCTGTTCACCAGATACACGCCGATGGCCGCCGTAACCGCCGCGACCAGGTAACCCACGTTGATGGGAACCATGGGGTTCTTCATCTTCTTCCCCGGCCGGACCGACAGGACGCCGAGGATGGAGGCCACGACGCCGACCGCCCGCACGAGGAGCGCAAAGATGACCAGCTTGAGGGCAAACATGCCCGGGCCGCCGGCAAACCCCTTGTAGAGGTCGCGGAAACTTTCCTCCGCCATCGCCGCCGCGGCCAGGATGATGGCCGCCACGAGCGTGACCTCGTAGGACTCGAACACATCGGCTGCCATTCCGGCGCAGTCGCCGACGTTATCACCCACGTTATCCGCAATGGTCGCGGCATTGCGGGGGTCGTCCTCGGGAATCCCCTTCTCAACCTTGCCGACCAGGTCGGCACCGACGTCGGCCGCCTTGGTGTAGATGCCGCCGCCGACCCGCATAAAGAGGGCGACGAGCGAACCGCCGAACCCGAACCCGATCAGGACTTTCATGGCGTCCTGCTTGAAAATCATGAAGATTATAGTCGCGCCGAGGAGGCCGAACCCGACCGTGAACATGCCGGATATCGTGCCGCACCGGAACGCCAACTTCATGGACTCCGCCGGACTGACCAGCGCTTTGGCCGCTACGCGCACGTTGCCCCGGACGGCCATCGTCATGCCGACGACGCCCGCGCCGTAGGAAGCCGCGCAACCTGCCAGAAACGCCCCGGCCACGCCCCATGCCAGGGACACCCCATTGGGGAGATTCGCGTATACGCGCAGGTGGAGGAACAGCAGGACAGCCGCCAGGAGAATCACGAACACTCCCATTACCTTCAGCTGACGCTTCAGGTAGGCTGCCGCACCCTCCTGGACCGCGCGCGATACCATCTGCATCTTCGCGCCGCCCGGGCTCTCTTTCATCACCCTCCAGGCAAGCCACAGACCATATGCCAGCGCCAACAGGGAGGCCCCGAGTACTACCCACAGCAGTTGCCACTCGAGCCCTATTAGCGGAGGCAGGACTATTTTCGCTTCACTCATCTGTCAAAGCCCTCCTTTGCGTTCGGCTTCCGCCGGAAAATTCCCGTTCCAACGTCCCATCAGCGCGTTCATTCTCGGCAAATCGCGCCTGACGTTCAGGTAATATAACATGGACGGCCCGCCGATTCCCAACGCTTCCGCCATGGACACTCCCGCCAAATCGGGGCCGCTGGAAAGGCCCGAGGCAAGGCCGAAAATCGCTATTCCCGACAGGAGTACGGGCAGGACGCAGCCGGTGTGCAGGGAACTTGTGGCTGTGGTTATGAGGGCCGAGTGCATCATCCGGAGCTCCTTGCCCGTCTCCCGGACCGTCCGTTCACGAAGTTTCGGGGCCGGCCCCGATTCCGCGAGGTCCGCCTCAATCGCGTTCCGCAGGCGGGACATCTCGCGCCCCCGCGCCACGGAAGCCGAAACCCCGATTGCCGTCCCCAGCGCGCCGAGCGCGGAAAAGTATTTCAGCGAGCTCTCGCTTCCGTAGCCGCCGGCAAACGCCACTATGGAATAGGCCGCCAGCGCCGCACCGGAGGCCCCCCAGAGCCACCCCGAGCTGGTCGCCCGCGCCCCCTCCACGCCCAGCATGTCGGCCACGTCACGCGCCAGCAACGGGTCAACGGTAAGCTGTTTTCCGCCATCCGCGGGTTCAAGCGCGGAAGAAGGGACGGACGCGGCCAGCGCCGCGGCCACCAGAATGATTCCGCGGAATTTTCCCAAGACCGGTTCATTATACCCTCCGGACCGCTGGTATAATTCCATTCACTGATGCCCGGAATCCCGGCGGTTCTCGTCAACCCCCCGCACAGCCTTGAAGAGCGCTATGGCGCCATGAAGGCCGCCGGCAACACCATGCCCATGCTCGGACTCCTCCAGCTGGCCGTAGTCCTGCGCGGGGCGGGCTTCGAACCGCTGGTGGTGGATGCCCCGGCCCGCGGGCTCTCCTACGCGGAAACCCTGCGGGAAGTCATGGCCGCGGCCCCGCGGGTGGTCGGCATGACCGCCTTCACGCCTTCCATCCACAACGCTGCCAAGACGGCCCGCCTGCTTAAGGAATCCCGTCCGGACCTTCCGATAATCCTGGGTGGTCCGCACGCGGCGGCCGTCCCGGAAGAAACCATGCGGATGTTCGATTGCTTCGACGCAGTCGCGCTGGGGGAGGGCGAGCCGCTCATCGCCCCGGCCTTCTCCGCGCTCGCCGAAGGGGCGGACCTCGCGGGGATTCCGGGACTGGCCGTCCGCAAGGGGGACGGCGTCATCCTCACCGGGCGGGCCGCCCCCGTCCGCGACATGGATTCGCTCCCCTTCCCCGCCTGGGATTTGGCGCCCGGTTTTCCGCGCTCCTACCGCCCGGCGGCCCATACCCACCGGCGTCTCCCCGCGGCCACCATGTTCACCACCCGGGGGTGTCCTGAACAGTGCAAGTTCTGCGACCGGAGCGTCTTCGGCAACACCATCAGGGGATTCTCCGCCGAATACGTGGCCGACCAGATGCAGCACCTGGTCAGGTCCTTCGGGGTCCGCGACCTCATCATCTATGACGACATCTTTCCCATCCTCCGGCCGCGGCTCCTCCGCATCTGTGAACTCATCCGTTCCCGGGGCCTTGACCTGACCTGGTCATGCAACTCACGGGTGAACTTCGCCGACCCCGAGTCGCTCCGGGCCATGCGGGAGGCCGGGTGCTGGCAAATCGGCTACGGAATCGAGTCCGGGAGCCAGGAAATACTCGACATCATCGGGAAGCGCATAAAGCTGGAGCAGGTCGAACGGGCCGTCCGGCTCACCGCGGAAGCCGGCATCCGGGTCAAGGGTTTCTTCATCATCGGCCACCCGGGGGAAACCCTCGCCACCATCCGCCGGACCATCGATTTCGCTAAATCGCTCCGCATGGATGATTACCAGACCTGCTTTTTTACACCATTCCCTGGAACCGCCATGCACAAGGAGGCGGAAAAATACGGGACGGTCGCGGTGGGATGGGACAGGATGAACCTTCTCACCCCCGCCTTCGTGCCCAGCGGACTGACCGCGGCGGGGTTGGAATACTGGGCCGCCCGCTCATATCGCGAGTTCTACCTGCGCCCGCGGATAATCTGGCGCTACCTCGCCGGCATCCGCCGCCCCTCCCATGTCTTCCAGATACTCCGCGGTGCGGCGGCCCTGGTTGACTCCCTTATACGCGCCGTTTGGCACCGGCTGGCCAAGCGGTCTTCCACCCTCTCCCGGGACCCTGAGCGCGTCCGCAAGTGAAGGGTTCCCCGTTCGGCTGGTGCGCCAAAGGCGCACATTCCAATAATTCATCCAATAGCCGCGGGCATTTCCTGTGCCCCCGAGAGGGTCGGGGTGAGGGATGAGTTCGACAGGAAGTTGCAGGGGCCCTCTCCGTGCCTTATCCTAACCCGCGATGGCCACGATAGCGCCGTTCCGCGGAGTCAGGTTTGCCGGCGGCGGCGACCTGTCCAAACTGCTGGCCCCGCCCTACGACGTCATCAGCGAGAGCGAGCATCGCGCCTACAGCGCGGCCCATCCGCACAACATCATCAACCTCACCCTTGGCGCGCCGGGCGGGAAGAAGCGCGATTACGGCGCCATCGGCAACAGGCTCAGGCGCTGGATCAGGGAGCGCGTGCTGGTACAGGAACCCGAGAAATGCTTCTACGCCTACTGCCAGGAATGGTCCCTGGAGGGGCACCGGATAAAATTCTGGGGACTGCTGGGACTCTTGAAGCTCGAGAAGTTCGGAAGGGGCAGCGTGTATCCGCACGAAAAGGTCAACCCCGGCCCCGTGGACGACCGGCTGAGGGTCATGGAATCAACCCGGGCCAACCTCGAGCCCATCATGGCGCTGTACCGGCAGGCCTCGGACCCGATGAACCTCCTTTACGCCAGCATGGAGGGGCTGGCCCCCGTGATGTCCGCGGCCCTGTCGAACGGGACGCGCCACCGCATATGGAAACTGCCGTTGCGCCAGACCTGCGTCCGTATCCAGAGGATGGCAAGGCGCCTTCCCTTCTTCATCGCCGACGGCCACCACCGCTACAATTCGGGGTGGCTGTTCCACCAGCGGCACCGGCGCTTGGACGGCGCCGCATGGATAATGACGCTGATCGGAAACGTCGAGCAGAAAGGCCTGCGCATCATGCCCATAAACCGGGTAATCACAACCGCGAACCCCGTTAAGGCCGACCTCATCCGCTCGATGGAACGGTTTGGCCGGGTCGAGCGAATCGGCCGCAAGATGCCGCAAATCCTGTTCCGCCTTCCGCGAAACACCCTTGGGTTCTACGGCCGGAGGGTGGGCTCGTGGCTCCTGCACCTCCCCCCCCTGCCCGCTAACACGGAGCCGCGAACGACGCTGGAAGTGGTTCGTCTTCATGAAATTCTTCCCCAGGTGCTCGAAATACGGGAACTTGCGTATACCAAGAAGGCCGCGGAGGACATGGGGCAAGCGACACGCAACCCCCGGGTACTCGCGGGCTTCCTGCCCGCCCCCTCGCCCCAAACCGTTTGCGCGGTCGCCTTCAGCAACGAACTGCTCCCGCAGAAGTCGACATTTTTCCTGCCCAAGCCGCAGTCCGGACTGGTGTTAAGGCTTATTTAGCAGGCTTCCACGGTTAGTTGACCGACACCCTGTATCCCTGACCCCTTCGACTATGAGCCACGCACATTCGTGCTGTCGTCCGGGTTAGAACCCGGCCGTGCAGGGCTCCCAAGGGTCGTCGCCGGGGAAAAACCGAACAGGGCAACCCCTAATTAACTGAAACCTTGTAGCAAACACATCCGGATGACTTGACATATACGTCCCTTATTGTCCATCTTAGCCACCGCGAGTTGGAAAGCGGGCTCCCCGTCCCCGGCACGCTCGTGAAGGTGCCCGGAGGGGTCGTGGTGGTCGCGGTGGAATACCACACCGTCACGGCCGGAACCGGCGAGTTGGACCAGCACAGCATCGTGCTCGCCACATCCGGGACATAGGAAGTCCCCATCGGCACCGCGTCCGTTATGACAAAGCTGAACGCCGTGGCGGAGGCCACGTTCTCCCAGCAGACCTGGAACTGCACCGTGTCACCCGAGGCGGCCACGGTGAGCTTCCTCTGCTTGGTCAATTTCACCTCCGCCCCCACCACCATCGTCGAGCCCACCCCGGTGATGGAGCCGTCCAAGGTGTCAATCGCCACCACCGTCTGTATTCCCAGCCGCTGGAAGCTGACATTGATGAATATCCGCACGCCCTTGTCGCCGGCCGCCGACCAGGTGTAGTTGTATCCATCCATCCCCACCCCCTGTATCTTCGCCAGCGGATCGGTAGAGGAAAACGAGGTGGTGCCGGCGTAGTCGGTCTTGGTGTCCCCCCCCACGTCGGCCACGACCACCGTTATCCAGAACGACTGCCCCACATATACCACGGGGGGCATGATGATGACGTAGTGCACGCCGGTCTGGAGGAACGGCGCCGTCCAGCCCTTCTGGTCATAGCGGCACAGGATGAACTGGCCGACCGCGTCCGAGTTGCCGGCTATGACGTTGAAACGGTAGTTGTCCCGGGCCCCCTGGGCCACCAGCGCCACGTTGTTGAAATAGATGCACTGGTCCGGCCCCGTGGTCGTGTATGTGACGTTCAGCCCGCCCGAGGAGACCTCCCTGATGGCCATGCCCTGCTTGGGGCAGAAGAAGTCCACGGCCTCGACGTCTTGCATTCCGTTGGTCCGTCCGCAGTCGTAATTGCTGTGGCCGGGCCAGTCGCCGCTGGTGTAATGGAGCCAGAACTCCTGCCCGGTTTGGCCGCCGTCCGCGGCATGCATGACGGAGCCCCCCGAGTGCGGCCCGTAAACCATCACGCCGCCAAGGACCTGGATGGGGCCGCCCGACTTCAGGACAACCTTGTAGAGCCCGGTGGAATCATCGTCGAAGGCGCCCCCGTCCCGGTTGTAGATGCGCGGGTTCATCGCCGCGTTGAGCCCGGCCGGCACGGTGTCCACGGCCTTCTGCACCCAGTAGCCGCCGGTCCCATTCAACAGCCGGCAGCTCGGCGCCACGACCAGGAGGCTGTCCGGCATGTATTTCCATATCTCATACTTGGCGTCCGTCGCGCCGGTGTTGCCTATCACCACGCGGCATATCTTGGTGTCGTCGGGAAGCGCCCCCTTGCTCCCGGCGATGTTCGTCCCCTGGACGATGCCGTAGAAGGTGCCGGAACCGACGTTGGACACCACGTTGCCGGTCTCCCGGGTCGGGAAGTAAGTGCAGTAGTTGTCGCCGGCCCACGCGCAACAGACCGTGAGACTGCTCAGGATGTTGTATCCGTGGTTAACCACCAGCTGGCGGTCGGAGGAAACGGTTCGCCATGCCCCCTCCTCCGCCGCGGGCCCCATGAAGTCATAGGCCTGCGACTCCCCTCCCAGCTCATATGACCGCCTATAATCCCAGTCCAGCGACCCGTAATTGTACTGGAACATGTGGACCGTCGTCGGCATGGTCGAATCCACGCCCCCATAGGCGTCCATGGCGGTGGAAATCAGGGACAATCCGTCGTTCCCCCCCACCGTCGCGTCGTAATACCTGCGCCACATGTAGTGCATCAGCCCCGTGTAGGACAGCGTCGTCGCCGGCGCCATCGTATCGTTGTCGCTCCCGTTGGTCTGCTCGTAGGTCAGCAGCTGCCAGAGGACCGGCGAGTTCGAGGTCAGCTTGTAGATGTCGTGGCGGGGCACCGTGCATACAGTGCCGGGGTCCGGAAACCACTGGGCCGGGATGCGTTCCGCCTTGCAGCCCGCCTGGCCGGTCCCGGGAATCCCGGCGCCGCCCGGAAAACCGCCGATGCAATTGCCGGCCAGCGTTCCGATGGACGCGCTGTTCCCCCCGCCCGTCACCCAGCCCGCCGTATAGAAGAGCGCCCGGAGCTCGAACTGGGTCTTCCGGTTAAGCGGGTTGAAGGATATCTGGTAGCCGGAGCAGGTGGAGGTCTGGGCGGCCCCGGCGAAGGCCACGTAGGAAACGTAGGTGGTCTGGAGCATTATGGGCGCGAGGTGGGTGAAGTTGACCGTCCTCCCGGAGTCCCCGGTGCCGTCCACTATCCTCGTGCGCCCGTATTCCCGCAGGCTCATCGTGTTGATGGCGGTGTCGCCCGACGAGGCGATGGGCACCACCTGCCCCTTCCACCGCAACGACAGCGTCGCCTTGGGAGGCATGTCCAGCTTCCAGGTCATGATGGTCTTGCCCCCGGAAACATACAGCCCCGCGCCCGCGTAGGCGCACCCCGAGGGGGTCATCGTCCATCCCACGCAAGGGTCCTCCATGCCGCAGTTGACGCACCATGCGTTTATCTTGTCCGGAACGGTGTCCCAGATGTGAACGTCCCACCAGGTCTTCGTGTCCGACATGTTCTTTATGAAGATGGAATAGGTGATTTCGTCCGGCGGCGTCCCATAGCTCGGCGCGAACAGCATGTCGTTGTCGGCCATCTTCCAGAACAGGAATCTCCTGACCACGGTGGTCACCTGCGGTGTTATCGCGTATTTCTGTCCGCAGGTCGAGTCGGGCCAGTAAACTGCCGCCCGGTTGCCCAGCCGCGCCTTTTCCGGCGCCCCCACGTTTCCCGACCCCGCCTCGAAGTTATCGCCGTTCCCCCAGTCGACGGTCAGGCTGAACCCAACCTTGCTGGTCGGTCCACCCGTCACCCCGAACGGCCCGGTCGTCCATTTGAGCATTAGCGGCGGGCCAATATTCGGGTCCCAGCCGGAATCGGGGGGCGGGGAGGCGGATCCGCCGACGTAATGGGTGTAAGCCGGCTGTGAGTCGATGATGGAAACCGTGTTCAACCCGGCGGCCCCCGGCTTCCCGTAGTAGATGGTGTAGTCGACGGTGTCGCCCGGCGCCGCGACGTCCGGACCGTCCTTATAGGCCCAGTAGACGTTGTGCATCGGACCCAGCGAGTTGAACCATGGCACCACGCATCCCGCGTTGTCATTGATGCTGCCCGGCTCCAGCGGGTTTTTTAACGTATTGGAGGGAAAGCCCAGGCTGAGCGTCGCGTTCTGCGCCGGGCATGGTCCGATGGTGGCGTAGATGTCGATGGTGAAGGTGACACCGCAGGGCGGTGTGCCGCACAAGTCGGGACAGGCGTAGAAGTTCGCCGAGGAGCCCGACCATGTCCAGGCCGGATATGAGCCGCCGTCCTCGGCGTAAGTCCCGGCGAACGCCATGGCGAGGGTTCCGGTCGTCGTCGCGCCGCAGTGCCCCACCCAGTAGACATTGGTGATGTCGCCGGCGGGAAGCGTCCCGAAATTGACCACGGTCAGCCCAATGATGTTTTCGGTCGCCACCCAGGTGCACCCATCGCACACCCACACGTCAAACGAGGATGCCCAGACCCGGTACCAGTTGGGGAAGATGAACCGCGGCTGAACGTCGCCGTTGTTCCAGAGGTCCATGACACAGGCGTCGGCGCACGCCCGGCCGGAAACCCCGAGCGCCAGGAACACGGCGGCGATCGCGGTTGCCAGCCCGCGCTTCACCGCCCACCCCAGTAAACAGTCACCCATACCGGAAAATGCAATCGCTTGCCTCCTGCACCACCCTCCAAGTATATCCACTCTAGGCCGGGCCAGGGGGGCTGTCCATGTATATTATTCTCGCAGCCATGTATATTATTACTATGGGTCCCGCCCCCGACCGGCTGGACCGCCGCCTGTGGGCGCTTCTTGACGATGCCTGCTGGATGGTTTTCCGGTTGTTTGGCACGGGGGTGCGTCCCCTGCTGTCCCACGGAAACCGCCTTGACCGCCCCTGGGACAACCACCTTCCGTGGTTTTGCCAGGAACTGCACCGGGCCGCGGCGTCGGCCCCGGGAGGCCGCAAATCCTGCATCCTGGACGGAACCGTCGGTCCGCTTCCGGAACGCGGACGATGCGCTTCGGGCATGGCCTTCCGGATTGTCCGCCTCGACGAACCGGGCGGACCGCGCCTCACCCTGCTCCTGGGCCCCTTCCTTGAATCGCCTCCCGCCGAGCGCGGCTTCCAAAGGGCCTGCGCGCGCACGGGCCTTGAACCGACCAGCCAGCGTCGCTGGTTCTGGATGCGCGGCCCCTTCCTGTACGTGGAGCGCGAACGCGAAATGGTCCGGGTTTGCCGCTTCCTCTTTGGAAGAATCCTGCACAGGGTATCCGCTGCCGAAACGAACGCCGTTGAACACGCCTACCCCCCGCTCCGCCTGGCCGAGGACTTTCCCCTGCACATCTACGGCGTCTTCCTGACCTATTGGCGGCTGGACCCGGCGGGAACCTCGGGCAAGCCGCTCCCGGTCTGCGACCTGGAATACATTGACCGGGGCCAATGCCGGGTGGACATGAGGAAGCGGTCTTTCCGCCTGTCCCAGGGGCAGGCTCTGCTCGTCCTGCCCGGACAGCGCGCCCGGCTGGTCCCTTCGCCGGGCGACTCCCCCTGCGAAACGATATCCATCACCTTCAACACCAACGCATCGCTCCTATCCGGGCTGTCCGGACGGCCGCTCAAACTGGACGCCTTCCAGCAGACGCTGGTTTCCCGCCTGTGCTCCATAGCCGTACCGCTCGACGATGCCTCCCACCGCTCTTCCGAGGTGAAGCTTCTGCTCGCCCAGCTGCTGGTCTCGCTTCGAGGCGAACGACGTCCGGATGCCAGCGGGCCGCCCGCGATGCCGGCCTTCCGGAGGGAGCGGCAGGCCACCGCAGTCGGCGGGATTCGGCGGCTCATCGAGGATGCCGCGGAAAGGCCCCTGCGCCTCCGTGAAATCGCGGCGCGCCTGCGGATGAGCGTTTCCACGCTGGAACGCGTGTTCCGCCAGCACGCCGGCACCTCCCCCATCCGCTACCATCGGCGCCTGCGGATGCGCCACGCCGAGATGCTTCTGCGTGATTCCGCGCTCACGGTCACCCAGGTGGCCGAACGGCTGGGATTCTCCTCCCCATTCCATTTCTCGCGGGTTTTTTCCAGGGAAATCGGAAGCAGTCCCACCACCTATGCCCGCTCGGCCCGCTCGGCGGAACAACTGGTGGAACGCGCAAAGGCCCTGCTGACGGAGAAAGGGCTCAGCGTGGACAGGGTTTCGCTCGAACTCGGTTTCCCCGCCGTGGAGGAATTCGTCCGCGCCTTCCGCCGCTATACCGGCGTCGCCCCGGACGAATTCGCGTTAGCCAACCGCCAGGCCCTACGGACCCGTCCGGGCCCGCGCTGATTGACCGGAGAAAAATCCCTCGCCCGGACGGCGGCCTTCCTGCCTAATGGCCGCTTCAGCCACGCCGCGTCTCCGGCTTGGCGACGATGAGCTTGACCCCCCGCTTGGTCACGTATTCGCGCTGGGCCGAAGTGATTCCAGAGTCGGTTATGATGGCGTCGGCGGCGTCCAGCGCCGCGAGATGCACCAGGTCCCTGGTGTCGAACTTTGACGAATCCGCCACAACCATGCAACGCCCCGGGAGTTCCATCATGGCCCGCTCGACCGCGACCTGGTCGTCGTTTGTGTTGGTGAAACCCTCCGAATTGAGGCCCCCCACCCCGACAAAGGCAACGGATGGGCGCAGGGAGCGCAGCTGCTCAATGCACGTGGGACCCAGGGTCACTCCGGTGACGGGATAGAGCGTCCCGCCCAGCATGACGAGCCGGACAGTCTCCTCATGGCCAAGGATGTCGGCCGCCGGCAGTGAATTCGTGACGACCCTGATTTTCTTCCCCCGAAGCGCAATGGCCACGAACCAGGTGGTCGTCCCCCCGTCCAGGAGGACCGTGTCGCCGTCCTTGACCAGCGCGGAAGCTTCCCGGGCGATGGCCCGCTTCTGGTCCTGCTGGAAACGGACCTCGTTCTTGAAGTGAATCAGGCTGGCGCCGACGGGGTCTGAGGTCGCTCCGCCGGGAACCAGGTTCAGCAGCCGGCGGGCCTTCAGGATTTTAAGGTCACGGCGGATGGTGAGCTCGGAAACCCCGGCGAGGTCGGCCAGTTCGGCCAGCTGCGTATACCCCTTCAGGCGCACGAATGAGGCGATTTGCGCCTGCCTGCTTTCCACGCTATCGCGTTCCTTTGCCCTCAATTTATCCCCCTGCCTCCCCCCGAACAGTCCTGACGGCGGCCTGTCAAGTGACAATTATTTATCACGGCTACCCGAGTGTGTCAATGCTCCAAGAGAAGACAACTCTTGAATGCTCCTTTCGTCTAAAAAGCTAACTGCCAACGGCTATCTGTTAATTCACGCTAACCTTAAAGCCCTTCGACTCGCTTACCCAACGGACCGGGTGAACCAGGCATGAACTCTCACAATGCGCTATCGCGCTGGCCGCCAGGAGGCGGCGTGCGTAGCGGTTGGATTATTCATTGCGGCTTCGCCGCGCACGCAAACACGGCCAGGAGGCCGAACAGGGCAACTTCTAATTTACTGAGACTTTGAAGCACACGCAGCCGGTCGAATTGACGTATACGTCCCTTATCGTCCACCTCAGCCACCGCGTGTTCACCAGCGGGCTCGACGTCCCCGGCACGCTCGTGAACGTCCCCGGCGGCGTGGTCGTGGTTGCGGTCGAGTACCACACCACCATCCCCGGCACCGGCGTCGTCGCCTGGCACAGCATCGTGCTCGCTATCTCCGGCACGTATGTCGACCCTATCGGCACCGCGTCCGTTATGGTGAACGAGAAACCCGTCCCCGTCGAATAGTTTTGCCAGCATATCTGGAACTGCACCGTGTCTCCAGACGCAGCCACCGTGAGCTTCCTCCTCTTCTCCAGCTTGATGTCCGCCGCCACCACCAGCACCGCCGTCAGCCCGTTGATGGACCCGTCCAGCGTGTCTATCGCCACTATCGTCTGCATGCCGGCGTCCGTGAACCTCACGTTCATGAACATCTTGACGCCGCAGTCGGTCGCGCCCTTCCAGGTGTAGTTGTATGAGTCCATCGCCTTGGCCTCAACTTGTGCGGCGGGATCCGTCGAGGTGAACGAAGTCGTCCCCGTATAGTTGCACTTCGTGACCCCGCTGGTGTCCTTGACTATTATCGTTATCCAGAACGACTGGTTAACGAACACCACCGGCGGGGCGATGATTTCGTAGTGGACGCCCTCCTGCAGGAACGGCGCCGTGTAGCCCTTCTCCGAGCCGGTTTCTGCGATAAACTGGCACACCACCCTGCCCTGGTTCGCGTTCGGCAGGACCGAGATACGGTAGTTCGTCAGTGTTGCGACGGGCCACTGGACATCATGGAGGAAGGCGACGCACTGGTCCGGCCCCGTGGTCGTGTAGGTGGTCGTCAGCCCGGCCCCCGAGGTCAGGTTGATGGTCATTCCCTGTTTCGGGCAGAAGACATCGATGGTGTAGATGTTCCTGGTTTCATACTTGTCTCCGCTGCCCTCGTCCGTCCGGTAATGGAGCCAGTATTCAATCCCCGTCTGGTTGCCGTCGGCGGCGTGCATGACCGCGCCGCCGGACCAGAGTGAATACACGCGTATCCCGGCGAGGACCTGGATGGGTCCACCCGATATCAGTTCCACCTTGGAAAGGACAAGCGTACTGGTACCCACATTGAAGAAGGCTCCGTCAGTCGGGTAAACCTGCGGGTTGCCCGCGGCACCGATTCCCGCCGGAACCGTGCCGCCCCCCACCACCTGCCAGGTTCCCACCGTGTCATTCAGGTAATTCGGAAACTGGGCGCAGGGAGATGTAAGGGTAATCGTGTTATCGGGTATGTAACGCCAAACGGTGAAAACCGCGTCCGTACCTCCCAGGTTCCCGATAATGACCTTGTTGGCCGTGCTGGAGGACTGGTGGATGCCGTAAAAGTTCGCCCTTGCACCCGTCAAGGAAACCACGTTGCCCGTTTCCCGGGTCGGGAAGAACGCCGCCTCATTGTCCGAATGGCCTCCCTGGTTCAGTTTCGGATTGGTCAGCAATCCCTGGTTGATGATTAACTGCCCGTCCGAGGATATGGTCCGGTAGGGCCCGTCGTCCCCCGCCTTGGTCTCGCAGGAATAGCCCTGAGACTCGGGCCCCAGGTCCCAGGTTTCCCACAAATCCCACTGCTGGTTCGGGTAGTTGAACTTGAACATATATACCGTCGTCTCGAGTCCGGCCCGGTACGCTCCGTAGGCATCCATGCTGGTGTTTACCATCGAAAGGCCGTCTCCCCAGCAACAGGCCCACTCCGGCCCGGCGTAGCGCTTCCACGCGTAGTGCATGAGGCCGGTGTAGGTCAGCGTGGTCGCCGGAGCGTAGGTGTGGTTGTCCTGGTCGTGCGAAGTGCAGTAGGTGAGGCACTGCCACAGGGTGGGTGAATTGGAAGTCAGCTTGTGTATCCAGTGCAGCGGCATCACGAGGTCGGAGCATTGCCGGGTTTGCAGGCCCATGATGGCTGTCGGGTCCGCAACGTTGGTGGGATCGTAAAGCGCGGGGATGCGCTCGGCCTTGCATCCCGCGATTCCCCCCGCCGCGAATCCCGTGATGCAGTCCCCGGCGTAGTTGCCGATGGTGTTGGAAATCCCGCCCGTGGTCGCCCAGCCTGCCCCCTTATAAAAGAGCATCCGGAGTTCGAACTGGGTCTTCTTGTTCAGCGGCTCGAAAAACAGGAAGTACCCGGGACAGTTGATCGACCCCATCCCGTATCCCACGTAGCTGGTGTACATCGTCGGCAGGATGATGGGCGCCAGGTGCGTGAACCTCCGCTCCATAACCGAGCTCCCCGTCCCGTCCACTATCCGCGAGCGCCCGTATTCCTTCAGCGACACTATGTTGATGACCGTCCCCTTCGCCTGCGCCTGCGCGCTCACCTTCGCCTTCCACCTCAATTGAAGCGTCATCTGCGGCGGCATGTCCATCTTCCACGTCATCACCGTCCGCGACAGCGGCGGCGTCACCGTCACCCCGGGGCCCGCCGATGCGCACCCCGACGGCGTCATCGTCCACCCCACGCACGGG
>Ga0315280_10002107_pt1 | contig 32704 bp, 35 predicted proteins | sample YL17G06_40_MG_FD_203697 | JGI IMG/M metagenome (GOLD analysis project Ga0315280, IMG submission 203697) | Sediment microbial communities from Yellowstone Lake, YNP, Wyoming, USA - YL17G06_40 | ecosystem: Environmental > Aquatic > Freshwater > Lake > Sediment | place: USA: Wyoming | collected...
AAACAGAGTTAATTGTTATGGGTGGAACCTTTCCAGCCACACCAATGGATTATCAAACATGGTTTATCCAACGTTGCTTAGACGCCATCACAAGTAAACAATCTGCTAGCCTTGAAGACGCCAAAAAGAATGCCGAAACAAGCAGTACCCGCAATGTTGGCATAACAGTTGAAACACGACCAGACTGGGCTAAAGAAAAACATGTAGACAACATGCTAAACATGGGTGTAACACGCGTAGAGTTGGGTGTTCAAAATCCAAGCGATGAAATTTACCGTTTAGTCGGCCGAAAGCACAAAGTCCAAGATGTAATTGAAGCTACACGCATAATGAAAGACGCTGGACTAAAAATAGCATACCACTTAATGCCCGGACTCCCCAGCTCAAACCCAGAAAAAGACTTAGAAGCCTTTAAAGAGATTTTCGCAAATCCAGATTTTAAGCCAGACATGATTAAGATTTACCCATGCTTGGTTTTGAAAGGCACAAAAGCCTACGAATGGTATCGTGAAGGCAAGTATAAGCCCTATACAAATGAGGAAGCGGCAAACCTCATTGTGGAAATCAAGAAGATTATTCCGCCTTGGGTGCGCATAATGCGTGTTCAACGCGACATTCCTGCACCATTAATAATTGCTGGCGTGAACAGAAGCAACTTACGCCAATTAGTACATCAAAAACTAAAGGAGCAAGGCATAAGGTGCAGGTGCATACGATGCAGAGAAGTGGGTCACAGAATGACGATTGATAAAGTGACAGCCAACTCAGATAAAGTCAAGATTTTAACTACAAAGTATTCGGCGTCTGAAGGAGAGGAAATCTTCATTTCAGCAGAAGACCCTGAAAACGACGTTTTAATAGGCTACTTAAGGTTAAGAATTCCCTCAGAAAAAGCTCACAGACCAGAAATAAAAGCGAAGCCCTGCTCCATAGTGCGGGAACTTCACATTTATGGACCGCTAGTGCCTGTGGGCAAACACTTAGCCAAGGCATGGCAACACAAAGGTTATGGCGGTATCCTATTGGCTGAGGCGGAACGCGTAACTAGGGAAGATTATGATTTAAAAAAGATTTTAGTTATAAGTGCCCTCGGAACAAAACAGTACTATATGCGGTTTGGCTATCAATATGATGGAGTTTACGTATCAAAAATGTTGGAGAGCTAAAAATGGCTAAAAAAGAAGAATTTTCGGGCTATAAAGGCGAGGCATTAGAAGCCATCAAACGGGCTGATTCTGAAATAGGTGACATAATACGCGTGACAAAGAACGCGGAAGTTTACGAAGGAATATTGATTCCCCGCTCAGAATATGGCGACGAAAAATACCTAGTTATAAAGTTAAAAAGCGGCTACAACATCGGCATACGCATAACCCCAAACACAAAAATAGAGAAAATAGGAAAAGGAGCAAAACCAGCCTTTGCACCACCTCCTCTCGCAGAGCAAAATCCAGAACTGCCAAAAGTCGCTATAATAAGCACTGGTGGAACTATAGCCAGCCGCGTGGACTACAGGACAGGAGCGGTGCGACCAGCCCTAACAGCAAGCGACCTATACAGCGTTGTTCCAGAACTAGCCAACATAGCACGAATAGACGCCAAAATACTATTCAGCCTCTTCAGTGAAAACATAACACCAAAGCATTGGACAGAAATAGCCAAGGCTGTTGCCAAGCAAATAGCTGAAGGCGTCAACGGCGTCGTAATAGCCCACGGAACCGACACTATGGGTTACACGGCTGCAGCTCTAAGCTTTGCATTGCAAAGCCTTCCAGTTCCAGTTGTAATTGTGGGTTCGCAACGCTCAGCAGACCGCCCAAGCTCCGACGCAGCAACAAACCTTATTGGTGCAGTTACAGCAGCGGCAAGAGCTCCCTTCGCAGAAGTAGTTGTAGCTATGCATGAAACGCCATCAGACAATTCCATAACACTTCATAGAGGGGCAAAAGTTCGGAAATGCCACACAAGCAGAAGGGACACCTTCAAATCCATAAACACGTTGCCAATAGCGAGAATACAAGACCAAAAAATAATCATGTTAACAGAAGATTATAAAAAACGCGACCCGACAAAGAGGCTTATTTTAAAGCCGGAATTCGATGAGAAAGTTGCTTTGTTAAAGTTTTATCCAGGCATGAACCCGACAGTAATTGGTTGGTGTGTGGAGAATGAGTATAAGGGCGTCGTTCTCGAAGGGACTGGCTTAGGCCATGTAAGTGAATACTGTTTTGAGGCTATAAGAAACGCTATAGAGCATAATATGGTGGTTGCCATGACTTCACAGTGTATTTGGGGGCGTGTAAACATGAACGTTTACGATTCAGGCCGTGACTTGCTAGCTTTAAGCGTGATTCCCTTAGAGGATATGCTTTCAGAAACAGCCCTTGTCAAGCTTATGTGGATTTTTGGACAGACAAAGGATTTTGAAGAAGCCAAGAAACTTCTGAAAACAAATATTGCAAGCGAGTTTTCACAACGAACTCTTTCTGAGAAAATAGGCAACGAATAAGGGAGAGTGATGTTGCTTTGGAAATAGATTATGCTAAACTTGGATTAAAAGTTGGCTTGGAAATCCATCAGCAATTAGACACTTCTGCAAAATTGTTTTGCAAATGCAAACCAGAACTTTTCAAAGAAGAACCAGAGATCACATTTCTACGCAAACTTCGCCCAACGCAAAGCGAGCTAGGTCAAATAGACCCTGCAGCCTACTTCGAATTCCAAAAAGGAGTGAAAATCCTCTACGAAGCTAACACGGCGACTTCATGCCTTGTTGAAATGGATGAGGAGCCGCCACATCCGCTGAATGTGGAAGCAGTTGAAATAGCCTTAACGGTAGCCCTCATGATAAAGGCAAAGCCCGTTGATGAAATTCATGTAATGCGCAAAACAGTCATAGATGGCTCGAACACCACTGGTTTCCAAAGGACATGTGTAGTAGCCCTAAATGGTATATTTAGAGTTGGAGAGAAAAAAGTTCCAATTGAGCATGTGAGCCTAGAGGAAGATGCAGCGAGGAAGATGGGCGAAGAAGAAGGCAACATAATACGTTATCGCATCGACCGTCTGGGTATACCTTTAATAGAGGTTGCAACCGCACCAGTCATAAATTCGCCAAAAGAAGCAGGAGAGATTGCACTCGCCATCGGAACAATCTTAAGGGCTACAGGAAGAGTCAAACGGGGCTTAGGCACAATCCGCCAAGACATAAACATATCAATTCCCAACGGCGCGTTAATAGAAATTAAGGGACTGCAAGAACTTGAACTGCTTCCGCTTGTTGTGGAATATGAAGTTCAACGCCAACTAAACCTCATAAAAATAAGTGAAGAACTAAAGAAAGGTGGAGTAAAAGGAGAGGAGATAAAAGAAGAATTTTTTGATGTAACAGACGTTTTTAAACAAACAAAATGCAAAGTTATCCGCAAAGCCTTAGATAAAAAACAACAAGTCTTAGCCTTAAAACTTCCGAAATTCAAGGGTTTTCTAAAAAGAGAGCTCATGCCAAATTTCCGTCTTGGAACAGAAATGGCTGATAGGGCACGTTTCTGGGGAAAAGTAGGCGGCATATTTCACACCGACGAGTTGCCAGCCTACGGAATAACAGCAGAAGAGATTGAAGAGCTAAGGAAAGCGACCGAAGCCAAGGAACAAGACGCCATAGTATTTGTCGCAGACAGTCCAGAAAACAGTAAAGACGCGCTAGAAGCAGTCATAGAAAGAGCCCGCGAAGCCATAAAAGGTGTGCCAGAAGAAACACGAGCGCCAAACCCTGATGGAACAACACGCTACATGCGACCGAGGCCGGGAGCGGCAAGAATGTATCCAGAAACAGACATTCCGCCGACGCAGATAACAGAAGACTACACAAAAAGGGCTAGCTTGCTCTTGCCAGAACTGCCAGAACAGAAACTTGAACGTTTAACGAAAGATTATGGGCTAAACCAGAAATTGGCTAAACAGATTCTGGATTCCGAATACAGCGAACTATTTGAAACAATCATAAAAGAAAGCGACGTTTCGCCAATAACTGTTGCAGCATTTCTAACTGAAACCCTAAGAGCATTGAAACGCGATGGCGTCCAAATAGAAAAAGTTTCGGAAAATAAGATGAGAGAAATATTTAGAAGCATAAGCTCAGGGGAACTGACAAAAGAAGCTTTGCCAGAGATCTTCAGCTGGCTCTCAAAACATGAAGATGAAAGCATACAAGAGGCAATCAACGGGCTTGGTTTAAAGATAACCTCCAAAGAAGAGCTTGAAAAAATCATTGATGCCATAATTGAAGCCGATAAGGGCTTGGTTGAAGAACGTGGGGCAAAAGCCTTTGGGATACTCATGGGTATGGTTATGAAAGAAGTGCGGGGTAAGGCAAGCACAACATTAGTTAGCGAACTTCTAAAGAAGAAACTAGGGATTTAGTAAAGGCTGCATTCTACATAATGGTCCTTCTCAACTTCTATCAATCGCGGTTCCTTTTCGACGCATTCATCTTTTTTGTATGGGCATCGAGGATGAAATCTACAGCCTGATGGTATGTTAATTGCAGACGGAACTTCTCCCTTAAGCTCTATCATCTTCCTTCTCCGTTTTGGGTCTGGTACTGGAATGGCGGACAAAAGGGCTTGCGTGTACGGGTGCATGGGGTTTAGAAAAAGTCTATCCTTACTGCCCATTTCTATTATTTTTCCAAGATACATTATTGCTATTCTGTCTGATATGTATTTGGCAACTGCCAAGTCATGGGCGATGAAGAGATAAGTTAAACCCAACTCCTTCCTAAAGCCCAACATGAGATCAATGATTGTTGTCCTAAGAGACACGTCAATCATCGAGACTGGCTCATCAGCAATGATAAAATCTGGTTTCAAAATAATAGACCTGGCTAGGGCAGCACGTTGTCTTTGGCCTCCACTGAGCTGATGCGGAAATAAATCAATAAACTGCTCGGGAGGAGATAAACCCACCTTATCAAGCACATCTAAAACTAGTTTCTGCTTCTCCTCGCCTGTGGTTAAGCCGTGTATTTCAAGGGGATGACCAACAGCGTCGCCTAATCTCATTCGCGGATTAAGTGATGCGTAAGGGTCTTGGAATATTATTTGCATTTTTCTCCTGAGAAGCCTAAGTTTCTCACCTTCGAGTTTTGTGATGTCTTCGCCGTTGAAATAAATCGCGCCTGATGTTGGTTTAAGAAGTCTTACCATAAGCCTTCCAGTGGTTGTTTTTCCACATCCGCTTTCTCCGGCTAATGTGAAAAATTTCTCCTTTATTTACTGAGAAAGTCACATCGTCAACTGCCTTAACATAACTCATTTTTCTGGTAAATAATTGTTCAAGAAAGCTTTTTTGAACGGGAAAATACTTCTTTAACCGTTCAGCGCTGAAGTTCTTTAGATAGGTTTGTTGGAGTTTCTGCTGTGTTGGTTAAATGTAACACGACGTTTTCTACGTGCCTCCAGAATTCCTTTTCAAGTTTCATCCAAGCTTCGTCCGACCTCAGCTCTTGTAAATGGAAATATCCAAATCCAAACATGTTTAATAAAAAGGGTGAGAGTCTAAGGTGTTTCTTCTTTTTTGTGCAGAGGTCAAGCTTTATTGTGAAATTCTCTGGTCTTCCTTCAATTGTCACACTCACATATCCTTGAAGCCTAAAGTAAGATGAGTCTTCAGCTAGAATTTGATAGCTTGTTGGTGTTTGTCCCTTTATGGCTTCGAAGTCTTTCTCTTTAAAGAAATCACCTATACGTTTAGTGAGTAGGGCTAAGTCAACATTTCTTCCCGTCCAGCTTCGCTGCATCCTTGGCACTCAACATAAAGCTAGTGTTGGTATTTTAAAAGTTATCGGATTTTGGTTACTATTGTTTAAAGTGAAACGTTAAGCTAGCAGTTTGGTGATGGGGAACTAAGAAGCCATTTGCTTTTCAATTTGTTAGGCAGTTTCGACACGCTTTTATTAAAGGTTCATTTCTCTATTTTAATGAAGGCAAATGCCACCAACTTTTGATCTGCGTGAAATTCTATATTACTTTGAAGAAAATGCGGGCAAGATTCTTATCGTAATTGGGATAACATCTTTTACTATTGGCTTGCTTTTTCTGTCCAGTCTACCTTCAATGATTTCAATATTGGGCTTCTTTTTCGGTATAATATTTACATTTACTGGTATTCTTGTGCACACAGAAACTATCGTGCATAACGTTTCAAGAGCAGATAAGGTAGGCGCTATCTTAATCGTAATTTCTGTTGTCTTCTTTGCTGGCTCGTTTGCGTGCTTCTTGGTCAGGGATATAGGACGAGTTGTTGTAGTTGTTCCATTTGGTTTCAAATTAAGAAGTGGAGAAAACCCTCGGATCTTCGAGGTCCGAATAGCGGAGTTTGGTTATCCTTTTCTTTGGCTGGTTAAACCGCTTTTCCTAGCTGCTTTAGGTTCTTTAATTATGGGAATCATTCTAAAGCATCGATAGATTCATTTATTATAAGGTCACGCGCCGCACGCGTCTTGTGTTGACTTTCCTACAGAAACTTTTTTAGATTCAATTCTGTTTCCTAGATTTGTGAAAGTATCGCATCGAAAGCTTGCATTCAAAAATATTTTGGTGCGTTAAACATGTATAGAAAAGGGAAACACAAAAAGGAAACACAAAACTCGTAATTTCATGATTCTATTGGCGCTTGTGTGGTTTGGATTTTTAATAGCGCTGAGAGTGAAACAGAATGAGTGGCAAAGTAATAACCCACAGAGAAAGGATGCTGAAGATTATTTTAAAATAGTTAATGCCAGAGCTTTTGGTGAAAAGATAAATGAGGATTCTTTGAAGATAACTGTGTTAATGTTCAACTTAGAAGTTGTCGGTGGAGACGCATATAATGTAATCATCGGAGATCCGGCTTATGAAAATATGTTTGTTGCTGATTACATGGCTAATGGGACCTCTAGGTCGATTGAGGTTAATCTTCAGAGAAACCCTTACGTCACTGGTAAGGAAGAGAAAGGCTTCCCTGTGACTATTTCCGTTCTCTGTGATGAGGCGGAGGGCGATATATTAATATACTTAGGTACTGACGATATAATTTCCCTAGGTTGATGAGAATAACTAAATCATTGTCTAAACGACTGGTTTCCCCGATTGATTTATTTTCTTCTTTAACGTAGACGTTTAGTATTGCGAGTGGGCAGACGGTCTTTAAGCCTAGTCGTTCGCTTTTTGCCCATTTAGAGAGTAACAGGAGTGACATATTGTTCACCGACTTGGTGTCGGCTGTCATTTATGGAATAGGTGGCATGCAACGAAGTGCCCGTTTCCCACGTCTATGAGTTCAGGCTCCTCTTTGCGACATAACTCCATAACTTCACTACACCTAGGATGAAATCTGCAACCTGTCGGAGGGTTGACAGGACTAGGCACTTCTCCTTTCAATTCAATTCGCTTTCTTTTAACAGCTGGGTCAGGAATAGGAATTGAAGAAAAAAGAGCCAAAGAGTATGGATGAAGCGGATTTTTGTAGAGCTCCGTTGTTTCTGCTAATTCCACTATTTTTCCAAGATACATTACTGCAACTTGGTCAGCTATGCATTCCACAATGCTTAGGTCGTGGCTTATAAATAGATATGTGAGACCTAACTCTTTGCGTAAGTCTTGAAAGAGGTTAAGTAGCTGTGACCTTACTGACACGTCAACCGAAGATGTGGGCTCATCCAGAACCACGAATTCTGGATTAGTCACTAAGGCTCTGGCGATTGCAATTCTTTGCCTTTGTCCGCCGCTGAACTCGTGAGGATATCTGTACATATGTTTCTCTGTTAGTCCCACCTTACCAAGTATTTCCAATGTTTTTTTTCTACGTTCCGTCCCCTTTGCTAGTTTTTGCACAATAAGTGGTTCTCCAACAATGTCCTTTACAAGCATTCTAGGGTTGAGGGAACGAGTTGGGTCTTGGTAGACTATTTGCATTTTTCTCCTCATGGATTTCAGCTTCTTTCCTCTGAAGGTGGCAAGGTCGTATTGGGCTCTGAGTTTTTTTAGTTCGGGGGACTTTTTGCTTTGCTCGAGCTTTGCGATTTCTTCCTTTATATCCTCTGGTACATCGAAGTAGATGTGACCTGAATTTGGTTTGAGCAGTCGAATCATTGTTTTTGCGAATGTTGTCTTGCCACATCCTGATTCACCGACTAAACCAAAGCACTTTTTTTTAGGTATGTTTAGGCTAACACCGTCTACGGCTCTGACTTCGCCTACTCGCCTTCTTAAAATCCCTCCGGTTATTGGGTAGTATTTTTTTAAGGCTTCTGTTTCTATTAAGGCACTCACTTTTGACACCTTAATATAAGTGGCATTGAATAGAATGTTTTTTTGTTATTTCTTTTAACACAGGCTTTTCTTTAGTGCATATTTCCATAGCATATGGGCATCTTTCATGAAACCTACAGCCTTTTGGAGGATTTATTAGACTTGGTACGGTTCCCTCTATGGACTTAAACTCTTTTCCAGGTCGTGGAATAGATTCGAGGAGTGCTTTGGTGTAAGGATGAAGAGGGTTCTTGAAAAGTTCCATGACGTCTGCAACTTCGACGATGTTTCCAGCATACATTACAGCTACTCGGTCACACATTTCAGCGACAACTCCAAGATCGTGAGTTATGTACTCGATTGTTGAACCAAATTTTCTCTTGAGTTCTCTGATGAGATTCAAGATTTGAAGTTGAATAGTTACGTCGAGATTTGTTGTGGGCTCATCAGCAATTAGAAGTTTTGGATTACATGCAAGGGCAATAGCTATCACGACTCGCTGTGCCATGCCTCCACTTAGCTCATGGGGGTACATGTCTACGACTCTTTCCGGATCGGATATTTGCATTTCCTTAAGTACCCTGATGACTTCACTGCTAATTTCGTCCTTTAGCTTGCGTTTGTACCTGTTGATTATGGGAATCTTCGAAATAACTTTTAAAGTGAAGGATTCTGGGTTTTCTAACATTTTCTCGTAGATTTTCCTTTCAAATCCTGTCAGAGGACGCTTAAGTACTTGTTCAATGAACTCTCGTCTTCTATGGTGTAAAAATACTTCAGAGATTTGTTCCCGAACTGTATATACAGGATTTAAAGCAGATCTTGGATCTTGGAAAACCATAGAAATGTCTTCTCCTCTAATATCTCTTAAAAACGCTTCATCTTGACTTAATAGATCGACGGTTTTCCCCTTTTTATCGAATAAAATGTGTCCTCCTTCAATTTTTCCTGGAGGAGGAACCAAAACTAGAGTGGAAAGCCCTGTCACGGTTTTTCCACATCCTGTTTCACCGACTACTCCCAGCGTTTCTCCGTCTTTTATTTTTAAGTTAACTTTGTCTAGGGCTTCAACTATTCCTTCGTAAGTATAAAATCTTAGTATTAAGTCTTCGATGGTGAGAAGATTTTTAGACATTATCATTTTCTCCTTATTGTTGGGTCAAGGATGTCTCTAAACGCGTCTCCTAATAGATTCCATCCTAGTGTAAAAAAGGATATAAATAAGCCGGGTATGATGAACGTGTACCAGTAGCAGTAGGGATCGGTTGGTTTTCCGTAGATGAAGTTTCTGGAGTAAGCTATCAATTGTCCCCAATCCGCCCAACCTTCTGGAGCGCCTAATCCTAAGAAAGTTAGAGCTGCAACGCCCAGCACTATTGTTCCTATGTCTAAGGACGCCATGATTACAACTGGGTAAATTGAGTTAGGTAGAATGTGTTTAAGCATAACTCTGAAATCGGAGCATCCAATGGATTTAGCTGCTTCGATGTAATCTTCATTCTTTATTCTTAATGCTTCCCCGCGAATGATTCTGGCGTAACTTGGCCAACCTACTATGACGAAAGCCAACATTACAGCATCTAAGCGTTCTATGCCTATTGGTACCAAAACCACGATGAATGCCATGCACAGAATTAGGCTTGGGAATGCAATGATTATATCCGTGAATCTCATGAGTAGTTCATCTAGGTATCCTCCATAGTAGCCAGCTAATGTTCCTAAGGCGAGACCGATTAGTAAAGATGGGATGACAACTAAGATTCCTACGCGGAAAGCTGATCTTGATCCCCAAATGCATCCATAATAGATGTCGTATTGCCATGCTGTTGTGCCGAACTGTGCATAGTTGCCTTTTACCGTTGAGCCTGGAGGTTGTGGAGTTGCCAAGATGCCGAATTTGGGCATCATGTACGGGTTCCCTCCTTGAGAGGGATGGCCTGGAGGGGCTATCCACGAAGCTGCTAGGGCGAGTATGATAAAGAAGATAACTATTGCTGCACCAACGATTGAGAGAGGACTTGACTTTATTCTTGTGGCTGTGAATTTTAGTTCGTCTATGCTGGGTTGCATTCCAAGCCTAAATTCATGCAATTTAGATTTTATGTCCATTTTTAGTCCAGCCTTATTCTAGGATCGAGATATGCATATAATAGGTCGACTATAAGATTCGCCATTACAAAAACAAAACCGCTTAGGAGCGCATAAGTTAGTATGACGGGTATGTCCGGGACGGCTGCGGATTCGGCGGCATAGGCTCCTACACCCTTAAGGTCGAAGACTGTTTCGGTTATAACGACACCAGTCAACAAGCCTGCAGCAAGCAGTCCTGAGAGAGTGACCACTGGAATTAAGGCGTTCTTTCTTGCGTGTTTGTTGATGACTTCTTTTTTGGTTAAGCCTTTTGCTTTTGCTGCAGTGATATAGTCTTTGCTGAGTGCCTCTAGCATGCTTGAACGCATCACCCTCATAATGAGTGCTATGTTAAGCAATGTTAAGACTATAACAGGGAGTACAAGATGTCTTAGTCCGTCAAGTGTTATGTCAGGTCGTCCGTTTAGGAGTCCGTCGATTGTTATGAAGTGTGTGTACCATTTCCATGATGAACTTGGATTAGAAACATATAGGTTAACATTGGAACCCCATCTCTGTGGTGGAAACCAGCCTAAACCCGCAAAGAATATCGATAGCAGCACTATTCCTAGCCAAAATGATGGTAGTGATGTTCCCATTATTGCCAGCAATCTTGTCGTGTGATCGAATGCCTTGTCTTTATGTACTGCTGCAGTTGTGCCGAAGACTATCCCTATAAAGATGATGAAAGGGATAGAGAATATAGCAAGCTCAACGCTTGCCGGTAGTCTAGCCATGATCGCTTCAAAGACCGGCTGATTATATCGGTCTACCCCGAAAGTGTGATCTACAAATACTTCTTTCAACCAACGAAAATATTGGATGTAAACAGGCTGAGCTAAGCCGTGCTCTTCGATTAACTTTGGCAGGTCATCTAATTCCTTTATATCTGTTATGTACATCATGGCTCGTATATTTACCGGAAGGAACTGCATAATTGCAAAGATGAGAAGGGTAATCCCTATTAGAGTCGGTATTAACAGTAGCAGTCTTCGGATGATATATGTCTTTAAACCCATATTCTGTCACAACTTCTTGCTGGGAATGCGGATTTATAACTTTTGTCTCCTATCAACCAGCGTTTAGTTTCCTTAAGGAAAAACTGAATGTGAGTGGTAATGATGGCTTGGCGAAATGGAAGTATAATTGCGTAAGGATTAAATAGAACTTATGGAAACTAGGAATGTAAAAGACAAGTAGAATTTTAAGGAAAGTGAAATTATGCAAGGCAACAAATTCATAACTGTTCTTATATGTAGCTTGTTGTTGGCAACTTTAAGTGTAAACATAGTGTTCGCTGCGCAACCGCCAATTGATACTACTACTTACTGGGTTGGCACGATAGGTCAGCCTAGAAGGGTTGACCCCGCTCGTGCCTATGACACTGCTAGCGGTGAGTTGATCTTCAATGTCTATGAGCCTCTGATACGTTTCAATGAAACTAAGGTGCTTCGAACAGACGTAGACACTCCATATTATTATACAGCGATAGACTCTTTTGAGCCCTGCCTCGCCGACTGGTATACTATCAGCGCTGATGGTTTGACATGGGCATTTCACATAAGAGAAGGCGTGAAGTTCCAAGACTGGGTTGACCGAAACGGAATTGTGCATTCAGGCGATCTTCTGACGCCAGAAGATGTAGAATATTCTTTTGAAAGAGGTCTGGTGCAGGATCAGTATGGAAGCCCCATGTGGATGATCTATCTGCCACTTACTGGCGAACATAACAGTGATGTTTGGGACTTGGATGCGGACGGCAAGTTAAATGCCACAGAAGAAGCTGCGGCTGCTGCGGTGCTGCAAAACGTTATTACACGCGATGACGCTGCGCGCACAGTTACATTCCATTTGAACTTTGCGTTTCCAAAAATTGCTTTTCTGCAGATCCTAGCTCAGACATGGGGCAGCATCGGCAACAAGAAGATGGCCGTAGACTATGGATGTTGGCCGGGTACATGGGGTGCTGGTTGGTCACACTGGCGCCGATACCCAAGCAATTCGTACGGTCCACTGGACATGCAAGTGGACGAGGCAGGAGCTTTTCCGGCAAACCGTCCTAAACCACCAGTGATGTGTGGGACAGGGCCGTACAAATTCACCTATTGGAACAAGGCTACGCTGGAGTGGCGTGCAGATAGGTTTGCAGCTTATTGGCGAGGGTGGCCGGCTGCGGGTAACCCTGCCTACCTTGAAACAATCATAGTGAGAGGAGTGCCTGAGTGGAGTACAAGGAAAATGATGTTTCTATCAGGAGACTATGATTCAGTTGCAGTTCCAAGAGCAAACATGTTTGAGCTTTTAACAACCAATGATCCGACAAGTGATCCTTTGCCGGGCATAACATGCTTCAGAGACATAGAGCCAATGCTTACTGAGGACAACATATTCTTCACCTTCAATATATCTGAGAGTAGCCTGTATATGGGCACAGGAAAGTTCCCAGGGGGAATACCCCTCAACTTCTTCGCCAACACCAACGTGAGGCAAGCCTTTGCCTATTCCTTAGACTTTGATACGCTGATCAGTGACGCGTGGTTTGGCGAAGCAATACAACCCACATCGTGGTGGGTGAAAGGACTAGCGCCAGACTATGAAGACTACACTATAGAGAAGTACAGCCTCAACCTAGATAAGGTTGAGGAACTATTGAAAGCGGCCAACTTCACCCAGGATGGAGTAACCAAATCAGTTTGGGAATGGGGCTTCACATTTACAATGCTGTACAATCTAGGAAACGACCAGAGAAAAATCGCCAACGAACTGATGATAAACGCAATCCAAAGCCTCAACGCTAAAAGATCAGGACTACCACCTTTCACGATCACAAACCTCGGCTTAGACTGGCCCGTTTACCTAGATGCGTTGGAGGCGGAGACCATGCCTGTCTTCCAGATAGGATGGCTGGCTGACTTTGCTGACGCAGACAACTGGGCAAGGCCCTACATGTACAGCCTCGGCGACTTCAGCTACTACCAACGTATAGAAGCAGACCCGAACTACAATGTCACCCACATTGACAGCCTAATTGATGAAGGAATCAGAACACCAGACGGTCCAGAGAGAGAAGCAATCTACAAGGAACTGCAGCGACTCTACCACGACCTAGCTCCAAGCCTTCCAACAGTCCAAGCATTAGGTCGTCGCTGGCAGAGATACTGGGTCCAAGGATGGTACTACAACGCTCTTTATCCAGGCATGTACTTCTACCACATGTGGAAGGCGTACACGCCTCCACCTCCTCCACCTACTGTATCTGCAAGCATCCTTAACGGTATGAGCGTCCCCATCAGTGGAAGTTTCATCGACCCGGCAACAGAGAAGCCAGCAGCTGGTTTTCTAGTGTTCATACAACAAAGCCCAGATAATGTAACGTGGACCAACATTGCCGCCGCCGTAACCGATAAAAGTGGATGGGTTGACGCCTCAGTTACTCCGCCCTTGGGAACTTCTCACTATAGACTTAACTTCACAGGATACATGACGGATTACGCTGGACCAAACCCGAAATACTACGAACAGTTGATAGAGGACGAAAAGCTGCCTTTAGTCTTGTCGTCGGAGATTAGCACATCGATAAAAGTTGAAACAAAGACTCTTGAGGGCATCTTAACTGATGCGCTAACACCCATAACAACGCTTCTCTACGCCTCGATAATCATAGCCATTATAGCGGTAATAATAGCAATTGTGGCACTCATCAAAAAGAAAAGCTAACACTTCCTCTTTTTTCCCTTTTTTATATCATTTTAATCCAATTTAACGCAAAAAAAGTCTATTTTTACCTGTAGCTCTCCAAAGAAACGACTTCTTCTGGAAGAAGTTTTATGTTTTCGCCGCAGTAGGGGCAAATTTTGAATTCTGGCATTAGCGGCTTTCCGCATGCAGGGCATAGGTTTGGGAATTGTATTTTCTCTTCGATTTTCTTAATTTCTTTCCTTAGATTGTTTAATTCTGTTTTCATTTTCTCTACGCTTTCCTTTAATGGATGGATTTCCTTGACTTCCGTTCTTACGTTGTATATTAGATCTCTAACCTGTGCCAAAATTTCGTTATTTGATTCTATTGTTTCATTCATTGAGTCAAGTATTTCGCTTTTCTCTTCTAATAATTGGGCTTCAACTGTGCCTTGTGTCTTAGCGTCTGAAAGTATCTTATTTAGGAAAGTATCTACGGGGTTTGCGAAGGTTATTGCACATGTAATGCCCCATAGAATGAAGGTTGAAGCGGCGCTTACCCAAAAGTATGTTATTGGCGTTATGGCTTGCAACTTTTCGTTTATGAAAGGATAAAGTTGAAGAAGTCTGATTTCGTTATTAAAAAACAAAACGGAAATTGCTTCAGTCAGATGTAAAAGAGCTATAAAGGTTAAGGAACTGAAGAGCCATACGGATATTCCCTTTTTAGCCAAGCATATTCCTCGAGCCTTATGATGTGGCTACACGATTAAAGTAGCGTATCTCAATATTTAATACAGATATTCCTATTTCCGATATATATCGTGATGCGCAAATTCTAAAAGGGGTTAGTGCTCTTTTATATTGTGGGATGTGTTTGAAGGGTAAGGGTGTTAGAGAGGGGCATGGGAGCTTCGTTTTTCGTGTGAAGATGGGTGAGTATGAGTTGGAGATTAGTGGGACTCGTGAGGAAGTTTTGAGAACTGTTGAGGAGTTGCCAAGTTTGATTGGGGATGTTAACAAGGCTTTTGAGGGTTTAAAATCTAAAACGGTGGCGAAGCTCACGGTCAAAACTGAAACTGACAAGAGAGAGGCTCTTATGCATAAATATCCAAAGGTTTTGCGAACAGAGAAATGTGATGAGGCTTTTTTAAGGATTCTTGAAACTGATTGGGGAAAATGGCGTCCACGCACAATTGAAGAACTAAAAGAAGCATTGAAAGCCAATGAATTGAACTTTTCTGGGCGTATCTTGGCAGGAGTTCTCATGGGACTTGTCAGGAAGGGAAAGGTTATGCGTTGGAAGACTGACGCTGGCTATGTTTATATTCTTGCTGAAAAGGAAGCTTTGGCTTGAGAGGAGATGTGGAATGAAGAAGGTGAAAGCCCGAATAAAGACGCCTTTTGGCGAGATTGTGGTTGAAGGTGAAAGTCCGGAGGAAGTGCTTAATGTACTTGAGACTTTTCCAGAGAGTTTCATGGAAAAAGTTGCAAATCTTGTTTCAAGTCGGTTGGTTCCATCGACAGCTCAGCTAAAGGGCATTGTTGAATTTACTACGGAGGGTCCTGTCATAATAACTCGTGAAAAACTCACCCATTATGAAGCGATAGGTTTAATATTGTATACTTCAGAGGAAAAGAAAAACACGGCGGCGCAAATAACGAAGCTTTTGGAATCAAGTGGGATTAAGTGTATGGTTCCTGCGCGTTTGAATGAGATGACTAAGAGGGGTCAAGTGTTTAAGCCTGATCCTAATAGGCCTGAGTTTAAGTTGACTGTGCAGGGTGAGCGTTGGATTGAGGATGATGTTTTGGCTAGGCTTAGGGGCAAGATGGCGTGAGTGTGCGTGCGTGCGTGCAAAGTTTCTAGGGCCCTCTATTTGGAGCCTAATATGATGTGAGTGTGTGGGAGTTGAGTGGGAGTAGGCAAGTTACGGTTCATGTTAGGTTTGGTGATGTTGAGCAGACGTTTACGGGTAGTGTTGAGGATGTTTGGTTGAGCCTTAACAGGTTTTTTGGTGAGTTTTTGCCTTCTTTTGAGGTTGCGAAGAGGCTTGTGTTGCGTGTTGATTTGCAGGGGCTTGTTAAAGATTGTGAGGGTTTGATTGCGTTTTCAAAAGAAGGTGCGAATTTGCTTGTAAGTAAGGATAGGTTGACGGATAATGAGACTTTGTTGTTGTGGCTTTTGGCTTATCATGTGGGTAATAGTTTGGGTTTTGTTAGTGAGAGTGAGGTTTCGAAGGAGGAGTTGCAGGCTAAGCTGGGGAAGAGTGGGAAGATTGCGAGTACGCGTCTTGGGGAACTTGTTAAGAGTGATATGGTTGTGAAGACTGCTGATGATAAATATAGAATTACAACTTTTGGCGTAGTGCAGATGCAGAAAGATATTATTCCGAAGATTAAGGCAAAAATTGGTGGTTAAGAAGATAAAGAGGTTTTGGGTTTTTTGATTTATTGGTTCATTTTGAGAATTGTTTTGGTGATTTCTTTTTTTTCGTTTGCTAGGTCGGCGAGTGTTTTTAGTAGTCCGTGTTTTGAGGCGTCCCATATTTCGATGGCTACTAGTTCGTTGTTTTTGTCGTAGCCTAGGAGTATGTCGTTGTCTAGGAGTTTTTCGTTTGCTATGGCTCCTTCTCTTATTTTCATGGTTAGAATGTCTGCTTTGGGGTCGTATTTGATTATTGAATCCATCTTCCGATCTTCTTCCTTCTGTTCACTGTATCTTTTAGTTCGGTGCTGTATATTATCGTTACGACTGTGATGTCGTTGTTGACTTTTTCGTAGAGTATTGCTATGTTATGATTCCAGTTGATGGCTACGTATCTTTCTCTAAGAGCATCATAGAGGAGTTCGTCTGGGTTTTTCAGGGTTTTTGTCGTTAGTTGCTTGGTTATGCCTAGCTTTTTTAGTTCCTTTAGAAGTTTGGTTTTGGCATGTTCTGTGAATGTGATCATGTGGTTTTTATCAGTCCTTGGAGGTTGTGTAGATTTGTTTTCGTATATAATTTTTAAGTGTTTATTTTGAAAGAGGATTGCGTCAGCTAAGAAGTAGATTTTGTTAAATAATGATTATCTTTAGCTCTCTTGGTAGCTAGACCCCTTATATATACGTTGAACTTTTTGTTCTATTGGAGAAAGAGTGGTATGGTTTATAAGATTAAGTATGATGACGATGCTGATGTCTTGAGTATTGTTTTGAAAGAGAAGGGTAAGCTTTCTCATGCTGAGGAAGTGGGCGATGTTATTGTTCATTTTGATAAGGATGGGAAGCCTCTTTTTATGGAGATTCTTAAGGCGAGTAAGATTGTGCCATTGATGGTTGAAGGTTTAGCCAAGAAAGAAGTTGTCGTGGCTTAGGTTTTCCGAAGGCTTTTCTTTTGGTCTTTATGGTGAACATTGGTTTTGCCCAGTGTCTTCATTAGTTCTTTTTCGTTGGCTATTTGGTCTTTTTCTTGTATGGCTTTTCTTTCTTCTGGTGTGGGTTGTTCGGTTGGTATGAGTTTTTCTACTAGTTCTTTGTAGAGGAGTCTGAGTTCTTTTAGTTCTTTTCTGATGTCTTTTAACACTTCAACGCTCATGTTTAAGCCCTTGTGAATGATATTTTGATTCGCGTTTATATCTGTTGTGAAACTTATTGGGCGCTTAGGTTGAGGTAGAAAATGTGCCATTTTTCTTTTTTTAGGTAGTCTTCTTTGTATCCGCGTTTGCGGCATATGGCGATTGCAGCGGGATTGTCTGTGTAGTATATGATTGAGTTGTAGCCTCGTTTTTTGGCGAAGTTTTCGAAGAATTGGAAGAATTTTTTGCCGTGGCCGTTTCCTCTGTGTTTTGTTTTTAGCCAGATTTCGTGGAGTTCGATGAAGTCTTTTTTGGTTCCGACGAGTCTTCTTAGCATTTGTTTGTCTTCTTTGTCTCTGGGTGCACCTTTTCTGTGTTCGTCAGTGTTTGATTCGTGCCAGATGGTGTGTCCGATGATTTCGTTGTTTTGTTTCCAGACGATGAGGTGAGACGGGTCGCTTTTAATGAGGAGTTTCTCTATGTCGCCGATTTCTCCGAATGTGGCGTCTGTAAGCCCTATTGTTTTGAAGTAGTTGTGAAGGTCGTCAAGTGTCTTGTAGTATTTTTCGAACTCTTCTAAGTTACAGCCCACAATGAATTTCATAGGTTTGCCTTCTTTGTTCTCTGTGTCTAGACCCCTCCCTTATATATACATTGAACTTTGGCTTCTAACGCTTTGTTGTTGAGGCGTGTTTTAAGAGTGAAAATCAGCCAATACGGGTAGACCCCCCTAGGTTTTTTGATTCCCTTCTGGCGCTATGCGGTGACTAGACTCCTTCCATTATGTATGGATTGAACCCCAAGCCCAAACCTAAACCCAAAAAAAGCCACGTTACAACCTACAAGTTCAAAAGAAAATTGATGCTCATGCTCCCTTGGTGAAGGAAGTTATTTTGAGTTGAAATTGTGGAATGTGCGGTCGTGCAAGTCTCGACTGCAAAAAATCGAGTATCGCTTCAGTCTCCAGCTCTCCTTGATAATTCAGTCGGTTTCTTAGAAAAAAACGTAGACCAAATTTATTGTCCTCATCCATTTCTCTCCATGATGCATTGAAGCATGTAATAATCGCTTTTATGTAGAAAGCTTCAAGGTCAGAAGCAAGTTCTTTAACCACTCCATCTGAGTAAAAGGATTTTGTTCCAATGTCATCTTTGAGAAATTGGTCAAAACACCATAACTCAGGTAAAATTCTTCCAAATTTTCCTTTTACAAGTTCTTGATAAAGCCAGCCTCTTGATACCTTTGTAGCTACTGAGTTGAAGAAGTCAACGTTACGTATTTGCTGATTAGCAGTTGCTGTGTATCCATAAGATGTGCTTGTAGAAAGCATGTTGTTTGCATATTCTTCGAGAACCCTAAGATTGTCCATATCATCTATACTCGTTCCAATTTCCTCTCTGTCGTAAAGTGCTGCCTTCGACAGATTAAAAGAACCAATCAAAGCAAGGTCATTGCTAAGAATAAGTTTCGTATGCAAGTCTGGATTTATGAGGACTTCACAACCGATTTCATCTATAAAATCCAATAGGTTGCGATGAAAAGAAGCTCTCTCTCCATAATTTGCTTCGGTAGGGGGAAGTGTTATAAGATAGATTTCCGCCCCAAACTGAACCTTCAAGAGTAATAGAGCATACGGAAGGTTGATAGAGTGTATCCCATAGTCTACGCCAAACCACAACTCATCTAATTTTAGAACTTCTGGACTAATCTCTAATATAACATCACTAATCCAAGGACTTAAAATGACGAGTTTTAGATAATCAGTATGTCTCTCTCTGAAACAATAACCAGAAAGAATCTTGAGAAGTTCAGCCCGAATTTTATCTCTGAAAAGAATCTTTGTAACCATAAATGTATAATAGATGAGAGTTAAAGATAAATATTCATTGACTTAATCCATCATGGTTTTTTTCTGTTTCATAAAATAAATAAACGTAAACTTTACTGTGACTTTGCCAGTTCTGCAACCTTTTCTCTAATCTGCTCATACACTTTCCAAGCGTTTTCTCTATCCATAAAGTACGGGTCCCTAACATTCCACACAAAAACCCTATCCCCACACTCCGGACACAAACTCAACACATAATCCCTATGCCCCTCCTCCATAGCCACAATAACATCAAAATCACCAAGCCTCTTACCACCCAAACTCTCAGAACCCCTCTTCAAATACTCCTCCGCACTTTCCCTCCTCAAAAACTCCTTTATCTCCTCTGCAATCGGAACAGCCACTTGCACCCCAGCCGAATCCACCACCCAATCACGCCTTATCTTCCTCAACAAAGCCTCAGCCAACGGACTCCTATGCGCATTACCAGAACACACAAACAAAACCTTCATCAAATCACATTCCCATTCTTCGCTTTATTTTCTTTCCTTTGGCAAATGTTAAGTGTAGAAACGGCGTGTTCGAGAATTTAAATATACGTTTGAATATGGGGTGTTTTGAAAGAAGGGATTAACATGCCTGCAGAAGAAATGACCTCTAAAGAGATTGAGCAGTTTTTGGCTTGCGCACGTGTTGGGCATTTGGGCTTATGCCTTGAAGATGGAAGCCCTTACGTGGTTCCTGTTGGTTTTGCGTATGTTGATGGCAAAATATTCTTTCACACCTGCAATAAAGGTTTGAAGATGGATGCGATTAGGCGGAATGGGAATGTTTGTTTTGAGGTGGATGAGGCTTTGTCGGATGCTTCAATGTTTAAGAGTGTTATTGTGTTTGGCACGGCTGAGATTATCTGTGATAGGGAGAGGATGATTCCTTATTTGCAGAGGCTTATTGATAAGTATAGGGTTCCAGAAAGCTTTGACAAGTACATGAGCAAGCCTGGAAGAAACAGAGAAAACGAACTAGAAGCTGTGAGGATTTGCGTAATAACGCCGAAGAAAATTACTGGCAAAAAATGGGTAATGAAGGGGTAGTTACATGCTATGGTGTCTTTCTATCCTTTAGGGCTTCGCCAAGACTTAACACGGTTATCGCAACCATAACTCCGAGTAAAGCCCCAATAATTTGGAAACCTCCAGGACCAGGTGGATGCTCTACTAAGGTTCCAATTAAATATCCAGTAAATGCTGCAAGGATTATTCCTATTATTGCAAGCTCAACCTTCAAACTGTTTCCCCCAATGTTTTTCTTCGTTTTCAGTTTTTATGACTTGTGCAAGAATCTTCGATTAGATTGTAGATGATTAAGTTTTAAGACCTTATCTACTCATTCTATTCTCTTAGGTGCAAGGCAAGTTGGGAAAGATATTTGAGGTAAGAATTTTCAAGTCTATGCTATGAAAGAGTTCGATAGGGATTTGATTGCGCCTTGTGGAATGAATTGCGGAATTTGCAGTGCCTATTTGGCTTATTCAAGAAATATTCCTAGGAAAAGAGGTAAAATTATTTATTGTGTTGGATGTCGTCCTCGTAATAAGCGATGTGCATTTCTTAAAGGATATTGTGCAAGATTGAGCGATGGTAAGATAGGATTTTGTTTTGAATGTAGCGATTTTCCATGTTATCGACTTAGCCGTTTGGATCAGCGTTACAGGGAAAAATTTGGAATGAGCATGATTGAAAATCTTAATGAGATAAAAAAGAATGGAATCGACAAATTTCTCAAAAACCAAAGAGAGAAATATAGATGCCCTAAGTGTGGAGGGGTAATCTGCATTCATAACAAGAAATGTTTTGATTGCGAAAAAATTGAAAGCTGGAAAAGTTGACTCTTAATAGTTATGGTGGTCTTTTTTTTCTTTCTTCGACAAAACGTTTGAACATGCTCATTCAGACTCCCACAAGAGTATCCCCTTCAAAATCCTATCATACAAGGGCTTGTCCTCCCTTCTCAACTTTATGAATTCGTTAGAGCTAACTATGATTGGCGCTATTCTTTTACCAGCTTTCTGATAAGTATTAACTATCGATTTTACCCTATTCTTTTCATTAGTAAGAATAAACAAATCAACATCACTTTCCTTTACGTCAGTTCCTTCTGAGCAACTTCCGAATAATATAATTCTTTTACAATCTTGTTTTATCTCCTCAACCAATTCATTTAGAGAATACACATTGAAGAGAACTTTAAACTGTCTTGCTACAGCATTTTTCATGTTAAGACTATAGAAAACCATTCTTCCCCTTTTACTTCTATTAAACACTTTAATTTCGGAAAGCTTTCTAAGAATTTTGTTCGCAGAACCTTTGCTAACTCTTGCTCTTCTCACAACTTCTCTCTCGTGTAATTCTTGCATTGGCTCTTCATGGAACAGATAGAGAATTTTCAGCAGAGTCGGTGTAATGAAATCTAATTTATCGGGCATATGCTCATTATTTTGAGCTTAAAAGATAAATAGCTTTCCATCCTGCGCTAATGTTACAGGAATCATTCCAAAACTCAGTTTTGCTACAGTGGTTAACAAGTTTTTTATCTTAAACAAGTTATAGACACGGATGATAATTATGAAGGCTAAATTCGAATATGTTGGAATAAGAGTAACAAATCTGCAAAAATCCATCGACTTCTACACAAAACTGCTAGGCATGAAACTCGTAAGCCGAGGCAAAAACGAACAAACAAAAGGCGAATACATAGCCATGCAAAGCGAAGAAGGAGGCTTCATACTGGAACTAAACTACTACGAAAAAGACAGCCCGTACAATACTCCCTACAGTGCAGGCGAAGGACTAGACCACCTAGCCTTCAAAGTAGACAACCTCGACAAAGCCCTAGAAGAAGCCCGAAAAGCAGGACACCGCGCAATCCTAGAAATGAAAGCAAACGAAAGCAGATGGGCATATATAGAAGACCCAGACGGAAACTGGATCGAACTCTTCGCTTAGCGCCTATTTTTTTCAAAAATACATTGTTTACTGACAAACATTTCATTTCACGATTTTTTCAAGTTCTTTGACGAAGTGTTCATATTGTTTCATACCAATTTTCCAGAAGTCTGGGCTATCGATATCAAAGCCTACTATTTTGCCAATTTCAATGGGCGAAATGTTGCTTCCAGCAGATAGAATCTTTTTCAGTTTGGGCACAAACGCTTTGCGTTCTTCAAGATATTTCTGATAAAGCGTGTAGACAAACAACTGCGCATAAACATACGGATAGTTATAAAATCTGAAATTAGCCATGAAATAATGCGGCGTCACACTCCACTCCGCTTCTAATTCGTCAAACCAATCCACTGCATCGCCGTAAGCCTTGTTTCTAGCAGCAACCCAGAATTTACACACAGTTTTGTGATCTAAGAATTCTCCATGCCTAATCGCATTGTACAGACTTTGCTCAAACCATGCACGAGCAGTAACTTTGAAAAGGACACTGCCTGCAACATCAAGAACTCTGCAGAGAATCGCTTTCTTCTCCACGTCAGTCTTGGCTTCGCTTAACAAAAGGTCAGTCAGCAATAATTCTCCAAATATAGAGGCAGTTTCTGCAACAACCATCGGAATCTCTCCATTAGCAATCGTCTGATTTCGCGAAAAATAATAATCATGCGTCGCATGACCAAGCTCATGAGCCAAAGTATAAACATCATTCAAATTTCCATTAAAACTCTGAAGCACAAAAGCAGACTTACCATTATACCAACCTGCACAAAAAGCACCATTCTGCTTACCAAACCGTGGCGAAGCATCAATATGATTTCTGGCAAACACGTCTTTAACGGCAAAAGCATAATCTTCATCAAACTTGGTGTAGGCTCTGACAACCAAATCCTTTGCAGTGCCAAAATCAAACTTTATTTTTGGTCCATTAGGCAATGGTGCAATAATATCATGACAACCAAGCTTAGGCAAACCCATAATCTTGGCTTTAAGCTTAAGATACCGCTGATACAAACCAGTATTATCCTCAATAGACTTTAACAGATTATCAATAATCCGCTGGTCCACATCATTCGCTATTAGACTTGCATGCATGGGCAAATCATACTTTCTCCGCTCACACACATTCAACCAATCGTCACAGATATTTCTCAAAGCAGAACAGAATATCTCCCCATCCTTCCCTACAAGACCATAAATAGACCTCATCGCTGATTCCCGCGTGGCACGATCAGGATTAGGCAGCAAACCATAAGCTTCGCCAAAAGGAATAACCTTCTTCTTACCTTCAACCATCACCTCAAACATTCGTGTATTAAGCCATTTGCTCTGTAGCTCCTCCCAAGCCCGAACACCAAACTGATCCTTCTCAATAATCAACTTCTCCTCAACCTCAGAAAGCTGATGAGGAACTTTCCTTCGCAGCCTCTCCAAAACATGCCTATAATTCGCAAGCGCAGAATCAGAAATCAATCTTGGATCTTTATAAACCAAATTGCCAACTTCCAACTCAAAAAACGCCAAAAGCTTACCTAACTTCGCTCTTAACTTATTCACTTTATCATTAAGAGATTGAGTTTCCGGCAAAGTCATGTTAGCAGAAAAAGATAGCCCAGCAAATAACGAAACATCGTCTAACTTCGCAAAGTAAGCTTCATACTCCTGAATGCACGTTAGCAGTTCCTTGGCCGAAAAATCCTTAATTTTACTCCGATATTTGTTCGCAAATTTCTCAGCAATCTCAGTTACATCATCGATAGCCTTCTGAACCAAAGAATCAGCGACACTTGGAAAAATTTCAGATAAATCCCACGTAATCTCGCTTTTTGCCATGTCAATTCATCCTCATCTTAAAGGCAGGTTTGGAGTATTCCATAAAAGCGCAGCCGAAATTTAAGCCTATTCATAATGTCGTTTTACGGTGGCGGTCTTTTCTGGGCATATTGATATCTTCGCGGCTTTCCCTCTCTTGTTAGTATTCCGTCTTTGACTAGGTCTATTAGTGCATGGGCTACTGCTGTACGATCATAGTGAAATCCCCGCCTTGCCATTTCGCTGTGCACCTCGCTTAAGCCTTTAGCCGCAGAGAACCATCCTTCCTCCCAGAGCTTTTGTATTACGCCTTTGCATGTTTCCGCTCTTGGCGGCGCCGCAGTCCTCTCTGCTATCAGCGGTGATTCTTTCAGTTTTTCCGTCACTGTGGACAGGATTTTGTCAACCGTTGCCTGTAGCTGGTCTTCTTGGCACTCTATTTCGAATTCTATTTCGCCTATTTTCATTTTTACACGGATTGGTGGTTTTGGTTCTTTTTCTGTCAATTTTTCACCTTGTTGTTTATTGTATTGTGCATCTTGTTCATGCACAACACTTAAATATCTCTTTCTCAAACTATTGGCTATTGGTGAATCTTGGTGATTGAACAATACACTATAGCAACAACACCAAAATATAACTTTCCACAACCAAACATGGACACAACATTACCCCAACGCCTCATAGAACTAAGCCTACACTCGCTTAAGCATGCCCAAAACCAGCCTATTCAACTAAATCAACAACTTTTTCAACAAACCAACAACATAGACGTTCAACCACAAGCTCTTCAACTTAAACTACAACCCATACCCCTACATGCTAAACACGAGGAAACCATAGTCGCCGCAGTAGACACCTCAAGCATGAAAATCGGCGAAACAGCCACAGGCATATTAATCGCCGTCAGAGGCGCAAACGTCTGGAAACAAAACAAAAACTATCGCTACATACGCCTAGGCCCATTCATATTCCACATAACAGAAGAAAACAAAAAAGAAGTCTACAACGCATTACAAAGAGCATACTTCAACTCTCCACATGAACAAAATCAAAGCTCGCCAAACCTCTTGCAGATGCCAACACGCATAGCAAACCTCCTAGAACGATGGCTCCAAACAATGCTCACAAAAACAATAAACAACGGACTAATCCTATTCGACGGCTCACTAACCAGCGGAACCGCGGACACGTCAACCCCACTCATGAAAGAAATTTTGGAAACGGCCAGAAAAAGACGAAACGTTGTCTTAGCCTTTTCAAAAATGACAACCCTAAGATTTAACGGACACCTCATAACAGACATTCTGCTTGAACATAAGCCTCCTTATCTTCTTGAAACAGCAGGTTTGAAAACCAAGCCTCCAATCGTTCTGCTAGGAGACGTTTACGTGGCAAGGCTAACAAAAGGAAACTACGCCTTTAGACTAGACATCGACAAACAAGCCACGCCAGAACAGAAAATTGAGGCTGTTGAAAAACTTTTGGGAAACGACCTACTCTCACAAAGCTACCCAGAAACCCTACGCTTAGCACATATCCTCTGCACGTTCACGGCAAACGAAGTCATAGCCATGCAACACTTCACAGCACACACATACGGGCTTAAAATCATCAACAGACCAGACATGCATAGACTCTTGTTTGGACCCTTTGGAAAAGGAGAAAACAACGCATGAAACTATACAAAAAAGAAGGCAACATAATCCAAATCCTAAGCTTCCCAAACGAAACTGTAGAGAAAGGAGATTACCTGCTCATCGAAGACGCTGACGCTGGAAAAGCCCTAATCGCCCAAGTAATCGACGTACAATTTGCAAGCATCCCAGGCATACTAGAAGAACTGCTCCGCAGCCTACCAGACGGCGGAGAACTAATACAAGGCGAAGACTTCGACCCACTAGAAATCGCACCACACATCACATACATTCAAGACGCAAGCCTACTCATCTGCAAAATCCGCGCAACAGTAGAAAACGAGAGCTTAAGCCCAAGCAGTTCATGGCTTCCATCACGTTCACAATCAACAATAAAAAAACTTCCAATCCCAACACTAATCAAACTTGCCAAAATTGACGGAAAACTTCCAATAATTTTAGGAGGCACAAAAGATTCCTCGCTTCTAACAATAGACGCCACATCACTCGACGGAAGACTAAACATAATAACTGGAAAAAAAGAAACTGGAAAATCCCACTTATCCAAACTCTTAATGCTAAACTTGACAGGGTATAAGGCTACGGTTGTTGTTTTTGATTTGAACGGCGAATACATAAGCCTAGGAATGACAACCGACGGAAAAAGAAACGCCTACCACGACAAAATTCACGTTTTAACGCCTTCAGAAAATTTTAAAGTCGCCCTAAAACAGTTGAACCTGCACGTTTTGTTAGAGATTCTTATTCATGCGCTTCATCTGCCTGGCACGTCTGCCCGCGAGTTCAGACGCATATGGCAATCACTAAAAGAAAGAGACATGCTTAACATGCACGAGTTAGGCGAGACCATACGCAATTGTCACTGCAACCAACATGTCCGCGACGCACTATTTTCACGCTACTACGCTCTGGTTAATTCATGCTTTTTCACCGATAACATTGCGGAAGCCACGTTCTTAGAAGAATGCTTGTTCAAGGCAAAAGAACAAGGCGGCGCAATCATAATAAACCTGCGAAACACTTCGCCGATTGACCGCCAAATAGTTGTTGAATACTTGCTCGCAAAATTTGTTGAACTTTTAACAAGCTGCAGGCTTAAGGCAATCTTCCTTTTCGCCGAAGAAGCCCATCTTTACTTGCGTGAAACCTATTGGGACGACATTGTCACGCGCATGCGACACTTCGGAATATTTACCACGTTCATAACTAATCAGCCGGACACTATCCAAGAGAACATTTACCGTCAAGCAGACAACATATTCCTCTTCAACTTCACAAACGAACACGACTTAGAAGTTGTTTCAAGAGCTGCACGTGTCGACGCGGAGACAGTTAAATCCATTGCAAAAGATTTGCCACCGCATTACTGCCTTGGGCTTGGAAGAGTTGTAAGAGACTTTCCAATGGTTATCAAAGTTAAAGCCTTAGACGTTAAAACAATGGGAGAAACAAGGCTTTTCTTCAAAGACACGAATTAGAAGAGTCAAACTTATGTGGCTTGCAGATTAATGTTTGCCGCTTCTTTACTCGAATGGGCTATATCTATCAGTATTTCTTTTAATCTACGTTTTGATGGTTCGTCGCCTTTGATCACTAGTCTCACGAATTCATCAAGGGTACAGTTTACACCGTATTTTATTACGAGAAAAGTGCCTATTAAGCTGATGACAGCTTCAGCGCCAGCGCCTAAGACCTCTTCAAGTCCATTGAAGAAGGTTTTGGGGTCGTTTACTAACACTTCGTAGGGGTCTTTGCCGAATTTTTGCTTTAAATGGAATGATATGATTATGTGGAAGGTTAAACCTAGATTTGTGGTAGAGGCTTCTTCAAAGACTTTCTGCGCAACCTTATGCAGCAAAATTCTTTCTTCAGTCATGGGTGGTGACACTCTTTCGGTGTTGTTCTTGGTTTTCATTTGCACATGTGCTGTTGATTGTGGTTAAGACCGCGATGACGAAGGGCTCCTCCCAAGACCTGTTCCATTTCCAAACTTTTCTTTCACCAGAATACCTTTGGAAGTAATCTCAAACTCCCTGATACTGTTATGGTAGCTCGTGCCCTTAGCTTTCAGAACGATCAAGGACCTTTGCAAGGCGCTATCTATTTCAACATGCCTTAGAGAGATAATGTTGTCCACAACCGTCGACACTCCTGTTTCAGTTACAGGAGTTATCGCATCACTAATACTGATATGCAACGACGTCACTGCATTTGCTTTTAGATAGGAGGCCAAGCTTTTCACGTATCGCACGTACTCATGCTCAGGCATGGGTCTCTGTATGGACGTGAGAGCGTCGATCACAACCCTTGAGGGTTTATGCTCTTCCAGAAGGCTTCTCACTTGAAGAACGATATCTTGGAAGCTGCAATACCTTCACAGCTATTCCGTCTCTAGAACTTGGAGCTAGTATCACGCCAGCTATCTTCAATCGACTTTCAAAAACCAGCAATTCTTGACGATTTCGCACATGCTGAGATGATTCCTTACTAGTTTTAGCGAGATCAGACAAGCCGATAGTTTTCTTTTCCGTTTGAGTTTGTCTTAGGTATCGTTATGACGAATCTGACTCCTTTCCCTTGAATACCTGTTTCTTGGATGTTCCAGCCGTAAACTTCGCATATTCTTTTTATCATGAACAGGCCGTAGCCTGTGCCTTTTCCTAGGGTGAAGCCTTCTTTGAAGATATTGCTTCGCATGTTGTCGGGTATGCCTACGCCGTCGTCTTTGTAGACGAGTTCAAGCTTGTCCGCGCGTGGCGTTCTACTGTATATTCTGATTTGCCCTGTTTTTTCGCCGTACTTCAACGTGTTATCAATTAGATTGTAGAAGAGTTGTCTCAGGAGCGAATCAGCCAAAACCGTTAGATCGTGGCACTCGTTCACTATCTTGATGCCTTTCAAGTCTGTGAAGAGTGACGCTGCCTCGTCAACAGCCTTGCCAACGTTCATGTTGACCGGTTTTTCAACACCCAGCTTCTCGTATGTTCTGGCAAACTCAAAAATGGCTTCCACGTTTCTGACTACGTTTTCCATGTCGACCAACTGCTTCAGCGCTTCAGGGTTTCCAGCCAGCTTTCGCTTCAACAGATAGGCATTTCCAGTCACCGCGCACAGCTTGTTTCGCACATCATGCCTCGTCAGACCGCCAACAACCCGCAGCTTTTCCTCCAGCTTCTTTCTTTCCAAAACGTCGCGGAATACGACGAGATCAGCAGGTTTGCCTTTATAACTGATTTTCGACGCGTTTATTTCATACACTAGTTTGCCTCCGTCCTTCTTTAGCACTTCGACTTCGTATGGTTCCACGTGCATTCCCATCATTCTCTTAGCCAGACTCTTCATCATTACTGCTTTGGTCTTCGCCCCAAACATTTTTACTTTCAGCAAGTTCTTTCCAACAAGCTCCTCTTTTTTGAACCCGGTTATTTCTTCCGCTTTTTGCGTGACTTCCAAGATTTTTCCTCTTCCATCCACGACAGCCACGGGGTAAGCCATAAGGTCAAACAACATTTGGAAATGTTTTTTTGACTCTTCCGATTCTTCCTGCGCCCTTTTCAGCTCCGTGATGTCCTTGTAAATTCCAACGTAGCCGAGCAGTTTGTCTTCGAAGGTTACTAGGGCAGCAGAAATCGACACTGGCACCAACGACCCGTCTTTTCTCTTTCTTACGGTGTTATGACTGGCATATCCGTCCTTTGCATCCCTGTTCAGACCTTCTGCTTCTTCGCGCATGTCTTCTGGCACTACAACATCGTTTATTTTTTTGCCTTTGACTTCCTCTGCAGAGTAACCGAACAGCTGACAGAAACGAGGATTCGCATCCAAGATTCGGAAGTCTGAGTCTAAGTAGACCGCTGCTTCCGGATTATGTTTGAACAATCCTTCGAACTTCTGTTGACTCTCCAGAATTGTTTGTTCATCTTTCTTTCTTATGGTGATGTCGCGAGCGATGCCCAAAACCACAGTTTTGTCCTTGATTTTTACTGGGTATGTTCTTATTTCCACCGGTACCTGAATGCCATCTTTTCTGTTCAAGACAAACTCGTCTGGACCGGTGGATTTGCCGAGAGCGTTCATAGCCAGAAGCTTGGCTGCTTTCAGAACCTCGTTTCGAGGCAGCAGCTTCAACTTCAAGAAGCTCTTCCCGATTAACTCGTCTTTCATGTAGCCAGTCAGTTTCTCTGCGGCTTTGTTTCCGTCTATGAAGTTGCCTTTCAGGTCATTCAGGTAGTAAGCGTCAGGCGCCAGTTCAAACAGAACACTTAGACGTTCTTCCGAGTTTCTTTGCTCTTCTTCGGCTTTCTTTCTATCGGTGATGTTTGAAGAAATCATTATAGCACTAGAAACTTTTCCATCATGCTTGATAGGAACGACTTTTGTGCTGAACCACATAGTGCCAATTTTTGGGATGCTTGAAGAAACTTCATAGCTATCTGGTTTTCCCGTTTTGAAGACTTCTCTCAAAGACTTCTCCATTACATCGTGTTGCTCTCTTGGTACATATTCGTAGACCGTCTTTCCAACCGTCTCTTCCGGAGTGTAAGGCGGTATCGTTCTATTGATGAACTGAATTACGCCATTGCCGTCTACAATCATCACAATGTCGTCGGTGTTCTCTGTCAGAGACGACCATTTTTCCTTCGCATCTCGCAATGCTTCTTCAATCTTCTTGTGTTCAGTGACCTCTCTAAATAAGCTTACCAAGCATTCTTGGTTCCCAATTTTTATGGGTTTAGAATTAACATCGCAATAAACCACTCTTCCATCTTTTCTCAGAACAGGAATGTCCTTCGAAAGAGTTAGTTTCCCCTGCATTTGCTTTTCAAAACTGTCAATTACATAAGGCAAATCTTTCTTAGGATGAATTTCACCTATACCTAATTTGAGCAATTCTGCTAATGAATAGCCTGTTATTTCACAAATTTTGGGATTGGCAAAAAAGAATCTTTTTGTTTCAATATCGACAACAAGGATGCCATCGTTTGCTCCCTCAAAGATTGCCTTGAATCTTTCTTCGCTCTCCTGCAGCGCCTTTTCTACTTTCTTGCGTTCAGTGATTTTTCTCAATCTCTCCTCTCTTTCCCATATATTCATGTCTGCCTTTTTTCTTCCTATGGCTTGGCGTATGCCATGTGCCAATTCACCATAGACTGTTTCCGCGTCACCATGTTTATTGAAGTATCCGTCAGCACCCAAGTTCAGCGCTTTGATGGCTACTTCTTCTCTACCTTTTCCAGTGAAAATGATGAAAGGAGTGTCGTTTCCTTTTTCTCTTAGTTCCTTCAGGAATTCTAAACAATTTTTCCCAGGCATTTGATAGTCAGCGACGATCGCGTCATACGTTTCTTGCTTCATCTTTTCCATGGCTCCTTCAGCTGACTGGGCAGTGTCAACTTGAAGCCGACCCTGCATTTCCAGACATTGTTTTGCAACTTTTAGAAAGCCCATGTCATTGTCAACATGCAAAACCCTGATTGGTCTTTTCTCAGTAAGCCTTACAGAAACTCCAGTTGAAGACTCGACAGTAGATTCATTCATCGAGATCAACTTCTTTTATTTGCATGTAAGCAATGACGTTTAAGGTTTACATCCATTCTTGTGTTTGAAAGTTTAAAGCTGTTGTTAAACAATGGTATGAATTAGAAAACTTCGAAATTCGGATTCTGAATGTAGGTGTGACCTTCGTGCCAGTCGGCTTGCATCTAACTCACAAAATATCACAACAATCAACAGCGCGCATGCCTGTTCCTAAATCAGATTTTCAGTGGACTGCACTGTTGGTTCTGTTTTCCAGATCATATTTGGATCATATCATAGACCGAGGGGGTAGGCTGTAGAGCACAAGAGCTCCGCAAAAACGTGAAGAACCATGCGCGACCAACTCCATCACACTCAAAAAAGAAATCTAGGAACACACATGCGCGCTAAATTTGTAATTTCGATTCAGAAGACGAACAAAATGTAAGACAAACTTAAAAAGCGATTTAGCTATGCTCACATCGTTGGCAACTGTCTAGTTTTTCCAGTTTTTGTCTGTTTCTTTGAAAGAAGGCTCTGAAAGTTATTGTTAAATCATATTTCTCCACTTCATCAAATGCGACCCATCTCAATTCTTCCGCATCGCTTCTAGCCTCGAGCGTTCCACCCTTGAGCTTCACAAAATAGTCAATTATGACAAAATGATACTTTACCTCGCCATTCTCATCTCTGATTACGTTGTCAACAACATCAATATGTTCAGGCTCTTCAACCTCAAGACCAGTTTCCTCTCTAACCTCTCTAATCACAGTCTCTTCTACGCTTTCACCCAATTCCACTAAACCGCCCGGAATGCTCCATTTCCCTTTTCCAGGCTCATTCTTTCTTTTTTCAAGCAAGATTTTGCCATCGCAAGTTATGATTGCACCGACGCCTACAACTGGTTGTTTAGGGTAAAGCCTCCTAACCAAGCGAAAACCTCTGCTACAGAATTGTTTTATTCGTATCTTAAAGCTTCTACTGGCTTGAGTTTTGAAGCGCGCCAAGCCGGGTAAAGTGCAAAGATTACGCTGACTCCTACGCCGAATACCAAGGCTCCTAGGAACACCGTCGGGGTTAAGATAGGAGTTATCGTGATTCCACCAGTTCCTGTAGCTTGATTTCCAAAGAATACACCGCCTCCATGAAAGACCAGTGCAACCACGTTTGCCAAAACCCAACCAGAAACTATGCCAATCACTGCACCCAGCAAGCCAATAATCGTTGATTCACCC
>Ga0315280_10002108_pt1 | contig 32703 bp, 34 predicted proteins | sample YL17G06_40_MG_FD_203697 | JGI IMG/M metagenome (GOLD analysis project Ga0315280, IMG submission 203697) | Sediment microbial communities from Yellowstone Lake, YNP, Wyoming, USA - YL17G06_40 | ecosystem: Environmental > Aquatic > Freshwater > Lake > Sediment | place: USA: Wyoming | collected...
GAATGTTCCAACTGCCGCTGTCAAGATAATTGTCAACAAGACCGAGGCAGCTGGTCCGCCTCCCAAGCATCCCGTTGCTTGGTACAGTATCAAAGGGGTTAATGTCGCCACGGTTGCCAAGCCTCCTATAAAGAAGGCTATTATGAATCCTGTGAACGTAAGGTATCTTGCTCTTGGTCCCACGTTGAAGCTGGGGTGTCGTGAGCCTGTTCCAAGCCCCACGTATCCTTGTACTATCATGTTGAAGGCTACGGCAACCAAAGTAGCCAAGAACTGGCCCGCGGCAACAGGAGCTAGGAATTGCATGAGAAAAGCGATTGCCAAGATTCCTACCCCTGAAAAAATCCATGGGAGAAAAAGCTTTCCGAGGATCAGTTCTTCAGCTGAGATAGGAAGCATATAGATGTTGGCGATGGAGCTTCCTTCTTGTCCTATGCTGATTGAAGAGAGCATCAGGGGCAGAATGAGGGATGTTTCGGCGAGAAGCATGAGACTCATGCCTGACAGGACATTCCTTGGCGCCGCGCCACTTGTCAATACCGGGAGCAAGGAGGACACTACGAGCAGCACGGGTATGGCTAGGAATCTTGCCATTTCTTTTCGTCTTGCGAGGGATCTTAATTCTTTGGAGGCCACTGCGAACGCGACTGGGTCCAGCCACAAGAATGACTTCCCCTGAGGGACATAGACGGTTGACGTGGATAAGGTAATGGTGACGGGTACGGGGGACCAGTACCTGGCTCTTAGTCGAGTCGCGGCTTCGAAAATCAGGAAGGTGAATAAGAGGGAAAGCGTGGCAAAAATGGTCGCTCTTGTCACGTCCAGAGTTAGGAAGGACACGACGGCGACTGAGGGCCAGATTACAGGCACGAACCAAGCCAGGTTGACGCCCTCGACGATGCCTGAAAGGGCGGTGTAAAGAATGTATGGGTTAAAGGCTGTTTGCACCGCGACCAGCAGGACGATGACAAGGACGATGCGCAGGATGACGCCGAGTCTTCCGCTCTTCTTGTAAAGCGTGGTGGAGATACGGTTCATTACGGATCTCAACGCTTCCACTATCACTGCTCCCCAAATGTAGGCGAGGGTGGAAATCAAAATAAAGAAGGGAACAACCGAAAGCATGTCGACGCTCAGGGCGAGCGGTATGGTTACCCCCAGACTAATAAACAAGAGAGGTGAGTAGGTGAACACCACCGAAACACTTGACGCCACGACATATTCTCCTGGAGACACTGGAAGCCAGTTCACCGCTTCGCTTGAAGCGAGACCGCTGGTCTGCCCAAGTTCAAACAGTATTCCAGCCAATGTGACTGCCGAAGTGAGAATGACTGGCAGCACAATTAGGGACTGAACTGCAAGCGTTCGAACCGAACTCATTAATTCAGGCGGAACCAGAGGCAGAAGATACGAAAGCAGCGCGAACGGAGCGGTGAAGAGAACTATGTCTAAAGAAACTAGTATGACGGGGTTTGAAAGGCGGCTTCTGCGCCCAAAGCGGCTCGCTCTGAAGTATGATTTGAAGAGAACAGTTGCGAGGCCGACGACCGTTGACCGGTTCAAAGCTTCAATGCCTCAACGATCTTCTCGGTGTCTTCACTGCCGGTAAGCTTGAGGAAAGTGTCTTCCAACGTTGAACCGGGCATCCCAGCCTTTGATCTCAGTTCCTGCACCGTCCCCTCGGCGATGATGCTTCCCTCATTCATGATGGTAATCCTGCTGCACATGGCCTCTGCGATTTCGAGAACGTGTGTACTGAAGAGAATTGAAACGCCTTCACCAGCTAGACGCTGAAGGACATCCTTAACGATCTTGGCTGACCTGGGATCTAGACCGTTCAACGCCTCGTCCAGAACGAGGACACGTGGACGGTGAAGAAGAGCCGCAGTAATTGCTATTTTCTGCTTCATCCCTTGGGAGAAACCGCTCATGACCTCATTCACGTGCTCGCTCATCTGCAATGCCTTAAGCAGCTCATCAACCCTCTCTCGCCTCGTCTTCAGGTCGATGCCATACGCCGTGCCCACGAAGTCCAAGTACTCCGAAGCCGTCAGGTAATCATAAAGATACGGCATTTCTGGAACGTAGCCCACGAGTCTTTTCGCCTCAATGGGTTGCCGCAACACATCTACGCCGCAGAGACTGATCTTGCCGTAATCAGGCTTGACTATGCTCATAACCATCTTCATCGTCGTGCTTTTCCCTGACCCGTTGGGACCGAGAAGACCATGAATCTTACCAGGCAACACGGACAGTGTCAGGTCTTTCACAGCCACGTTATCGCCGAAGGATTTCGTCACCGATTCTAGCATTATTCCGTCCATAGGCAGTCTCAAACCCTCATCACCACTGGGGTATATATCCACTTCGTCCTTTTCGCTGCAGCGCGCTGGCTTGTCCCTAAATTCGCAAATAGCGCGCATCTAAGAGCATATACATTTTGCATATACACTTTGCATATACAGTTGACGAGCATCATTGAAAACGGTAAGGCTGTTCAGGTCGGATGCGGAGCTGTGCGGGCTGTTCAAGTGCGAACGCACAATAAAGGGACACAGCGCGCGGAGTACTTGTTTTCCACGTCAATGCTGGCTTTGGCCGCCGCATATTTTGCCTACGAAACCATAATGACCATCCTGAAAAGGAGAATATGAGCGAAGTTCACGCATGACTATCCGGCCGATCCCGTATTATCCAATCACTCTGTTCACATCAGATTGCAGAAAAAAAGACGGATTGCACACAGTTGTTTTATTTTCTCAGCAACTTCAGAAACTCTTCTTTGGTCATTCCTGACTGTTGTATGATTGAGAGAAGTGTTCCTTTCTTGATGGTTTGGTGACGTGGAACAGTGATTTTGTGTTTTCCATCGGTCAAGAATATGTGGCTGCCCTTCACGTGCACCGATCTGAACCCAGCTTTGTTAAGAGCTTTTCAGACAGTTATCTCCACCAGCTCTCTTTTTCGCTTAAGCTGGTCGAGTTCCTCAGGGAACGCTTCCAAGTATCCCTCGATGGCCTCTCGTACGTTCGCCAAAGCTTGTCTGCGATTTTCTCCTTGGCTGATGACTCCTGGAAGGTCCACACACTGCACTGAGTATCCGCCCTCGGGCTCCTCTCGCAGTATTACCGTGAACTTCCTGCCCTTGACTTCAACCATAAAATCACGTCAACATAGAAGAGACACCAAGTCGTTATAAACTTTCATTTTAAACTCGTCTTACCTGTTCAATCTTCGAGCGCTACGCGGTAAATTCACAGAGTGATAGAATAGTCTTCTGAGTTTAGTTCGGCGTCTTGCTGTTTGAATAGTTCGCCTTTTTTCCTGTTTTCAGCGCGCGTTTTTTCCGATTTTTGATAGGCGAACATAAGTGGCCACAGGGTTCTTTTTTGTTAGATGCTTTTTTCTTCCACAGTTGGACATAAGCCAAGAACATGTTGGGTTTGGGAATTTTATGAGGTGTGGAAGCCTTATCAGTGAGCCTCCCCGGTCGGTTTTTGCAAGCTGAGCGCGCGCTTTTCATGCTGCTGGTGGGTAATAACTGCAAAGACTTTATTGTGCCTCAACCAAGTGGGGTGTTTCGGGCGAAATAACTGGTCTCCTGTTCAACCTGTACTGTGAGGCCTGATTTGGTGAGGAAGTCTTCCACCGTGTGAACATAGGAGTCGTGGGCACCGTAGGTGATTCCCAGAAGCCCAAGCCCTGCAGCGCATGCGATGATTTCGAGTCTCGTCTCAGTGCTCGTGACTTCTTCCAGAGTGATTAACAATGCTGCGTCGTTCTTAACTCTGAAAAAAAAGTGTTCTCCCAAGATGACTCCTGTCAATGATTCTCCGGCGTTCCCAAACTTTTTTGCGTATATGTCCCCGAATTCCGCTCCCAATTCTTGGAAGATCTTATCGAATGGGCCGTTGACAGTGCACCTTAGGTAATGAGATGTCACGCGGAATTCGTCTCCAGATACGCCTTCTAAGGTTCGTGCACTTAAGTATTTGCTCTCAGCAGAGCGCGCGAAACTAAAATAACGCTGTTTTGATGGGAAAGCTTAGTTTAGAACCTAAGCCAATAGTAAGGTTTCGATTCTTGGCAAAATGTGGAATCCACTTTTCTCGAAGATTTGAGCTTCTTTTCCGAGCTGCACGTCGCATAAGACAACTTTCAAATGTGAATTCCACTTGTTGAAATCTAGCGTGCACATATATCTGCGCAGTTTGTGAGGATGAGACAACAAGGCATTGAGACATTCGCTAGAGTTATTAATTCTCTTCACTAACGGGGAACTATGGAACCTCTGGCATACATGTTCTTAGTGCTCGGGATTATGGGGATTTACGTTGAATGCTCTTTTACTCTGGCATCAATCAGTAAATACGGAGCGCGAATAGTGAAGTCGACGTTTTTTCACAGTCTTGTTGGTCGAAGCTGGATCGGGGCTAGAATCAGAAACCCATTGTTGTTCGTGCTTGAACTTGATGCGGTCCTTCTTATTATCTATCTTGCCATCGAGAAGCTCACTGGAGTGGGGGTCCACTATATGGTACTCCACGTCTTCACTGGAGATTTGTTGCGACTCATCAGAGACTTCGTTGATGCGCTCTTTCTAGTAGGTGGGCTTTCCCTCAATATTGTAGCAGGAGTTGAGGACCTTGGAAGGTCCCTCGGTCTTGGCAGTCGCAGGACTATGGCTGCAACGGTGGGAGTATTAGGATATATGGGAATGGGAATGGGGGTATTCTACACGGTGTTCTATGAGAATCTTGAAGTCGTTGTCACAATAATTCAGGTCTCCGCCTTTTCCTTGTTCATGTACATCTATTACCGCATAGAAAGGAGGTATTTTCAATAGTTCGAGTGGGCGCGCGCACTTTCCCTTTTTCATTTTTCTTGTTGCAGAGGTTCATGCAACTCCTCAAAAACCTTAGGCTTATACTCCAAGATTCTCCATGATAACCTTAGTTTTTAGTTTCGCGCCCTACAGTTTGGTGTGGAAGGATGGCAGAAAAAGCTTGAAATAACGCATCGTGCATTCATTCAACAGGTGAGTTCGATGGCTAGGGCAAAACCGCGCATTGGAACGCCGAGCAAATACCCGCCGCTTCCCGAGAATTCGCTGGAGTTTGCCAAGCCCGGCATGTTCGCGCCAGAGGGGAGACTGCTCCAGGTGGAGTGGGCACGGAAGTGTCCATCAGGCGGCAACCTCGCTGTCGCGATGAAGACGACGGATGGGCTGCTCTTAGCCAAAGGGAAAGCTTCTGTCAAGCCAGAGTTGAGGAGTGAGATTCCTTCGGTCTGGCACGTAGCCCAATCGCTGGCGTTCGTGGCCACTGGCAACAAGGGAGACATGTTTCATGTTCATGATGTGCTTACGAGCGAGGGCATCCAGACATTTAGGGATGCGGCACGCAGGATTCGGGGCATCCTCCACGAGCACGCGGTGAGCACGGTCAAGCGACCGCTTGCTCTCTTCGTTCTCCTCGGAGGGTTTGACAACGGGGTCCAGAAGATTGCTGACATAGACGTACTGGGGTCTCAGGTCGAGTGTGACGCTTGGGCGATTGGCCACGGAGACACGAAAGCACGGGACCTGTTGGCAAGGTGCTGGAAGCCGAGCCTGGATCGCAAATCGGGGTTGCGACTTATCAAGAAGATATACGGGTCATCGGCCACGGAGACATGCTTCCTGCCGAGGCCTGGCTCAAAACGACGCTCACAATAGGCCGTAAAGCGCGCGCGTGGCGCTAGTAAGGTACAAAATAGGCAGGCTGGAGTTGTGTGGACGATAGCGATATATTTCGGGTCGAGAGCTACTCACTTGAGATGATGGCAGAGTATGGATTTGTCTCTTGCGTTTTGGCAGAAAATCACCGTGTTGATACTGGTGCTGTCTATTCTGGGCTTTGTTCTAGCCGTGTTTTTTCATATGCGTTTTACGGACGTCCTTTTTATGGAGGGCGCGTTGATCTTTGCTTTTGGCGGGTATGTTGCTGCGGGCCCTAAGCCTGTCGATAACAGGACAACCATAGCTTGCCCAACGGTTTCCCGAGACTATTTGCTAGAACAGAGGCCGAAGAGGGTCTCAAGGGGTGTAATCTTGATGATAATTGGAGCTGTGCTCATGGTCTTAGGCGTGGTTGTTGGCTTTTCCATGACCAGCACACCCTTTATAGCCGTCTAACGCGCTCTTTGTAAACGAGTGCGAGCAGCCGTTGATCGCGGTTTGAAGCAAAGTCTTATACAATCTGGGTTAAGACTAACTGTTCGCGGGTCTAGGGGTTGTGCATGGTCGAGTATGAGCATAGAGGCAAGACCTCAAAACCGTTTGTGACTTTTTGGGAATCAATTACAAGCAAGGAAGGAGCAAGGGAGAGGGCACGCTGTGTTCTGGAACTCGTAAATGAATACCGCAAGCAGGCAAAGAAGATACTGGAAATAGGCTGCGGAATCGGAGAGGTCTTGGTCAACATTCCCGATAGATACGCTGTTTACGGTTTGGATGTCGAAAAGGACTACATTGAGGTTTGCAGAAGGAGAATGCCAAGGGGCAAGTTTTTTGTTTTCAGCATGCACAACTTCAAGATTGATGAGAGATTTGATGTCATATTCTCTGCTAACGATGCCGTCAACTTTCTGAAAGACTTTGCCCAGTGGAAATCAACGTTCAAGACGGTGAATGAACATCTTAACAGAGATGGGCTGTTCATCTTTGATGTGTACACTCCGAAAATGCTGAGATTTACGCTTCATTGGTTGGAAAAATACAACAGGTCCACTTCATCGGTCAGGGAATTTGCCAAAGGGTTCTACTATGACAGAGAGATAGTGAAGGGCAACACGCTGACTTGGGATTCCAGAATCTTTGAAAAACTCCCAAATGGACTTTATCAGCTTCACAAGTACAAGTTTAAAGAAACGATATACCCGGTTGCAAAGATGAAATCTGCTCTGTCTCTGTATTTCGAGATCGTTGAAGCCAATTTGAGAGAAGAAGGCAGGAAGATATTCTTTGTCTGCAGGAAGAATTGAAAGCAGCGCGCTCGTCATCTGTTTGCCTTTTCATTTCATCTTTCAGCTGTTTGTCTTATTCTCGGGGAGCGCTACATCCCTGTATTCGCGTTTTTCCCCTTCTATTTTACCCCCCCTCCCCCCTAGGGTGTTAGTACTGCACGTGGGCGCTGGGCAAGGCCCTACTGGATTTGTGTGGGCTTCAAGCTGAGCGTGTGCGGAGGGCTTGAAGGAGGTCTGGGCGAGGGTACTGACTTTTCTATGTGCTTGACCGTTGCTCATTAGCGCGCGCTTTTGCGGAAAAGTCATAGCTGAACTATCCGAACATTATGTTGCTCAGCAGTTTGGATGTCATTAGTGTTTGATATACAGACAATTTCGATAGGTATTGCTTCTGCAAAGTGTTGTGGCTGGACTTGCGTATTCTGCTCTTCAGCTTCGGGAACAGACTAGAACGAGACATGCAGACTTTGATGAGACTGTGCTCAGCTTATGGCAGTTAAGAACTGACGAAGGCAATGATAAACATCGCGAATTTAGAATTCAAGGACCTTGATGATTTTTTTGAAGAAGATGGTCACATTTCTGTTGAAAGCCCAACCTACGTAGATATGATGATGGTCAGTGCTTACATTAGCGCGCGCGCCCAACGCTGGCAGCCTACCACCTGGACAAACTGGAAGAAGCAGGGCTGCTGAAACAAACCTCAGAGGGGTATGTTGTGGAAAAACTGGTGCTCGAAAACTTCGTGAGACTCCGTCAGCTCCTTTTGCCCAAATATCTCTTTTATTTCGCAGTTTTTGCCTCAGCCGTACTGTTCTAAATAACCCTCTTCAGGCCGTCTCAACTCACGATGGAGTTCCTGTTTTCTACGTCAATGCTGGCTTTGGCCGCCGCATATTTTGCCTACGAAACAATAATGACCATCTTGAAAAGGAGAATATAAGCGAAGTTCACGCACGACTGTGCGGCCGATCCTGTATTATGCAATCACTTTATTCACATCAGATTGCAAAAGAAAAGAAGGATTGTGATGATGTCTCCATTTGTCCCGGGTTCAAACCCAAACCTCGATGCATAGGGACGAAAACCGAAAATGGGAGTTGCGGAAAACATCTCCAATGTCGATGATGTTACGACCGCGCGCGATCCAGATGGAAGCTTTATTAGTCCCGTTCCGTGAAGCAGGCGACCCTTCACGATTCCCGATTAGCTTTGGAAGTTGGACTTACTTCCATGGGAGTATATGATACCCCTTTTTCGTCAGAAAGAGAACCAGAAAATCATTTCGAAAACACTTGAGACTCAATTCTGACTCTCCTTTTTTCGTTTGTCTTTCGGACGTATTTGCCTCAGAATCACATTTCCTTTTTCATCTTTGAATTCAACAATCTCCTTCTCTTTGGTGAAGTGTTTTCTTTCAGACTTTGGAAGTTTGTTTAGAAACTCCCTACTATATTGACCTTTCAGGGTTGCTTCGTCACTTTTCCAATATCGGTACTTGACGGCATAATCTTGTGTTCTTTCAGCAAGCTCTTGTTTTCGGGAATCATCTTTGTAGTAGAGGCATAGAACATGCTCAGTTTGACCTTCGAGAAGATTTTCATTGACTTTGGCTCTGTGGAAGCCATGGTTTTCTATTTCGCTGACAGCAATTTCGACGAGTTTGTCCTTGTCTTCGCTAAAAAAAAGATACTTGCCAGTTATAGTATAGTTGGGTTTCTCTTCGCTCAGAAGCCAAATCCAATAACCATCAAAAAGCCTCTTCATTGTTTGATAAACTCCTTGTATTTCCCGAGGTCTTGTTTCCATTGATGTTTGGAACGTTTATTCCAAGCTTCAAAAGAGTCTTTCTTATGCTTTTCAAAATCTCTCTTAGAGCAATTGTTGACTTTGCAGAAATGCCCTATCACGTCATCATAGTTTAGTTTTCCTTCACTTGCAAGTATTCCCGCCAGACCTATGTGTTTAACGTGGTGACACATCCTACAAAGGAGAATGAACCCTTCAAGTTTCTGGACATGCTCCTCGTCATCGTAATTCCATATCTCGTGCAAGTTCATTATCCCATTCGTTTCCCCACAGACTTGACACCTTCTTCCATTTTCTCTAATGAAGCCGTCCCTTATGCTGTTCCACGCTTCCTTAGTCATCAATCTATAAAGAGAAGATTCCCAGACCGTCGAAGGAACAAGTTCAATAGTCAATTTCAAGGTGTTGTCCTTCAAGTTACAACGTCCAGCAAACAATAAATGTAAGACTTCTCTAATAGGTTTTGGGGCATCAAATTTGACCGAATACTATTTTTGACATGGAAACTACGGGTATTGACTTTGATTTGGATGAGGTTAGGACAATTCAATGGCAAAGACTTAATGGATTTACCTCAACTTCATACCCGGTGCCGCGCGCGAGAGATTAGTTAGACACCGCGATTACTGTTTCAGTCTTTATCTTGGCTCCGTTTCTCGTCGGATACTGCATCCGTTGGTTCTTCAGACTGTATTCCAGAAAGGTTTCGGTTTCGTATCCTTCCGAACGGATGATGTCACTGATAAACTTTGGTGTATCGACATATACTCCGTAAGAGGTGCTCGGTCCTACTATTATGTAAGCCGTTCCACCAGTGCTCAATGTTGATAGAACTGAGGAAATCCATTTTTCAGAATCAAGGAAATATTTCTGCAACAATCTCGCTTTTCTAATTCTCCCTCTAGCCTCAATCTTCTCAATAGTTGAACGAACATCATCTAATTTTGGCGTTCCTAATTGCGCGAGCTTGCCTTGAAGGATAGTCGTGCTCCCAATGAATTTTCTGGATTTATCCATGATTTTGTCCCAATTTAACAAACCTAACCAGAAATACTCTAATTTGTGTCTCCTCCAATACTCAATTGCATTGCAGTATGGTGGCGAAGTGATTATCAAATCAAATTGAATTCTATGTACTCGGCAATACCTGACCCAGTCGTTTCGTACGTCACCTTGCACTACTCTCGAACTACCAAGTGAATCGAGAGAAAGGAGATGTTGATAGCCTTCAAACAACATCTTGCTTCTATCTCTCAACTCAGCGGTCACATCGTATGTGATGCCCTTTTCAAGTCTCTTTTTCATTATTTTCGTGACCTCAAGTCCACTGACGGGCTGTGGATCTGCTCTTGAAACGCGTCTTATAACTGAGGCAAATGTCGCTTCAAGAGCTTCACGTAGCGCACTCTTTACTCTTTTCAAGTCATAAAGAGCTAGCAACAGGCGAGCTAAGGATTCGACGACATAAGGCTCGAACCAATGGAAGGGATTAAGTGGCCAGGAATAGTTCGTTTCGGTTTCTAGACGAAGAAGGAAATTTCTAGCTTCATCTTCGTCAGATTCGTTCTTCTTTGGCAGAGGACCAGCCAATTCAACCCATTGTTCAAATAGCGCTTTGTAGTCATCTGGATCCACAGGATTAGACTTGACTTTTGTAATTAGGCACGATAAAGGGTCTATATCCATGCTTACAGCATTATGATTTCTAGCTATACCTTCAACTGCCACGCACCCTGAACCGGACATCGGGTCTCCAATAGTGTGTGCTCTGTAATGGTTTTTCAGGAGAGCATTGACTAATGGCGGGTGAAAGCTTCCGGGAAATCGAAAGAAAGTGTGAAGTTTGTTCCTTTTCTCATCTATCTCCTTCAACTTAAGTGGTCTGGGCAAAAGAACCAAAACCCCAGAACGTTATCATTACTGAGTGTCCAGTTGTTCTTCTAGAGCCTTCCCTAGCTCTTTGTCTCTCATTTCGTCGATTGCATGTCGTATTTGACTACATGTTATCTCGGGCGATTGATTGAGCGCTACACTTTTGGAAGACACGTTAATCATCTCGGGGACTAGTTTTTGCAATGACTTAAGCCATATTTCTATATCCAGCTCCGAGAACTCGTTAAATCTGTCAGGGTGTTTCCATTTTATTGCCCCAAAGCTCGCCGGGTCTTTGGGCTTTTCCGTCTGCAGTTCCCAAATCGTCTGTAAAATCGAGTGTATTGGAGGTATCCGTTGAGGTTCTGTCTTGAATTTCTGAATCCACTTAGATGATTCATCAGGAGAACGACAATTCTCGAAAAGTTCTCTTAGTCTGGCCAAAGATAGTGGCTTAACTGCAGAAGCTTCGATTAAATCAGCAAAGTCTTTTGCCCTGAGAAGAGTGACTACTTCTTGTCGGGCTTCAATTACTGCTGCACAATTCTCTCCTTCTCCTTCATAGTCTGGAGCAATTATCACAGCAAAATCCGATCGGTACAATTCTTTATGTCTTTTAAGGGAGCTTATTTTGAGGTTTCCTGCCTTCACTTTCTCATGCATGGTAGTCTTTGCATCATAGACTAGAGAATATTTTCTCTGCTCCCTATCTGCACCAAGGCCCAGATGTGCTGCTGCTATTCCATCTGGCTTTCCGGAACCCCCTAGCCGAGTCACATCCATTCCTAAAGCTCTAAAACCTCTTTCACACGCAACCTCAAATGCTCTGTCATCAGTTGAAGCAGTCTCTAATATGTTCGCTGCAACAACACTGGCAGCTGCGGGCACATAACGGACTAGAATTCTCATCAGTCGATCCCTCTTCTCCATGATTGCACGGACATTCTCGGCATCTAATCCTGCGTCAAGTAGATAAGCCTCCGTCATTGTTTCGACAGTAGCCCAGTTTTTGAAACTCTTGTCCCCAGGGAAGTTTGATGCAAAGGGGTGAAGCGTATTTGCCTTCACAACACCTGTCTCCGTATCATATATTCCGACCGGGTCGGTTGGCTCTAAGTCCTCCAACTCAATCTGTTTGATCGTTGTATGTTCTTCCTTTTTAAGTATCGGCCGCCTTATCAGCCAAGGTTTGAACTCTTCTTGATCTGATCTTTCTAATGCATGATTCACAGGGTATTTGACAAGATCATCAGGCAGATTCTCAAGAGTCTCTGGCCATTGTTTTTCCTCAATTTGCTGAATTTTCTCATAATAATTTCTAACTTCGTAGAATTTTTGTGCTAGGTATTTGTTCAGAAGTTCTCGGCCCTGTTGTGTTACGCCTTCTCTACTTGAGACAAGAAAATCATCTAAGCCGTCAGCATATATCACTGCTCGAAATCTATTGAATGTTGAATGCGACAACGCATGCGAACCAAACAGTGCGTCATCTAAGTTCAGAAGTCTTTTGCGAACAACTACGAAAAAGCCATTGCTTCTTCCATATTCAGCTGCCTTGCCGCCGGTTATCGTAGGCTTGTAAAGCTCGAACTCACCGTGTACGCGACCAATGCCGGGTACTATAATGCCCTTGTTGAAGGGCGGTTCTGCATGTGCTTCCTCAAACAGCTCGAATTTTAGATCCTCTGCTACTTTGTCATCAGCCCCGATAGTCCACCCCTTGTATTTCGGTTCATCCAGCTTGCTCGCTGTTATCTCTCTTCCATCTAGCAGCACTTTAAATGTGGGATCCAAAGGCAAAGCAGTTGAGAGGATCCACCCAAGCCTTCCTTCTCTTATTTGCTTTGCTTCCTCTTTCAGTCGGTCAATCACAACTAGAGTCCAATTCGGCGCCTCCTCAGAACCCCAAAGCGGAAGATCGACACCAACCGGAATCATATACTTCAGGACCCTCTCCAGCTCTTTTCGACTCAGTTCGCGAATAGGCAAGTCTAGGGCCTGACCACTGTTTCTTCCACTAAGACCTGAATAATCCATCGTAACTACAAGGTATTTGCCATCCTTTCTGCAGATGTGAGAGATTCTCTGCCCTACTACATAACTTGCAAGTTTTCCAATTCCAAACTTCCCTATGGGAGGTCGGCCTCTCTTTGTCGCTTCTTCCTCTCTATCTTTCTGACGCTTTCTGCACTCAGCGATGAGCCACAACTCCCGTAATCCGTCTTCATTCATGCTGTCGCCATCATCATATACTAAAATGCGAGCATCTGGTGAATTCCAATCTTCAGGAATGTGCACATAGCACAAATTAGCAAACGCATCATAGGAATTCACTACCAGTTCTTCAATCGCCTTTGCAGGGGACGAGTACAGATGTCCTGAGAATAAGTCGATTATTTGATAGCTTATTATTACAGAAATCTTGCCTATCTCATTGCCGGCTTCAGCAACATCTACGGCTTTCAAAACCATGCCCTCAGGTTAGATAATAAAAGTCCAAACCTAAAAAGAATTTGTAATTTCAATAATCAAACCTCTTTTCACTTTCTCTGCCTCAATATTGTTTCGCGTCCTTTTCATTATCTACTCATTATTTGGCAGATCAGGCTTGTCTAGAGTGGACGCGCGAATGCGTTGATGCCCTGTATCAATGTTGCCAAGAGTTGCGATGCCCCGTTTTCGTCTACTTGCATCATCAAGTCTTCGCCGCGCAATGGACGTCCTGTAATCATTGTGGTTTCAGACTGTTAAAAAGGCAGTGACGAAACGAACTGTGCTGTCCGCGAAGAGTGAAGTTAAACTGACATTCCCATTTCCAAGAGAAGAAATAGCGCTCGCATTCCTGAGAAAAGAAGAAGCAAACCGTGATACAACCAGACGCGCGTTATTTCTGTTTCTTGAAGTCGTCTGCAAACTTGTTGTAATAGTCTACCCCTTCAAAAGCGGGGATATAATTCATTTGACGTTCTAAGCCACAGCTACACACTGCAGTGACTTGCTTGTTCTTCTTATCCACCTCGATTCGCAATTTCTCCAACCCACACTTCGGACAGAAATGTGGCCCGTACAACAGTTTCTTGCGTTGGCTCCTTATGGCATCAGCAAGGTATTCTGGAGTTTGATATCTAGCGTTTCGAGGCGACAACACAGGGACCTCAACTATGTCTAGACGCGTCATCCATTCAGATATCGTTCATCGGATAAGTCTCTTGCGGTGGCAGAACTTGAGAAGAGTGCACGTAGGGGCTCAGGCAAAGCAATTATAGCTCGTCCCAACAAACAGAACGTATGGAATACCCTGAGTTTCAACGCAAAATTGCGCAGATAAAAGAGATGGGCTACGTTCAAACTCACCGCAAAGGCGACACAGGAATCGGCAAGACTCTCGAGGACCTCTTGGGCATCACTGAGAACAATATTGCCGGGCCAGACTTCGCCACTTATGAGTTGAAAGCAGGCAGGAAGAAATCGGTTTCTATGCTAACGTTATTTACGAAGGCTCCCTTGCCTGAAAGCGCAAACAGAAGACTCTTGGAAGTGTTCGGTTATGCCCAGAGAAAAGTGCCGCGAGATTACAGGCTACTTTCCTTGACTGGCAAAGAACTCGACATATCAAAGGTCCCTGTTGAGGATAAGGAACTCCATGTGACAGTTGATGCGCTGAAGCCGAACAGCGTTGGCTTGAAACTGGGAGTTAGGGAGAACAAGTTATTCATCGAAAATAACAAAGACGTCGAGGCGTATTGGGATAATGATGCTCTGAAGGAGTCCTTTGAGAGGAAGTATAACAAACTAATATACATCTTGGCAGATCACAAAATAGATTGTGGCAAGGAGCATTTCTGGTTCAATGAAGCTTTGCTTTTGGACGGTTTTAGCTTCGAGAGATTCTCAGAACTTGTAGCGAAAGGCACGTTGAAAGTGGATATAAGAATCGGCCACTATCCTGATGGGCGCCTTCACGACCATGGAACTGGGTTCAGGATTTTGCCTAGATATCTACCCGAATGCTTTAGCAACATCGCGAAGATAATCTAGGGCCGCCAGAAATCCAATATGAATTCCATCGTGGCACCTAAAGATATGAAGTTGCTCGGCCAACCAAAAATCCCAACTTTGTTCACTAAATTACGCTTGTCCCAGACAAAGGTGTTCCTGAACTCAAAACCTGCCTTTTGCAAAGCTTCTATGACATAGATATGGGTTGGGATACGCTTATTGTTTTCCCATACATCATTGACGTTTATGACGCAGTGAGCCCTTGTCTTCATCAGAGGAAGAATTCCTGTATAGATTTCTTCAAGAGCTTTACCATACTTTTCGTGGTTCATCGTGCCAAGGTCTCGCTGGTCGCTGGAATACTGCTGCACTTTCATATAGTGGCTGTTCTTCCTCAGGTCTCCTCTCATGCTCTTGTTCAGGCGCTGGTGGGCGAGCATGTTTGCATAAGGAGGCGAGGTGATACACAGAGAAACCGTATTCTTTTCTAAGTATTGAGGAATGTTGTGTGCATCGTCAAGTATGGCAATCTGTTGTGTGCCATCATCCACTATCCTTTTTTGCGCTAGCCTCTTCTTACTGTACTCAATATATTCTTTCTTTAGGTCAAATCCTACAGCATTTCTGCCCAAATCCTGCGCTGCGATTAGAGTTGTGCCAATGCCGACGAAAGGGTCCAGGACCAGTTCTCCCTTGTGAGTCAGGGTCTTAATGAAGTGTGCGGGTAAAGCTATGGGAAACACGGCCGGATGGACATCTTTGTCCCGAATGTCCCTGCTTTCGTAGTAGAACTCTTTAATTTCATCCTCTGTAATTGGAAATTCTTGGATAATGACTTGGCTCCTAACCCATTCTTTTGCAGTGATGCAGCTGATGTGACTCGGTGGACAATCGCATGTTTTCAGGTAATTGATAGTTAATTTCTTTGAATCCGTCTCTTGAACCATGTTCTCTCGATTAGTACTGATACGGGCAGTAATATAAAATCAGTTGGTAGCAGGTCCAACTATTCTTTAGGAAAATGATCTGAGCGCACACTGCTGCCCGATTACTGAGCGGTCGAGTTAGGTTCTCATCGTTTGCCAGTTTATTTCTCTTCTACAAGAAAGATAAACGCGCGTTGGCTACGTTGAACGAGCCAGTCGAGGGAGCCATGTAAGGACTCTTCACCTTGAGGTGTGAAAGTTCTGAGACAGCCTCAAGGGATACTGTTGCGTTATTTGTGGTGAGGCTTATCGCCTATACGTCTTGACTAATTGGTCTGTATATCCGAGAATGTGCATCGCGTCTTTTATTTGATGTTTGACTCTGGAAATTTTATCTGAGTCGGAAAGCGTGGCATCTTCCAAAATTTCAAGTCCATATCTTAAGGCTTGCAAAACGGTTTTGTAATGAGGCCCCAAGTCCTCAATTCTTTCTTCTGGCATTTAGTCACCTCCCACTTCGTCATGATTCTTTGAGCGCGCGCTTCTGGGAAGAGTTTCATGTCTTTTCTTTTCGCTTGAACTCTCTGATCTCGGCGTCAGAGGTAATCCGTCCCTCTTTTATCAGCGCTTCGCAACGTTTCCTCGCTTCATGATTAGAGAAGTCCATCAATTCACGGTATTTTGACCAGTTGATTTGAGGATCCACTTCTTTTAGACTCTTATACCTGCTATGAAATCTGAAGATGTACCTGAGTTCGGATTCAGATACGCCAAGATCTCTATGAATTGCTTCAGTATAGTTGACAAGAACAACTCCGATTCCTTTCATTTGGGAATCAAGGAAGGTGTGAATTTTCTCCGCCAATTTCCATCTCAACCTAGCGTCAGAGCGACCCTTAGGTGTCTTGATGACCGCAAGGATTTGATTGCATTGTTCAAGCAGTGACCTGTACTTGTCTTCCACACTGGAAAGACGTTCTCTTATGTCGGGCGTAGACATAACCTCACCAAGGTATGTTACTACGCCTATCCTTGAACTTCCGTTTGGGTCCGTTATTTTTCTGATTTCAACGGGAATTTGAGCAGCCATTCATTCTCACTTCATATCGTGCTCCATTTCGTATAGAAGCTACGAAGTTTGTCCAAGGTTTCATTAAAAGTTTGGGGCGGGTTGGATTCAAGCAGAGCGAAGAAAACACAGCGCAAAATATGCTGGATCTCAGCAGCATAACCAAGAATCTGGCTTTTCATGAAGACGGGATGGGCAGTATTTATTACTATGGCCTCAGGTGTCAGCCAAGATTCTTTTGGATTCTCAGCATCATCCTTCAGGTTAATAGCAATACCATATCTCACTCTACGAGGAGCCAAGACCCCTTTTTCCTGCCCGTCTGTCGATGGAATTATGCCGGTTCCTTCATCAGGACCCAAGACCTCGACACCTTGGCCTGTGTCTTGGCCACCTAAGGTTCCTTCAGTCACTTGTGCTCCTTCTACTTTTGAGCCCATAGTATCGCCTTGTGGATCCTGAATGAGCGTTGCTCGACTTTGAATTTTCAAGAAAGGGTTGTAGTTCGAAAAAAGCGGATCTCTCAGAAGTCTGTTCATCTCGGCTTCCAGCCTTTTGCACAGTGACTCAAGCCCAGGATCAATTTCTGTCGGTGATTTCTCAGTCATCGCGCCGATTTCTTCCAGCCATGCTCCCAGCGACTCATATGTTTTCTGTTTGAATGAACCCCACAATCTAGGGTTAGTTTGCAGCCTAAAGTCGCATTTATTGGTGGTTAACAACGGGGCAAGGCCGTCTGCAAGAACCTGACCTACAACCTTCTTGCGGAAATTCGGCTTGACTAAATAGTCAAGTTCGAACCATTGTCTGCCTTTGATTTTCTTGCCGAAGACGACTATTTCCAGTCCATTTCTATCCTCTTGATCATCCTTTGTCTGCCAGAGACATAATTCGAATTCAGAACCTTTTATCTTGAACAGAATTGGATCCTTCGATTCGACCACCAATGCTGGCTTCCATGGATCGACTTTCTTTCCTTGAAAAGAAATAGATATGTCTCCATATCTTCCTAAGAGTATCGCATTGTAATATGATTGAATTATATGAACGATATCCTCCTGCGTCAGAGAATCTGCGTCTTCTTGATTAAGTTTCACTTCGTATAAGGTACCCGTGTTAGAAAGTGTTCTTTTGTCAATATAGGTCCACTTGGGTTCCTTGCCGATCACAGTTATCTCGCTGGACCCATGAAAGCTCTCAGACTTTGTTTCGGTTATTATACTCTCTCCGCTTGCAAGGAATACAAGATAGAGCTTGGACCCTACACCTGCAAAACCTATACCTTCACCTTTTGTTTTTGAAGAAACAGAAAGCGCGTGATAATTCTCCTCGAATTCTCTCTGGCTCATTCCCCTCCCATTGTCAACCACTTTAAAGATCCTCCGGCCTTTCTCGTCACTGTGAATGCTCACATCTATCTTAGTTGCCTTTGCATCAAGACAGTTAGCGATAGCCTCAAGCACAAGGCATTCCGCAGCAGGGTATGGGTACATTTCCACGAAGTTTTGAATGACCTTAAGTATGTCGACCTTCAGGTTTGCCCATTGGGACATTCCTTATCACCCTTTTCTTAGACCTTTGAGATTCGCCTAATGCTTACACCTAAGATCTTTCAAACCTTTCGGTTACGTGCACCGACTACAACATAATTCTGTGTGAACATCATTTCCATATCTAAAGATATGCTCGTCACTTCTGCAAGCTGAACTCGAAGAGAAAATTGCAAGAGATTCATTCTTCAATCGAAAGCGCGCGCAGATTCCGAAATTCTTTTAAGGAATAGAAGTAGATTACGCATAGACCTTGGGGGTCAAGCCGTATTATGATTTTAACATGCCCCAAATGCGGAAAAGAGTTCGATTGGGAGCCTCCTCATGATATCGTAGTAATCAAGCATCTAACTTCCGCAGATCTTGAAGACTTGTCCTACAAAGAAAGATATGCCGTAAGATGCCCCCATTGTAAGACATTGTTTAGCGCGTGGGTATGATGAAAGGGAAGACCGCAGAACCTTCAACTGCAAAGGTTGATATCTCTTCGACAGCTGAGGAAGACGAGTTCTGGATCAGCTTTGGTCAATCATCAATCTCAGAAACAGTCGGTGTGTTAGATGAGCGAGCTAAGTTTATGATTACTACTTCCGCATCACTGCTTGCTGCTGATTTTGCTGTTCTGCTTTTGACCTCGAAAGTGGGACCAATAACTGTTACTCCACAATTCTTCTTTGCTGTTTCTGCTCTTTTCTTTATGATTTCACTTTTCCCAAGAAGATACAAGATCAATCCATGGAAACCCGATGAAACAAGGGAGACGTATCAGGAAGTTGTAGAATTTAAGTATCGTTTTCACTTTGTGGGGTTCTCAATGTTTTTCTTATCACTAGTCCTTGTCGCTACTTCCTCCTTCTTCGCAATCCCTCGATAATAAGCCTCTGGGGTGTGCGCGCCAGAAGGTTCTGCACAACTGGCTTGCCCATTTTGGGATACAGTTCCGGCAGTTGCGGGCGCGCTTAAGCTAAATCCACAAGCGTTTTAACGACTTACAGTCTAATCCTGTCCAGTTAAGGTGTACAACTTGCCCATACATATGTCCGCACGACTCGCTTGGCACGACAGCTGCTGGAACGGCTGTATCTGCGAAGATCCACTCTCAAACACTTCCTGCATGGTCCACGAATATATTCGTGACTCTCGGAACGACATCCTTGAAAAAGACAATGCTGGAGAACACTTTTCCTCGGTCCAGAACTACGAGCCGCCATGCTCCAGCGAAATATCTCTTTTCTCCGGTGCTCCCTCTCGCATAACCCATGGAGACCCCTTAGACTGGCGTAGACTGCCAGACAGCGAAGAAGAACTCGAAGCATTCTCCTTCTGCGCAAGACCATATGGGAGAATGTTCTCCACGGAAAAAGGAGTAACATGGGAAAGTGATCCAGAGAAGCAACTGGAGCAACTCAACAGTTATTTCGACGTAATTGAAGAAAAGCGTTCACTAGTCTTTTTCTACACAAATCATGGCAACTCACTAGTAGACGAAGCTGGTGATCGCCTATTGATTGGCGTGGCCAGAATAGTCAAGAAAGGCCGCCAGTTGTACTTCCCAAAGACTCCTAGATACACGCAAGATTACCCTATATGGTCTAGGGCAATAACGATAAACCACCCTGCCCAATCCGTCGTAATTCCGTACCAAGAATACCTCAAGAAGGGGCTAGATCCAACGCACATAATATGCAGAGTGCCTAGTAGTCTTCGCGAGCAATTTTCATTTGTCTCCGAGCAGATGACAGATGATGAAGCCGTTATTGCTTTAGAAGCGATTCTTCAAGCAACGAGAAAAGTTCAGAGCGAAGAGAAAGTCCCGAGAGACTGGGACTCCAAGATTAAGTGGCTCGACAAGGTTCTTGCTGAGACATGGACGAATAGAGGAGCGTACCCGGGCACGGGAAGCGTCCTAGAATATCTTGGAATGCTCAAAGGAACGATCTACCAATATGAGGTTTTACAGGAATTCTCGCAGAAAAGCAAAGATGCGCTAAAACATCTTCTAGCAATTCTGGAGAAAAAAAAGCCCGCTGAAACAAAATTCAAGAAAGACCTGGAAACGGCTTCGAAAGAATGGCTTGAGCTTCCCGAATCAAGAAGGAAGCTTCTGACGACTCTCTGTCTTTTCGGCCTCACCCATGAGCAGGTTGAGAGAATTTCTAACCCAACTCTCAGAAAGAACGCTGGAATATTGGCAACAACTGAAGAAATAACTGGGAACCCCTACCTTGTTAGTGAACAAGATATAGGAGGAAAAGACTCGGCACCAATCGGTTTTGAACAGATAGATCATGGAATGATTCCACCGCCTGATGCTGCTAAAACATGGAGAAATCACGAAGGAATCTCGCCCAATGATAAAAGACGCGTCAGAGCTTTATTAGTAGACGTTCTGAAATCAGCCGCTCAAGCTGGTGACACGTTGCTTTCATTCGATGACTCGCTAACCCGGATAAGCAAGAGACTGTCTGATGAACGCAAATGCAATCCTGACCTAGAATTGATCATACAGCAAAGAGAATTCTACCAGAAAGCCGTCAACTTTGATCCAGAAAGTGAAAACCAATTTTTCGCGTTGCCTCGCCTGCGGCAAATGGAAATAGAAATCTCCGATCAAATCAACGAGTTACTCACAAGCGATCCGAGGCCACCTAGCCATGTCGATTGGCAAAGCAAATTGGAAAAGGAGCTTGGAAAAGCTGGAGAAACTCATCTAGACGCAGAAGTTGAAAAAAGAGCCCAGAAAGAAAAGGCGGAAGCCCTAGAGAAGATATTCACATCCAGGTTTTCCGTACTTACGGGTCGCGCCGGAACTGGCAAGACAACAGTGGTCAAGATTCTGCTGCAAGGCATCGCTGAGAAGGAAGGCCGCCCAGACATAGTCTTGCTAGCACCTACTGGCAAGGCCCGCGTTAGACTGCAGAAACTTGCGGAAAGAGAGGCATTGACGGTTCACCAGTTTCTTAACAAGTCAGGATGGATGGACAGAGATACATTTACACTTAAGGAGTCAGGAGGAAAACAAGTGGGAGCTTCAACAATAATAATAGATGAAGCTTCAATGATACCTCTTGATCTGCTAGGAACACTCTTTCGGGCGATAAGGTTCAACGATGTCAAAAGACTAGTTCTCATAGGAGATTCAAACCAACTCCCGCCGATAGGCCCTGGTAGGACATTCGTGGATACAATTGGTTGGCTAGATGAAGATGACAAACGTAGGAAAAATCTCGTGTATCTTAAAGAACGAGTCCGTCAACAGAAAGAAAGTCAAGCAAGTGAGGCTTTGAGGCTCTCGGACGGGTATATTGCAGACTACCCAAGCCCAAACGATGACGAAATGTTGTCAGAAATCTCAGGCGGATACAACAAAGGCGATTTAGAAGTCCACTTCTGGAACAATATCGATGAACTATATGATATTCTCAACAAGCGCATGATTGAGCTGCTTTCACTGGATGAATCTGAGAAAGCCTACGTGTCCTTCAACAGATCATTGGGCATCGGAGAAGATACAGACAACGATCCTGAGAGTTGGCAAATCCTATCGCCAGTCCGCATGCAGAGGTTTGGAACAAGAGAAATCAACAGACTGATTCAACGAAAGTACCGAAAGGGTCTAATGGAAAGCTGCAGATGGAACAGAAAAGCTGCCCGCCCATTTGGAGACGAAGATATCGTATACACAGACAAAGTCATCCAAATCGTGAATTCACCTCGAAAAGGATGGACAAGCTCATACGTTGATGGATACGTCGCAAATGGGGAAGTCGGATGCATCGCAAATACAAGCAAAGGGACAAAACGATCAAGCGATTCATTGGACGTTAGGTTCTCCACACAACCTGACCTAACATATAGGTATTATCGACCAGAAGTCGACGAAAACCTGGAGCTGGCCTATGCAATTACAGTCCACAAGGCACAGGGAAGCGACTTCGAAATCGTCTTTCTAATTCTCCCACAAAAAGCAAGAACCTTCTCCAGAGAGCTACTGTACACCGGCCTAACAAGGTTCAGAAAGAAACTTGTACTCCTCACTGAAAGGGACATTACTCCTCTCAGAGTCTTTCGAAAAATGCAGGAATCAGAGACTCTACTTCGAAACACTAATCTTTTCACTTCTTTAGTAAGACCTGAAGGCGTAAAGCTCCCATACCCAGAAAAACTCATTCACAGAACGCTCACTGGCGAAATGGTAAGATCAAAATCAGAAGTTGTAGTAGCCAACGTCCTAACAAAGCTTGGCATAGACTACAAATACGAAGAACCCCTCGAAGTAGCCCCGCATGATTTCAGATTACCAGACTTCACCATATCCTACAAAGGAAAGACTTGGTACTGGGAACACCTCGGAATGCTAAATCTGGAATCATATAAGAAAGAATGGGAACAGAAGAAAGCTTGGTATGAAAAACACAAGCTCATCGACAAAGTATTGACTTCTCAAGATGGTCCAGACGGCAGCATTGATTCATTAGTGATCGAAAAATCAGCCAAAGAAAGGATTCTGACAGCTTAGTCCGCGTATGAGCCAAAAAGTAGCGCTTCTACGCTGCCACTCAGATGAGCATATCTCATGACTGCGACTCTTTGGATGAAAGCTCCCTCAACATATCATAGCCTCTTATATTCTCCAATGACTTAACAATCTTGTTGACGATATCAACCTGGGACATACGGTCCGTGACGGTGATACTAAGTCCTCGTCCGATCACAATGAGCTGAGACTTACTATATCCGCCAAGCTTCGTCCTTAGTTCTGAAATCGGAGTAGCCTCGATCTCCCTAATGGCTGTCTGAAGAGAATCACCTTCCATGACTACAGTTTCACTTTTCCGACGTCTCTTTGGAAGCGACAGTCCCAAAATTGATAGCATCGTTGGGTCTAAACATGCTTTTTCCAGAAATGAACAAAGAGAACGTGTTGCTTTCAAAACCTCTTCACGTTCGACGTCAGAGGGCATTTTTGTAACTCTCTGTTGCAAGTCTTGAAGGAACTTAATTAGATCTTCGATAGACTTGATGATGCTCCGCTTTTCTTCATCAGAAGGGATCTTCTCTATAATTTGTCCAATTCCTTCCAACAACCCCTTGGGCCAAAAATGCCTCTTCTTGATTTCCCTTTTCTCGGTAGTCATGAAAGTCTCCTCAGGAATTCGTCAGTTATTCTAACATATTGTTCCGCTACTCTTTTAGGATTGGTTCCTTTCATCAAAAAGACTGGCAAATTCTGCTCCGATGCCTCGCCATAGCCTATCGCCTCGGTTGTGAAGTTGTCAAAGCAAAAGCCAGAAAAGAATCCATTCTTAATTCTTTCAATATAGTCGCCATGATGTCTTACAACGAAGCCCGGACCCAGTCTGACCCGCACGAAGATTACTCCTCCAAGGAGAGGTTTTGAGATCGGAATCCCAAAAACGAGAGCAAGATCAGACATTTCTCTTTTCAATCCTTGTACACGGTCATAAAGAATGTTAAGACCTATTGTCGATAGATGATCGGGAAGTACCGTGACTACGTAAAAGTCGCTTGAAAAAAGAGCGTTCTGAGTAACCAGATAGAGATTCGGCGGGCAATCGATTATGATAAAATCATAAGCATTCTTCTCTTTCAACTTGGAAAGTGCTCTGTTGAGAATGGTTCTTATTTCAAGGTCCCCTCGATCTCGCATTTTGCGATTCTCAAGCGATCGAAGTCGGTATAAGAGATCAAGGTCAATAGTTAACAGTTCCACGTCGGAAGGTATAAGATCAAGATTCGGAATGGGAAGCGGTGCAGACCACAGAATTTTTGATATGTCAAAAGGCTTTCCTTCCAAAAAAGCACTATAAAAAGATGCGAGAGTACCTCGAGTTTCCTTGAACTTTGCCCATGCTGGAGGGCTCACGCAGAGGAATGTGAGGTTTGTCTGCGGATCTACATCAACAAATAAAACTCTTTTCTTATGGTAGAGAGCCAAAGCGCATCCAATGTGGTAGGCTGTTGTGGTTTTGCCGACACCTCCCTTGTAATTGATGAAAGCCACAGTCTTTGTCACAGAACGCTTCCTCATCGTTCTTTTCTAGCTCAAGACTTTTAATGCTTTGGGGTACATAGTCCCTCACAGTGATGACCTTTCCAGTAAGCTTTTAATTCACAGGCAAGCTCATAATGTTGACAAGAAACAGGAAGAGAGTATGTCCCGGTTTGATCTCAAGAAAGTTGAACTGGAATTAGCGAAAGAGAGGTCTGGAACATGGACCGCCTTTGGACAGGCCCGAACTGGAACAATAAGGACTTTCAAAGTGTTAGATCCAAATACTGGAAAATGGACTCTGGAAGTAAGGGAAGACGAAATGCGGCCAGAAATATCAATAGTTGTGGATTCATACCCAAAAGACAGAAGATTCTACGCCAAAGGCGCGAGATATACCGTGTTGTTCAAGAAATGTCGCGACAAGAACAGCTACTATTGTTACATAAGCAAGACACAAGTTGAAGGCAGAAGCACAACAAGAAAGATCTTTAACAAATCTGAACGGAAACTCATTCCTCGATGGATTAGCTCCTATTTCAAAATCAGATTGTATGGAAATGTCGTTCCAAGAGGCAAGAACAGCCCAGCAAGAGACAACATGGTCGCAATGGTAGACGTAAAGAGGCCAGGTGATTTCGCGAAATTCCTTATCGCAACTAGGATATGGCCACTGAAACAGCACTACGAAACTATTTTGAAGTAGGGCTTCAAAGTGTGTGGAGCTCCGTTGCGCTTATTCCCTCAAGTCGCGCGCTTAAATCATGATCGAGCAACATGTAAATCTAGCAGAAAAATGATATTAAGTAGATATCGCAGATGTTGAGTCCAGATTAGGATGCCTTATTATCAGCTAGAACAAACAGTCAAATCTGAGCGTTCTGCAATAGGAAAATGCGTCAGCATGGACAAAGTCAAGAAGGGAGAATATGCTGAATTTCTCAACCCTCTGAGGATTTCCATATCGATGGTTGGCTAGAACGGCAAAGCGCGCGCTCTTTTAGTAAAAAAAGAAAGCGGGAGATGTCTCCGCTCATGGTGATGTTACGACGGAACACGCCAGCCTTCTGCAGAAAACCGCTAGTTGTCTAAACGTAAGGTCAGCGACATTGCTGTTTAACCCAGAAAATGAGGCGGTATGACAAGAAATCCTTTTTTGCACATGAGATGCAATTTTAGCGTGGGTCAAACCTGAGTCGAGAGCACATCGTGTAGGCGCACGTGCTCAGCCCTTAGATTGCCTTTATTTGGGAGATGCCGTTTTTCTTTTCGATTTTCATGACTTGGTCAGCGAAGCTTTCTAGTTCTTTCTCGTGTGAGACCATGATGACTTGGGGGCATTCTAGTTCATCTAGTATCTCTCTTATCTTGAACAATTGTTCTTTGCTGAAGCCGTCGGTGGGTTCGTCGAGTATTAGAAAGTTGGACTTGATTCCCGCTGAGACTTTCTGCACGATCGTGTTGAGTGAGAGTCTATAAGCTAAGGCCAGACTGGTTTTCTCTCCGCCGCTCAGATAATTGTAGTCCTGTTCATAGCCGTCCTATTCAACTATAGGCGTGAAATCCTCATCGATGCAGGATTCGAGCGCGCGCTTGTCCGCTTTGTTATGTTCTAAACCGTTTGTCTAGTCAGTAGCGCGTTCCTCGTTTCATAGAGGGTATTCTTTTGCATATTCTATTGTCTGGGCGTTCTTGAAGTAGTGTCCGAAAAGCTGTTGATTTTCAGTATGCACCGGAAAAACCTGTTTGGGTTGAATGTGGTTGATCAAGTCCACTAGTTGGTCTTTATTCAAGTGCCCTGATGCGTGCAGCTGGTGAAAGTGCATTTTGAAGTGGTCTATCCAGTTGTGCATTACCTCATCTTCAATGTCTTCTTCGCTGAAGGGCTCACTCATGCTGTGAATGAACTGGCTGCCGGGCTTCGGTTTGATGTCTATCAACTCTGCGAACTGGTAGAAGTCCAGGTCCATGACGAGCTTTCCTTGGTTCTTGTGAATAAACTCGTGCGTCACCTTTTTGTCCATGAACTTTCGCTCCCAAACATAGTAGTCCTTCTCATCGAAGCTACCGGACTTTTTCCGCTTGTAGTAAACCAAGATGCTGGCATCTTTCAGCGGATCTGGAAGGTCGAGGTGTTCATCATCGAGAAGTTTGCTCAGTAGATATGCAGTCTTCGGCGAAACAACGATTTTTCTTCCGTTTTTCTTGGCGACTTTGTAGAAGCTTCTAAACCTGTCCAAATCTCGACTGTAGCGCATCGCAAGCACCAACTTATCGGTTGAAGAAACAACTTCGTTGCTCAACTGCTTGACCTGAGATTCCGAATAGTTCTTGCGCTTCTCCTGTTCAACCATCCTTGTTCCCTCACAGACTAAGGCAACCGGCTCACAACTCCGAGCTTTCTCCAAGAAATCTTCTGTAAGATCTTTCCTCGGACCATGAATTCTCAGGTCTCCCGTGTAAACCACCGAACCTTCAGAAGTGTGGATGATGAAACCATAAGCGGCCGGAATAGAATGATCCACGTGCACCGGTTCAACCGTCACGCCATCAACCTTAAAGCTGTGCCCAGTGCGAAACTTACGACATTCATGCTCTCCATACTTGCAGAAACTACTAGTCTCTTCCATCGACTCCATCAACAGCTTAGTGCCAACCCCGACGTAAATGGGAATTTTCGGGTCTAAAAACTGAATATGAGCTACATGATCAAAATGAGCATGCGACAAGAACACAGCATCGACCTCAGGCTCAGCGTATCGAAGACTGGTAGAAGCCAACATTTCCCGAGAATACAAACCGCTGATGCGAGGCAACAGGTTAAACGCAAAATAATCTCCTAAACCATTGACTGCTCTCGGTGCAAGCCAGCTCGTAAAGTAATCAGTACCAAAGGTGAAGGACTGTCCAAAGTCGAAGAGAATCCTTGTTTTTCTGTCTTCCAGGAGAATCTTGTTGCCACCAATCTCGTTCACACCACCGTAGAACCTGAGTTTAACCAAATGAAGCCCTCGAAAGAGCATAAGTACAAGAGTCTTATAGCATCTTGCGAATGGAACGAGCGGGTACATATGAGCAAAGAAGCAGTTGCGAGACAAGTCTTCCTGTATTTTATCGAGAACCTTGGAAGCGAAATCGAAGATGAATACGATCAAGAATATGATGAAGAAGAGGCCAACCTCATACTGACAGATCTCTTCTTTTCAGGCTTGTTAAAGATCGAGTGGAATCCAAGAAAACACGTGTTGAGACTCAACTTCAGAGATCGCAAGAACAGAGAAAGCAAACGACAGAAGCGCGCGCTAGGTTGCCAATAATCTCACTCGTATCCACATGTCCATCCTCATCAAACTTGGTCTTGCGTTGAACCTCGCACAATAACTCGTCGGGAATGCTCGCGAATGAAAAAACACGCTTCTTTGGCAAACTTTCCTTTCTCCTCAACTCGAGTTGCCCTAGTGGCTCTAGATAGATTTTGAGGAAAAATCTTCTAGAATCAAAATCTCTCCTCCAACGCGCGCGCTTAGAATTTATATGCGGAACTCTGCATCTCTTTTCACATGAAGCGAGAACCTTCTCCAGCTGTCTACTTCTCCGATGAGCTCAATGATCTGATGAAGACACTCAAACCTGACGACAAAATTCTGAAATGGCTCAAGGACATGGCCGCTGTTCTCAAAGAAAACAAAAAAGCCGGAGAGCAAATAGGGAAAAGCAGAATCCCGCAACTCTACATAAAAAAATATGGTGTAAATAACCTCTGTCGCTACAGGCATCCAGAAGGATACAGGTCATGCTATACTATTGTGAATAAATGTCCTTGGATATTGGATCTAAGATCACATCTTGAGTATGACAGGATTTTTGGATATAGAACGACTTGACTAGAGTATCCTTACGCTCGTCTTGATCAATTTTTCTAACTTGGGATTGTTGACTCCAGTGTAGATAATAGTTCTGCTGTTGAATTCTATCTTTCCGGAAGCTTCTAGATACTCTAGTATTCTTTGGAAAGTCTGATACTGCACTTTCTTGGGCAAGCTTCTCCAAAGCTGCATGCGCGTGGGATATTCCTTAGATTCTAGAATAGCCTTCTCAACCATTAGAATAGTGTCAAGCTGAGGTTCATGCAATACCTTTTTTTCCGATTGGATGTTCACCGATATTCACCGATATTCACCAATATTCTATAGCTAACTATTATATAAACTTATATATCGATGCACAAAAGCCTGAAGGAAGTGTTCAGACCCGTTTCTTTGTTCTCTTTGATCCGCTGTTCAGACCTTTCAGTATTGCATAGTTTTCCCTAATGCTTTCATGAAGAACGGCAACGGGGTCTTTTCGGCACTTTGCCATCTCTTAACCACGCTTCTATCTCAATCACATTATAAGACTTGATGTCTTTTATAAACCTGATTACTTTCAGCTCATCATCAACGCTTATTCTTTCTCCGTTCATCCGCAGGAAAATGTCTGTAATTGCGTAGGCCGTACGATGATTTCCGTCGCAGAATATCCTTACATCTACAAGTCTCCTCAGGAGGACCGCAGCCTTTCCATATATGCCCTTTGTCCTTTTCATTTCTTTCAAAACGACATCGAGCAGTTGGATGCCTCTCTCGAAACCAGCATGACCACCAAACTCCGACAGCATCTCTTCGTGGGTTTTCAGAACGAGATTCTTGCCAGGATACCAAGTTCTAGTTGGCACGCTTCCTAATTGTCATGACGAGATTAAAGGATAGCGTTTCGCCGGCAGCACGCGCGCTAAGCACTGACTAAACAAATGTAACATTGGCTTTCATGCAGCCTTTATTTGGGAGATGCCGTTCTTCTTTTCGATTTTCATTACTTGGTCGGCGAAGCTTTCTAGCTCTCTCTCGTGTGAGACCATGATTACTTGGGGGCATTTTAGTTCGTCTAGTATCTCTCTTATCTTGAACAGTTGTTCTTTGCTGAAGCCGTCGGTGGGTTCGTCGAGTATTAGCAGGTTGGACTTGATTCCCGCTGAGACTTTCTGCACGATGGTGTTGAGTGACAGTCTATAAGCTAAAGCTAGACTGGTTTTCTCGCCGCCGCTCAGATAGTTGTAGTCCTGTTCATAGCCGTCCTGTTCAACTATCGGCGTGAAATCCTCATCGATGCGGGATTCTTTGCCAGGGTCGTCGACCAGCATTGTCCACCATTTCTGGAAGTGCTGATTAAATTCCATGTTTATGTTCATCATCACGTGAGTTTCGATCGACTGCAAAGTAGGCATGAAAAACTCTTCAAGCCACATCTCGTATTCCCTCAGTCTCTCCGCGGCTTTTCTCTCCTTCTCCTTAGCCTGAATCTCCATTTCCAGTTCGCCAACTTCTCTTGTGAGCATTTCGCGGCTCCTCTGACTTCCAGAGATGTCCTTTTCCACCTTGGTGAGCTGCAACTCATCTTCCTTCAGCTCCTTGGATAATCCTTCAATCTCCGTTGAGATCCTGTTGAATTCTTCAACGTGCTGTCTGGCCTTCTCAAGCTTGTCTCTTGCACTCGTGACCTGTTCTCTGAGTTTCTGAATCTTTTCACGGTCCTTCTCTGTCCTCTCGTCGTTTTTCTTGACACGTTCCGTCAGACTCTGCAGTCTATCTTGGGCCTTCTTGTATTCTCTGAGCGCGTCTTGCAGGAGTCCTATTTCTTCGATTACTCTGTTACAGGCATCGACTTCTTCTGACGCCCTGCTTTTCTCTTCTCTTTTGAGCCTGATCTTCTCTTCAAACTCCTCGGGCTCCGCCGGTCTATCGCACGTTGGGCACACCCTGTTTCTTTCAACAGACTCGTAATCACCTATTTTGGCACCTATGACATCCTGCGCCGACCTCATCTCCCGCTCTTTCTGCCTCGCCGTCCTCAATTCTTCTTTCAGCTGGTCCTCAGTCTTCGGAGTAGGCTCTTGCATCTTACTCAGCTTTTCAATCTCGGGTTGCAGTTTTCCTGTTTCCGACGCGAGCTCTTCAATCTCATTTTCGAGGTTAACAACTTCGCTATTCTTGTCTTTGATATCCGCTTCTAGGAGGGGAACTTCACCTGCAGCTTTTACGAGCGACTCCGTGCTTTTCCTTAGTGCATCGACCTTCTCTCGCAGCGTGGCCACTTTTCCGTCAAGATTTGTCTTGTTCCGTTCTAGGCTTGCCAGTTCTTCTTCGCACTTTGCGATTTCGCCCTTTTTTGCCTTGTATTTTTCTCTGCGGCTTTCAAGGTCGGAAGCGTGTGACGCTAGCTTGATCGACTTTTCCTTGATCGACTTCGCCAGAGTTGACGAGTTGTCTTGCGCGATTCGATAATCCTCGATTCTGAACGCTTTCCGAAGAGTCTGCAGCCTAGAGTCTGCCCTCATCCAGATAATCGCTTTCATCTCTTCCTGCGGCGTGAAAATCGCGTACCTGAAGATGACGCTCTGCGCCTTTGGGTCTGCCGGTTCGTTGAAGGCGAGTATGTCAAGAATCTTTTCTTTCATTTCGGATGCTGATAATTGAAGCACCGTGCCCTCGGTTTTGAGGCTGCAGTCGGACTGTTGGATGCTCTTGGCTTTTCTCTCCAGGCTGCGGCAGGCTTCATACTCTTTCCCATCCACTTCGAAGCACAGTGTCACTAGACCTTTTTTTGCGCCGGCCTTAAGCAGGGCTCCGCCTTTCTCTGAGCCTAATCCGAAGAGCGCGAATTCTATTGCCATCAGGATGGTTGACTTTCCCGAACCTATGTCGCCCTCAAACAGCGTCGTCCCCATAGGAAACGTGACTGCCTGCTCGTTGTAGCTTCTGATGTTTTCAAGCCTGAGCGATCTGAGTATCACTGACGTTCATCTCCCAGGCCCAGCGAAGCCCACGCGTGCTTCTGGACGCGTTCCTCATAGTCCTTCTTCGTCTCGTTAACCCTCTGCTCCTGCCTCAAGATCTTCAGTAATTCCTCCGCGAGCTTGGCGCCTTTGTCGGCTTTGAGCTCCTCCACAGAAACCTTGACGGCTCCTATGTTCTCTCTGAGAAATCTACTCTCGACGGCAGGGATGTCTTCACCCTTAACCGTGACCGGCGTATAATCCTTGGACGTCAGCCCGTAACGATTCACGATCACTTCCAACGCACCGTTGTCTTTCAGCAGGTCTCTGATTTCGCTTGAGCTGACCTCTGAAGTCTTGCCTCCGGAGAGCGTTCCCTTTATCTTGACAACGGCAATCTTGTCTTGAACCTCAACCTTACCGAGCTTGTCAAGCAGGGCTTTCCTGGCTTGCACCGAGTTCTTATCAGTCACATCGTACTCGAAGTATTCGAAACCGCACACGGACACTTCGATGAACTTCACGTCTTGCACAATGTCATCAAAGTACACTATGTAGAAGCCTCTCTCCTCGCCTTTGGCAGTGTCCTCCAAGTCTCTCGGATACCCTGCGAAGAGCGTCCCTGGGAAAACCACTCTTTCGTACCCTGGAAACCCCGATTCTGTCCTCCGGTGCACGTGGCCGCTTGCGTAATAGTTAAAGCCCTTCGGGAGCAGAGACACGGGAATCGACTCCATCTGTGCTAGGATCTCTGGCTTCAGCTCCGAGACTGCGCTGTGGAAAGCGAATATCTTGAAGCCTTCTTCCGCTTCCAAGTGTTCTCGGTCGAGGATCTCAAAATAGTTCTTTTCTAACCCTGCTTTTCTGCCTGATATGCCGACGAGTTTTGCCTTCGTCTTCGGGTCCGTGAACACTTCCAGCCTGAGCTTGCCATCCACGACTTCTCCCTTCACTACCTTCTTGATCAGGCCCGTGCTGTCAAGAATATCGATTATCGACGTGGCATTCGGGCTGTAGTCGTGGCTTCCATAGATGACGTAGATAGGAATGCCTGCATCCTTGACTTCCCTCATCTTCTTGACGGCTTCATTGGCAACGTGCATGTCCGGCAGGTTGGCGTGAAACAGGTCTCCAGCTATCAGAACAAAGTCAACCTTCTCCTGCACGCATGTTTCCATGGCCGTGCTGAACGCGGCGAGTTCCAGTTTTTCCAGAACTGGGTCTCTGTTTGCCCCTATGTGACAGTCTGCCAGATGTGCAAATTTGAACATGGCATTACCCCACAAAAACTGTTTTCTCTTTCCGCTTCATCTGCGCCTTGTCTTCGACGTACTCTTCAAACAAGGGTATCTGAATGGGCACCGCGAATCGTGTGAAATTGCTGCTCACAATGGCTTCTCCCTTGTCCAGGCTCGCGATGGTTCTATCGTCCGATGACAGGTCCTGCGCGGCGCTGGCCATCACGGCCTTCCTCTCTGCTGCCAGCTCGTTTCCAAGGATTATCTTCGTGTTCATGTTTGCCAGTATCGTTCGCGGAATCAAGCTGACCAGCTGCGTTATCGCGATTAAGCCTACCTTGAATTTTCTGCCTTCTCTTGCAATCGTGCTGTAAATGTTTTCTCCACGCGCAGCAAGCACGTCTGCGCCTA
>Ga0315280_10002109_pt1 | contig 32692 bp, 29 predicted proteins | sample YL17G06_40_MG_FD_203697 | JGI IMG/M metagenome (GOLD analysis project Ga0315280, IMG submission 203697) | Sediment microbial communities from Yellowstone Lake, YNP, Wyoming, USA - YL17G06_40 | ecosystem: Environmental > Aquatic > Freshwater > Lake > Sediment | place: USA: Wyoming | collected...
GCGCGCGCCGGTCGATGACCGCTCGCTGCGCGCGGGGCCTTTCAACCTTTCGCTGGGCACCACGCGCGAGGACATCGTGCGCGCCTTCCTCGAGGGCGTCGCCCTCAACACGCGCTGGCTCCTCGGCCCCGTCCAGAAGTTCCTCGGTCACCCAGTGAGCACCATCAGCCTGGTGGGCGGTGGCGGCAATTCGGCGGTGTGGTGCCAGATCTTCGCCGACGTGATGGGCGTGCAGGTGCGCCAGGTCAAAGACCCGATCCAGGGAAACGCCAGAGGCGCCGCCTGGATCGCCGGCGTAGGACTCGGCGAGATCGCCTTCGCCGACGTCCCCGGGCTCGTCGAGTACGAGCAGGTGTTCGAGCCAAGGCCAGCGGCGCGGCAGGTGTGCGATGCGTCCTACCGGACCTTCCTCGAGGTCCACAAGCGCATGCGCCCGCTCTACCGGCGCATCAACGGGGGGGTGCAGTGAGCGACCAGACGAACGCCGGGTTCCGGGTCTACCGCTACCGCTGGGTCGTCCTTGCCGTGTTCATGCTCGTCAACATCACCATGCAGATGCTGTGGATCAGCTACGCGCCGATCACCAGCCTGGCATCGCAGTACTACGGCGTCTCCTCCCTCGCGATCGGCGTCCTCGCGATGTCGTTCATGATCGCGTTCATCCCGCTCTCGCTGCCGGCCGCCTGGGTGATCGACACGCGCGGCTTCCGCGTGGCGGTCGGGTTCGGGGTCGTGTTGATGGGCGTCTTCGCCATCGCGCGCGGTCTGGCCGGCGCCAACTACACCCTCGTCCTCCTGAGCACCATAGGCATCGCGGTCGCCCAGCCCTTCCTCCTGGACGCGTGGACCAAGGTGCCGGCGAACTGGTTCGCGCCGGGCCAGCGGGCGACGGCGGTGGGTCTCGTCACGCTCGCGAGCATGCTGGGCGTCGCGATCGGCATGGCGCTCACACCGATCCTCGCCAACTCCATGTCGACCGCCAACGTCCAGCTCGTGTACGGCGCTCTGGCGGCGGCCAGCGCCGTCGCCTTCCTCGCGCTGGCGCGCGAGAAGCCGGCGACGCCGCCGTGTCCGCCCGGCATGGAGGAGCGCGCCCTGATGCTGGACGGGCTCAAGCACGCGCTCACCGTGCGACCCTTCCTCGTCATGCTGGGGATCGCGTTCATCGTCATGGGCGCCTTCAACGGCGTGACCACGTGGGTCGAGGAGATCATCCGCCCGCGCGGGTTCAGCCCGACCGAAGCAGGCGTGATGGGGGCTCTGATGCTGCTCGCCGGCATCATCGGCGCGCTGGTGCTCTCGGCGCTCTCGGACCGCCGACGCCGCCGCATCCCCTTCATCGTCTTCGCCCTGGTGGCCACGGTCCCCGGCATGCTCGGGGTCACCTTCGCCACAAGCACGGGGATGCTGTTCGCATCCGCGTTGGTCTTCGGGTTCTTCATCGTCGCGGTGCTTCCGCTCGGCATGCAGTATGCGGCCGAGATCAGCCACCCCACGCCGGAGGGGACCTCCAGCGGACTCATCCAGCTGTGCGGCCAGGTCTCGGTCGTGTTCGTCTACGTCATGGCGGCGCTGCGCACCGCCAACGGGTCGTACACGGTCTCGCTCCTGCTCTCGGCGGCCCTGCTGATCGCCGGCGCCGTCGTCGTCTCGCGGCTGAAGGACACCGGACCGGCGGCCGCGGAGGCCGCAGCCGCCCCCCCGCCGGCGGCCGAGCAGCAGCCCGCCGGCTAGCCTGGCTTCAGAGGCGCTCGGCCAGCATGACCTCGGAGCCGAGCGCCCATCGGGTCACGACCAGCCGCTCGCGGATACGCCAGCGGTGCGGCGCGAGCGCCGCCGTGAGTTCCACCGGGCGGCAACCGCCGACGGCGCGGGAATCGAGTCGCCAAAGCCCGCGCCACATGCCCGTCAGCAGGCGCGGCGAGCTGGGCGGAAGCGATGAGTCGTCAGCTTGGTCCGCTAATTGACGATGCGGGCCGCCTGCCGGCACTGGTCGCCGACCGCTGATCACCTGCTTCTCAGGCAGGCTCTCTAGCTATCTAGCGCTGGCGCTGGGTGTCGGCGTTGGTAAACCAGGCTCTCCAGCCTGCCACCGCTCTCCCGGTAGCGGTGCAGAATGCGCCGCACTTGTCGCACTGAGAGCCCCATCTCCCATGCCGCCTCAGCCTGTGTCAGCCTCCCCTGCTCCACCAAAACCACCAACGGATAGCGAACCATGACCCGCAGCCGTCCTTTCTCCATAGGCACCTCCTTGCCAGGAGGATACCTGCTGTAGAGAGGACATTCTTGCTGCGACGTAACCAGGACACTCTACCTGCGACCCAACAGAGTATTTGACAGGTTCGCCGCCGGAAGCTATGATATAGGAAATTCTAACTTCTGGAAAAGAGGAACGCTGTGGAAGGGAATACGGACCGCACAAGCAAGATCGTGAAGCCGCTTCCCAAAGGCCAGGTCACCATTCCCGCTGAGTTCCGCAGGCGTCTGGGCATCGACGAGTCAACCCTGTTGAACATCACCCTGGCTGGCGATCGCCTGGAGATTAGACCGTTGCGGGTAGGAGAGGAAGCGCGGCTGCGCCAGTACAGCGACGAGCAGATCGCCCGGTTCCTGAAAGAGGACAGGATCGATGCTGCGACGGCGCGGAAGGTGCGACAACTCCTGGGGCGTCCATAGCAGGAGCTGACTTGGCAGAGAAGGCACGGGTCTTCATCGATGCCAGCGTCTACGTAGCCGCCGCCCGCTCTTCGACCGGCGGCTCGTCGCTTGTGCTGGAGATGCTGAGTGCCCATCCCAACTATCGTGGCGTCGCTAGTCGGCTGGTTCTGCTGGAGGCAGAGCGGAATATCCAGGCGAAATTCGGCGAGGCTGATCTCGCTCGGTTCTATGAGTTGCTGGCCGACCTCGATCCGGAGATGGTACCGATGCCGCCCGCTGATTCGCTCAGAGAGGCTTCTAACTTGGTTGGGGAAGGGGACGCCCACGTGCTAGCCGCTGCTCTCGCTTCCAACTGTACCTTTCTGGTAACCCTCGACCGCGCAGCCTTCCTCACAGAACGGGTGCTCAACGCTGGCCTCCCACTGCGCCCATTGACACCGGGCGACTTCCTGAACGAGGTTCTCAGTCAACGATAGCTGGTATGGTCGACCGGCAAGATGCCGGGGAGGGAGCGACAGCTGTGCTCTGGCGGCGAGAGCTCTTTCCCACCCCGATTTCTGAATCTGAAGGGTTAACAATTAGGCCTGTCTCGCGGGCTGACCTTCTTCCTTGCAAGCAGGTTGTCGCGGGTTCGATTCCCGTCTCCCGCTCCAGCCCCAACTAGACGTTACAACGCTTGCAAGGTGAGGGCCGCCAAGAGGCGGCCTTCTGCTTTCTAGGTAGGCTCTCTGCCGACCCTGCTCGCCGCCGACGTCATCCAACGAATGAGCCTTGGGCAACAGGCCCGACAGTCGTGAGCACGATTGGCCGAGGAGGTGCTCATAGCGGCCTGGACTAGACTAGCCGGGTGACGAGCCTGCAGCTCGGGCCGACCTGGCCACCTGTCTCCACCTATCGGTAGGAGTAGGTGTGCACCCCCATAGCGTCTACTACTAGCAGCACCCTGCTCCCGGCCGCCTGGGAGATGCGCTGCTCCAGGCTTTCCAGGTCGCTGGCTGAAAGGTCCGGCACCCCCACGCCCGAGTCGGCCCGCTGCAACACGCGTACCTTCCCTTTGAGGGCTGCCTCGAGCTGATTGATGAAGTCCTCGCTGCCCTCAGCGACCAGCACAGTCACAGGCTTCCGCGGGCCAGGCCCCTGGGCCGCCGCTTGCGGTAGGGCGCGTCGATCGTCCCGTAGTATCAGCGCGTAGTATGGGACGATCAGCCCGGCGGCGACCACATTGCCAATGGCCCACTTGGCCTCCCGGAGCAGGGTGAGCGATAGAGTGTCCTCGAGCAGTGCATCGAGGAAGATGAACAAGAGATAGCTGATGTTGCCGAGCACGGCCAGGGTCCCCACGCCGAGCACGCCGTAGAGGAGAACACGGCGCGGCAGGCTAGCCCGCTCGTCGGGGCCGCTGGCAGTCACGCGGCGCTCCATCGAGAACCAGTAGTAGCCCCATACGGGCCCGCCCACGAGAGCGAGGGTGATGACCAGAGCGATGCGGTTTCGCCACCAATCGTTGTCCACCAGCACCTCCCTCGCGCTGGTCACGCCTATGCCGATGACCGTCGGCACCAGGACGATAAGCGCAGCGGCCAGGGCGCCTAGCCCCAGGGCCGCCATGATGTAGGCGTAGGTCCTTCTGGCAACCAGGAGTTGTCCACCAGCGGCTCGCTCACGTTGCAGCGTGCTCCAGTGGTACAGCCACAGGCCCAGGCCCACCACTAGGGGCGCAAGCGCCGAAGGCAGGAAGCGGAAGTGGGCTGTTGCCGAGTCGTCCTCAGGCGCGCCAATGAGCCATACCAAAACCCCGTAAGCGATGACACCTGTGGCAACCAGCGTCGTGACTATGCCACCGAGTACGGCTAGAGTGTACAGGTAGAACTGTCGCAGGCTGGACTCAGTGTCATGGCGAGCGGCGTACAGCCAGTGCCACGCCCACAGGCCCGCCCCGATGAGGGCGACCGAGAGGGAGTTCCTCATGAGGTCGCCCCACAGAGGCTCCTCCCCTTGCAATAGCACCGGCACGGAGAATAGCCCCTCATACGCCTCTCTAAGGACGAGGTAGATAGCGAGGCTCAACCCCACGGCCAGCATAGTGAGGCTGTAGGCGGAGGTGACATAAAGGTACGCCCGGCGAACCGTCCTCGTCTCGTCAGTGGGCTGGCCCTCAGCTCCTTCGGCCATCCAGTGGAAGGCCCACAGCGCACCCCATACCGATACGGCGGCCACCGGGTAACCGTGGAAGGACTCAGCGCCGAGAGCCCAGCGCAGCAGCTCCACCGAGGCCTGGGCCACCAGTGCCGCGGCTACCCCCAGCGTCACGTAGACGTAGAGCTTTCGCAGGATCGAGCGTCGCTCCGTCGGCTCTTCCTCGGCGAAGCGTTGCACGCGCACCCGGTGCCAGGCCCATATGGGCGTCCATATGCCGGCCAAGACTACGCCTAGGGCCAGCTGGCTCGCGTTTCGCGACAGGACAGTGGGGCCAAACAACTCATCGAGCACGAAGCGGGCCACCAGCACTGCCCCGGTGCTGGCAACCATCATGTAGGCAAAGGTGGCCACGTAGAAGTAGAGCCGCTTGACTGTGCCGATGCCTCGGTCTGCTTCAGTCTCTGGCTCCAGGTCCCCCTCGCGGCGTCTCCAGGCCACGACTGCGGCCACGATGCCGCCGATGATCGCAATCGGCAACAGCAACAGCATGAGATCAAACAAGATCGCCATGACAGCACCTCCTAACTCGCCAGCGGCATCAAGACGGCGGGCAGGGCACGGGCCCCACCGTGTATGGTATGCCCACCAACCGCCACCGGCCCCCTTCTAGCTTCAGATGGAATGTCCAGTCCTGGGAGGATTCAGAAGCGCCGAAGAGTCCACCTGGCTCGAGCACAGTGCCCCGTGCCTTGACCTGCGCTCGGTCATCCGTGGTTCGGACGCTTTCCAGGGTCACCTGACGTCCCCCGATTTCTGTATAAGAAGCGCCCTTCAAGAAATAGTCGTAGGAGCAATCCCTCTGCACATCGCTGCTCAAGTAGTCGTAGGCCTTCTCATAGTCCTCATCGCGCAGAGCTAGCAGATAACGCTGCACCACACCCTCGGGCGAGTCCGAGGGGAGAAGCTCAGTACCCCCACGGCCGGTCACGAGGGCGACAGCTACGCTTCCTAGCAGCAGTACCATCACAAAGGTCGCTGCACCCAAGAGCCACATTCTCGACATATTGCCGTCGCCCCCTTCTTCTTCGACTAGACCCAGCACAGAAGCCATCCGAGGGCGCTCCTAGGTTCACCTGCCCCAATTCTCGCAGGTGCTTTTGTCAGCCATGGACATGTGCACTTGCACCACGATGCGCTTGGACCTCGCTCCACACCGTTGCTGGAATTCATCACTTGTCAGGGTTCTTCCTGCGAGCTGTACCAGCGGCCTTTCCCGTTGGCTCGCGAGAAGTTGTGCTAAGTAGCTGGCTGCTGGAGAAAGGAGGTAGGCCTCAAACGCTCTCGCCCTGCGCCAGCCCGTCCAAGGTCGGCGTCCGAATCCACCTGTTGCCGCAGCAACCCACGTGATCCGCCCGAAGACTGTCCAGGATGATCAGGATAACGTTCATGGCCCTTCCCCCCTGGAATCCTCTCTCAAACCTGATCCGTCCGTCTCCCTGAAAAGTGACCTATGCCGGAGCTATCGGACTACATCCTATCAGCCGCCTCTGCTTCTTCCAACCGGGTGTAGCGGAGGTATCTCGCCGAGATCAGAGGCTGGACATCGTCTGCGACGGGAGAGTATGGTGGACGGGGCTGTTCATTCTGGATAGGAGACGTGGATGGATCCCTACGCTCCAGCCAAGGAGGACCGCTTCAGCTTCGGCTTGTGGACCGTGGGCAACCCTGGGGCCGATGCGTTCGGGGACGCCGTGCGTCCGCCGCGGGACGCCGTCTACCTGATTCGGAAGCTGGCCGAGTGCGGCGCCTGGGGGGTGAACCTGCACGACAACGACCTAGTTCCCTTTGGCGCCTCGGCCACGGAGCGGGATCGGATCGTGAAGGAGTTCAAGCGGGTGCTCGCCGAGACCGGAATGGTTGTCCCCATGGCGACCACCAACCTATTCCGGCACCCGGTGTTCAAAGATGGGGCGTTCACAGCCAACGATCCGAGGGTGCGGGCCTTTGCCCTCAAGAAGACCATCGACGCCATCGACCTCGGAGCCGAGCTTGGAGCCCAGATCTACGTATTCTGGGGAGGACGGGAAGGGGTGGAAACCGACGCCTGCCGCGATCCCCGCGACGCCATTCGCCGGATGCGGGACGCGATTAACTTCCTTTGCGAGTACGTGCAGGGTCAGCGCTACGACATGAAGTTCGCCCTCGAGGCCAAACCTAACGAGCCGCGCGGCGACATCTACCTCCCCACGACGGGCCATATGCTTCACTTCATCACTACCCTCGACCACCCGGACATGGTGGGGGTCAACCCGGAGGTAGCCCATGAGACCATGTCTGGCCTCCCCTTCGTCCATGCCGTCGCCCAGGCGATGGAGGCAGGCAAGCTCTTCCACATCGATCTGAATGCCCAGAAAATCGGTCGCTACGACCAGGATCTCCGTTTCGGCTCTGAAGATGTGAAGGGGGCTTTGGTGCTGGTGCGTCTCCTGGAAGGAACGGCCGGGGGCGAGCGGTATCAGGGCCCCCGCCACTTTGACGCCCATGCTTACCGCACGGAGGACGACGAGGGGGTGTGGGACTTCGTCCGCGGTTCCATGCGCACCTATAAGATCCTCAAGGCTCGCGCTCAGGCCTTCGATGCCGATCCGGAGGTGAGGGATCTGCTGGCTGGTCAGGAAAGCCCGGACCTCGACTCTCTCCTGCGGGGCTACACCCGGGACAAAGCGGCCAAGCTTCGCGCCCTCGATGTGGACCCCGAGCAACTCGCGCGACGAGGCCTCCGCTACGAACGGCTGGACCAGATAATGATGGAGTACCTCCTGGGCGTCCGCGGCTAGAGTCGAGCGATGGATCCCGGCGGGTCGGAAGGCTTATACCTCGGTTTCGACGTCGGCACTCAGGCGACAAAAGGGGTCGTCCTAGACGCCACGACCGCCCGGGTGATCGCCCGCGGCGGGAGCTCCTACGGCCTGATTCCCAACCTCCCTCGCGGCGCGGCGGAGCAGGATCCCCAGACCTGGGTGAGGGCGGTGCGGGAGGTGGCGGCGGAGCTTCTCTCTGCCTCTGGGGTGGAGCGGGCCCGAATTCGGGGCCTGGGGGTCTCCGGCCAGCAGCATGGGCTCGTGGTCCTCGACGTCGAGGATCGGATCGTCCGTCCGGCGAAGCTCTGGTGTGACACCACCACTGAGGACGAAGCGCAGGAGCTCTGCGAGGATCTCCGGCGAGCCATCCCGGCGGGCTTCACCGCTCCCAAGACTCTCTGGATGAAGCGCCACGAGCCTGAGCTCTGGGGTCGCGTGCACTCAGTCCTCCTGCCCCACGACTACATCAACTTCCGGCTGACCGGCCGAAAGACCATGGAGGCGGGGGACGCCTCGGGAACGGGCTTCTTCGATCCCGTGACTAGAGCTTTCGACTCGAAGGCCATCGAGCGGATCGATTCCCGGCTGGCGGAGATGCTGCCCCCAGTCCTCCCGCCCGGATCTCCCGCCGGGGTCCTTTCCGCGCAAGGAGCCGATCTGTTGGGGCTCAGAGAGGGGATGCTCGTCGCCGCCGGCGGGGGCGACAACATGATGAGCGCCATCGGCAGCGGGGCAACATCCCCCGGCGTCGTGGTGGTCAGTCTCGGCACCTCCGGGACGGCCTTCGCCTACAGTGATCGCCCAGTGATCGATCCCGAGGGTCTGATCGCCCCCTTCTGCGACTCTACGGGGGGATGGCTGCCGCTGCTCTGTGTCATGAACATGACGGGGGTCACGGAGGAGGTGCAGGCGGCGTTCGAGAGTCAGGGAGACAACCTCGAGACCTTGACCCGGGCGGCGGCACGGGTACCTCCGGGTTCCGACGGGTTGCTCTTCCTGCCCTTCCTACAGGGGGAACGCGTTCCAAACCTCCCCGCAGCCACCGGGATCCTGGCGGGGATCCGGCCTGGCCTCTTGCGGAGAGGGCACCTCTTTCGCGCGGCGCTGGAAGGGACGAGCCTCTCCATCGGGCTCGGGATGGAGAGGATGAAGAAACTGGGTATCGTCGTGGAATCCGTGCGCTTGGTGGGCGGAGGTTCGCGGAACCCCCTTTGGCGACAGATCCTGGCCGATGTCCTTGAGGTGCCTGTGGTGCGCCTTGCTGAGCCGGAGTCGGCGGCCCTGGGGGCAGCTATTCAGGCCCTGTGGACCGTCCGGAGAGAGACAGGCGAGGATGTGAATGCCGATGCTGTCGCTGCCCGCTTTGTCCGGACGGAGGGAGAACCGATATCTCCGGATCCTACCCGCTCCCAGGTATATCGCGACGCCCGCTCCCGGTTCCATGAACTGACCGAGCGCATCTTGCCGACGTCCTGACACGCCGACCGGCTTGAAGGCCAGCTCGAAGACGGTCCCAACGGATCCGGAGAGACCACAGGTTTCCCCAGGTTTTCCCTGAAGTCTCTCTGAAGATTCGGAGAGCTACTGACGACCCACGCTGCCCCGCCTTTGGAGAGTTGCGAACGCCGGGAAAGGCTCGAAGAGAGTACTATCCGGAGGAGAGGAGACCGCTCTGGCTCATGCAGCCAGCTTGTGCCGATTCGGTAGGGGATTTAGGATATGTGCTGCGATCACCTAGAGCAATCGGCGGTGCGACCTCCGCGAAAGGCTGGGATGGAGAGGACAGTGACACACTCCAACCACAGGCAGGGGACACGGGAGAACCTCAAGAACGACTGGGTGATGCTGTCGCTCCCCTATCGAGGACCGCCCGTGATCATGGAGAAGGTGGAGAAGTACAACGAGATCTGCCGCCGCCACCATCCCATCAACTCCGACCGACCGCGCGGATGGTACATCTGGGTGTTCGACGACAGGGACAAGATGGAAGCCGCCCTTAAGGAGCTTGCCGAGGCCGAACTGGGCCTCTCGGTGGTCGTGAGCGGGCTCTTTGACGAGGTAGCCGAATGCTGCCGGAGGATCGGCACTAGGGTGCACACCGTGAACCACTCGCTGGGCTTCTGGGGCAGGACGGAAAAGCTTCCACCGCGCGAGATCCTGGAGATCACGACGATGTGTGGGCATGCCTTGGTCGCTCCCAGCCTGGTCTGGCATTTCGCCGAGAGGATCCGGCGCGAGCATGTCTCAGTTGCCGCTGCCTGCCAGGAGATGAGGAAGATGTGCATTTGCGACATCTTCAATCATGTGCGTGCTGAGGAGCTGATGGGGCAGTTGGTCAACGCCATCCAAGAAGGTCGGCTTGCTCCACTGCAGCCATCGCGCGGCGGCGCAGGGCATCCTCGCAACTTAATGACTAATCTCTCCGGGGAGGGGGCTGCCCCATGATCATCAAGGAAGACCTCTGCACCGGTTGCCTGGAGTGCCTGCCCTACTGCCCCACACAGGCCATGGTCGAGGATGGGAAGACGGGGCGGGCCACCATCATCGAAGACGAGTGTGTCGAGTGTGGCGTCTGCTATCGGGCGCGGGTCTGCGGGCCGGATGCCATCTATCCTCAGGATCTAGAGTGGCCCCGGACCCTACGCATGGAGTTCAGCGACCCCTCGGCGCCTTATATGTCGCCCGTCTTCGAGCATCGCATCATCAGCCGCTTTCAGGCTGACTTGCGGGACATGGACAGGCGTCAGCTCCTGGATCGCGAAGGCGAGGCGCTCACCATCAGCGGTCGAGGCACTATCGAGATGAAGATGAATGACGTGATGGGCCGTTTCAAGCGGGGACGGGCAGGCCTGGCGGCGGAGGTCGGCCGCCCCGGTGTGGGCGCGCGCTTTCGCGATGTGCAGACGGTGACCCGGGCCCTGGCGTCGGTTGGCGTTAGGTTCGAGCCGCAAAACCCGCTGACCGACCTTATGACCGACATCCAGACAGGGACGCTGCGCGAAGACATACTGAACGAGAAGTTCCTCTCATGCATCATCGAATTCGACGTCCCACTGGGTGACCTGGCCAGAGTGCTCGCTAGGATGAGGGAGGTCGCTCAGCAAGTCGACACGGTGTTCGCGGTAGACTTGATCTCTGTGGTCAGTGAGGACGGATCGATACCGACGGTGCCCATCGCGGAGTCGCTGGGGATAGAGCCCTCCATCGCCGGCAAAACCAACGTCGGCCTGGGCAGACCGCTGGCCAGCCTCGACTAGCCTGGACAAACCACGCTATTCTCGTGAGCTATTCTCCACCGATTTGGCTAGCAACCCTGGCACCAAGGGCACCGGGCGGGACGAAGAGTGCTACCTTCAGATACGAAGGGGGCCTGTCCGGGCCGTGCTGGGACGGCCGCGACCTAGCTCTTGATTTGACTATGCACACCGAGCCGCCCTTCACGGGCTCGTGGGCCAATACTGTTCCTACAGATGGTTGACATCCAGCGGCACAGGGCTACAATTCTGGTATCTATGTTGGGGGCGCGAACATGAAGGCTATGCATTTCGTCCACCCGCCAGCCAAGGCCAGGGGCCTGCTGGCTGTCTTGCTCCTCGCATCCCTCGTGACCATCGCCTTGGCAGCGGCCTGCGAAGAGAAGAAAGAAGAGAAGGGAACCCCGACTGGCACACCTACCGCTAGCGTGACCGGCACTCCTAGCGCCGTGGGGGAGGTGCCAGGCATCACCGACACAGAGATAATCCTGGGCAGCGACTTCGCCCTTACCGGCACCTATGGGGCGGTCTACGCCCCTCTCATCCAGGCCCTGCAAGCCTACTTCAGATACGTGAACGCCGAGCAAGGCGGCGTATGCGGCCGCGAGATCGTCCTCAAGGCGGAGGATCACCAGTACGACCCGGCCAAGGCCCTCGAGGCCGTCCGCAAGCTGGTGGAGCGGGACAAGGTGTTCGCCATCGTGGCCGGCGTGGGCACGGTCCCCCATTCAGGCGCCTGGGAGTACCTGAACGAGAACGCGGTACCCGACCTGTGGATCATGTCCGGCGCCCACAAATGGGCTGCCGACCCGCAAGGGCACCCCTGGTCGGTTGGCTTCCTCCCTGACTACGTAGTTGAGGGAACGGTCTTCGGCAAATACATCTCGCAGAACCTGCCCGGCAAGAAGGTAGCTGTCCTCTATGAGAACAGTGACGCTGGCTGGGACAGGTTAGCGGGCCTGAAGGATGGCCTGGACCCCAACAAGAACGAGCTGGTGTCCGAGCAGAGCTTCGAGCTGGCCGCTGTCAGCGTCGACTCCCAGATTGCTAACATGAAGAAGACCGGCGCTGAGGTGGCCCTCTGCTTTACCCTTGCCGGCTATTGCGCGCAGGCAATCAAGGGGGCTGACCGCCTGGGCTGGCATCCCCAGTGGTTCATCGCCTACGTGAATGCTGATCCTGTCATGTTTCAGTACGTTTCGCCGGAACTCATGGAGGGGGTGCTTAGCCTTCAGGCCAACAAGATGTACGACTGGACTGACGACCCGGCGATAGCGGAGCACCACCGGATCATGAAGGAGTACGACGGGCCGACTCCTTCCGCCTTCACGCTGGTCGGCCAATCCGCAGGTGGATTGACCGTCGAGGCCTTGAGGAGGACATGCGACAACCTGACCCGAGAAGGCCTGATGGAGGCCGTCGAGTCCTTCAAGGATTACCAGGGTGACCTGGCCCTGCCGGGCATCACCATCACTCTGAGTGACACCGACCACCTGGCCGTCGAAGCCATGCGGATGCTGAGGGCTCACGATGGCAAGTGGGAGTACTTCGGCGAGCTAATCTCGTTCAGAGACTAGACGGCGAGAGACGCTCAGTCGCGCGGCGAGCAGTCAAAGCGCCGCGTCTGGTGGCGAGCAACCCCCAGTGACCCAGGTGGACATTTACCCAGCCTTCCGCCAGATGACCTCAATAGCGCTGGGGTCCGCCAGGGAGTCTTGCCAGCGGATGAAGGCTAGACGTGGGCGCCTACCTAGAGAATGCTTGGCGCCTCGTACTCGCCAAAGACGTCCCGCAGGACATCGCAGATCTCGCCCACAGTGGCATAGGCCTTGACGGCGTCCATGAAGTAGGGGATGAGGTTCTCATCCTCCTTCTTAGCCACCTCATGGACGGCCTTAAGGGCACTGTCCACGCGGCCCTGGTCCCGCTCCTTCTTGATCCTAGCCAGCCTGGCTAGCTGGCGCTCGGCCGCCGACTCCAGCTTCTTAGGGTCGTAGGGGTGAGGCACCAGCCGCGGCGGCACGACCTCGAGCTCCTCCTCGCCGGTGTACTTGTTGACCCCCACGATGACCCGCTCGCCCGTTTCTATCTCCCGGTGGAACTTGTACGCGCTGCGGGCGATCTCCCGCTGGGTATAGCCCGACTTGACAGCCTCCACAGCGCCGCCGACATCTTCCATCTTGCGGATGACATCCCAGATCTCTTCCTCCACCTCATCGGTGAGGGCCTCCACGAAATAGGAGCCGCCCAGGGGGTCCACCACCTGCTTCAGCTTGGCCTCGTGGCGGAGGATGCGGCCGGCGTCTAGGGAGAGCTGGCGTGCCTCGTAGCTGTGGCCCAGGCCGTACACCTCGTCCCAGGGGAAGCCGCCGAAGGTGAAGCCGGCACCCAGATAGCCCATGACGCCACCTATGACGCCCCGAATGAGGTTGTTCAGCGGCCGCTGGAGGGTGTAAGCGCTGGGCCCCACGAAGATGGAATCGCCGCCGCTCATGATCCAGGAACGCGGGTTCTTGGCGCCGAACCGTTCCTTCATGATGCGGGCCCAGACGCGGCGGTTAGCGCGAGCGCGGGCGATCTCCCGCCAGAAGTCCATCCCGCCGCCGAAGTCCAGAAAGGTGAAGCGACGCATGAACTGGTCGACGTCTAGGCGGGCGTCCACGCCCAGCTGAACGTAGGCGATGGCGTGGGCGAAGGTGAAGCCAGCGGTCTGCACCTCGCTGGCGCCGGCCTCTCGCATGTGGTAGCCACAGATGCTGATAACGTTCATCTCGGGCGCGTACTTGCTGCAATAGGTGATGGTGTCACGGATCATCCGCATGGAGGGCTCGGGCGGGAAGATGTAGGTGCCGCGAGCCACGAACTCCTTGAGGATGTCGTTCTGGGGGGTGCCATGCAGCTTGGCCAGCGGTACGCCCTTCTTCTCAGCCAGGGCAAAGTACATGGCCAGGATGATGTTGCACGGAGCGTTGATAGTGAAGTTGGAGACCATGCCATCGAGGGTAGTCAGCCCCTCGAAGGCTTCGTACAGGGTCTCGAGGTCGCGGAGGGTGTCCACGGCGATGCCCGCCCGCCCCACCTCGCCCTCGGCCAGAGGGTTGTCTGAGTCATAGCCGCACTGGGTGGGCAAGTCAAAGGCGATGTTGGCCCCCCGCCGCTTCTCCGCCCGCCAGAGGTCGCGAGTCTCCTCTACTGTGCCGTAGCCGGCGTACTGACCAGCCCGGGGAGCGACGACGCCCCCCTCAAGCACCTCACCGAAGGGGGTGGCGTATACGGGAACGGCGTAGGTACCACGCGTGTATGGATACTGGCCGGGAAAGCCTTCCTTCTGCAGGTAATCCCGATCCCTGACATCAAGAGGCGTGTAGAACTGGCAGGGCGACTCGCTCATCCCCAGCCGCCGCAAGTTCTCCCGAAGGGTGGTCTCTTCCCACTCCTTCTTCTTCTTTTCGATCTCTTCAAGCCTCTCCGGATCGAACACCGTCACCACCCCTTTCTAGAGCCTCACGCTTGCCTGTCGGCAGGCAAGTTTTCGCGGATGTAGTCGGCGATGCGAGTGATGAGGGTACCCGACGTAAAGACGGCCTGTACTCCTCTTTCCCCGAGGAAGGGGACATCCTCCTCGGGGATGACGCCTCCACCAATGACCAGCACATCCTCTCGCCCGCTCTGGCGCAAAAGCTGGACCACCTTGGGAAAGAGTATCCTGTGCGCCCCCGATAGGCAGCTCAGCCCCACCACCTGCACATCCTCCTGCAAAGCGGCGCGGACGACCATATCCGGAGTCTGTCTGATGCCGGTGTAGATGACCTCGAAGCCGGCGTCGCGCAGGCCCAGTGCGATCACCTTGGCCCCGCGGTCGTGGCCGTCCAGCCCCGGCTTGGCGATAAGAACGCGAATAGGCTTCTGATCCGCCATGGCTCATCCCTCGCTAATCGTGGATGGTCTCGCACTCCAATTCCCGCTGCAGAGGATAGCGAAAGCCGTAGTCGTCGCCACCCATAACCATCTCATCCGTGCTCCCTCGCTGCCGCAGTTCCGTAGCGCCTTCTTCCCTTCTCATCCGATCGCTCCTTCCCTGCGCAGGTCCGCGATCTGTCCCTGCGAATAGTGCAGAAGGCCTATGAGCACCTCTTCCATGTGCTGGCCTAAGAGAGGCGGTGTTGTGAATTGTCTCCTGACATCGGCTGGCGTGGCCGACATCTTCACCGGGTTCCCTACCAATCTTATGCTCCCTCCCTCAGCATGCTCCACATCCACCACCATCTCGCGGTCTAGGACCTGCGGATCGGCAAGCACCTTGTCTATCGTGTTTACGGGGGCACAGGGAATGTCGGCCGCCTCGAGGGTTTGCAGCCACTCCTCAGTGGTGCGGGTGGCGAAGACCTCCTCCAGAGCGGGGTAGAGTTGGTACTGATTGAAAACCTGCAGCTCAAGCCGAGCGAAGCGGGGGTCCTCAGCCAGCTCTGGCCTGCCTATGGCCCGGCACAACTCTGAGAAGCGCAGGACCGCAGCGACGGCGACATAGTCGTCCTTGGTCTTGAAGATGCCATACGGGACAAGCAGCGGATTGCGCGAACCCATGCGCTTAGGCACCAGTCCCGAGATGGTGTAGATCACCACCTCATAGGTTAACTGATAGACCATCGCCTCTAGAAGAGACGTCTCCACCCTCTGGCCGACGCCGGTCCGCTCGCGGGCGTGGAGAGCGGCCAGGATGCCCACGGCCGCCAGCAATCCTGCGCCTTGGTCAGCCAGGGCCACCCCGTTGCGGACCGGCGGGCCAGCCGGGTCGCCGGTGATGGCCACTCCGCCGCCGAGGGCCTGCACTGTTAGGTCGTAGGCGGGGCGATCCCGGTAGGGACCCGTCGAGCCGAAGCCGGTGATAGAGCAAGAGATGATGCGAGGGTTTATTTCCTTAAGGGTGTCGTAGTCGATGCCCAGCCTCTTGAGAACGTCGGGGCGATAGTTATCGTACACCACGTCAGAGACCTTCACCAGGTCGTAGAAAACCCGCCTGCCCGCCTCCTTGCTGAGGTCGATGGTCGCGCTCTTCTTGTTGCGGTTCACGCACAACTCGTAGGGGTCCATGCCCTTGTAGGTGAGGGGGCCGGTCACGTCGCGTCGCGAGCCGGGCGCCTCGACTCTGATGACCTCCGCTCCTAGGTCGGCCAAGAGCATCGAGCCGAAGGGCCCGGCCAGGGCCCGGCTCAGGTCGAGGATGCGCACGTCCCTTAGCGCCGATTCCATTATCATCCCTCCCGAGTGCTGCGTTCCTACCTGCCGCTGAACCGCGGCTTCCGTTTCTCCCTGAAGGCGGCGGTGGCCTCCTTGCGGTCTTCGCTCATGAAGGCCCGCACCATCCAGCGGCGACACTCCTGCTCGTCCTCCGCGCTCAGGGGCCCCTGGGCGAGCTTGTTGATGATGAACTTGCTGCCCTTCAGCGAAAGGGGGGCATTCTCCTCGGCCAGCTCCTCAGCTAGTTGATAGACCGTGGACTCCAGCTCGGCCTCCGGCACCACCTGATGCACCAGGCCCATCTCCTTGGCCCGCTGGGCGGGCAACTGCCTGGCCGTAAGGAACAGCTCCTTGGCATAGGGGAAGCCGAAGCGGTTCACGAATAGCTGGTAGCCCTCCAAGAAATAGACCAGGCCCAGCTTGGTCGGCGGCATGCCGAACAGGGCAGTGTCGGCGGCAATGCACAAGTCGCAGGTGGCCGCCAAGTGACAGCCGGCTCCCAAGGCGTAGCCGAAGACCATGGCGATGACCGGGTAAGGGTACTCAGTGATGGCATCCAGGCCGTACTCCAGGGGATTGCCCCGCGGGCCAGCCTCCTCAGGAACGGCGTCGATACGGCCAATGTCGTAGCCGGTGGAGAAGGCCTGGGTGCCAGCCCCGCGGATGACCACCGCTCGCACCTCGTCCTCCTCCTCGAGGGCTTTGAGGGCATCGCCCAGGCGAAGCATGATGCCTGGGTTCAGCGAGTTCAGCTTATCGGGGCGGTTGATGATGCAAGTGCAGACTCGCCCCCGCCGTTCGATGATCAACGGTTCGGGTTCCCCCATCATTGGCCCTTTCTTATGTCCTTGGTGGCCCACATCCCAATAGTATTTGAACTGGCCCGCTATTTGGCGCCTGGCGCCTCAGCCCCTGGCGAGGTCAGGCAAACGATGCCCATCAGCTCGCCGACATCAGCGGCTGCCTCTAGGTCAGCAATGATCTCCACCGAGCGCGCGGTCGCGGCGTCGGGCAGGATGCCGGCAGCGCAATCCCTGTACTTGGCGACGAGCTCCTCCCAGGTGAGGGGGGCCTTGGGGTCGCCCCCTGGCGTTTCCACGCGCCGGCTATGCTGGCTGCCGTCGTCCAAGATCACTGTCACCGTGGCCGGGCCGAATATCGGCTGCCCTTGCTCCTCCTCCACCATCTCCACCCGCCGCAGCAACTCCTGGGCCTGGGGCCTCTGCACCGCCTCATCAGAGAAGGAGGCCAGGTCTATCCTGCCGTCGAGAAGGGCAGCGGCCAGGCAATACTCCATGCTGAACTTGCCCTCCAGTCCCGTCCGCGGCCGGTGATGGATGAGCGGTATGGCCGTACCGCGGCACACTCTTGCCTCCACCCTAGCGATGCGCCGGGGCTCGATGTCAGCCCCCTTCTGTAGCTGGAGCGTGGCATCCAGGGCGCGATGGCTCTCATAGCAGCAGGGGTAGAGCTTGACGGCTATCCCCGGGGAGATGATGTCGAAAGGCTCCCCCAGCGAGGCCATTGCCCTCTCGGCATCGTGGTCGCCGACGCCGAACAGGTGAAGGAAGCCCAGCGGCGCCTCGATGATGCTGGCGTCAGCGGTGAAGCCCCTGGCGGCCAGGCTAGCGGCCATCACGCCGTTCCGGGCGGCAATCCCCGCATGCAGGGGCTTACTCATCGTGCCGAAGTTCTGGCGTGTGCCTCCGGCCAGCGAGGTCGCGATGCCCAAGGCGGCTCGGGTCGCCGCTACGTCCGAGCGAAGGAGCTTTGCGCAGGCGGCGGCTGCGCCCAGGGTGCCCAGCGTGGCAGTAGGATGCCAGCCGCGGGCGTAATGGCTGGCGCCGATGGCTGACCCCACTTTGCACTCCACCTCGAAGCCCACCACGAACGCGACGATGACGTCCTTGCCGGCGGCTCCCGTCTTCTCGGCCAGAGCCAGCACCGCTGGCAGAAGGGGGGCGCTGGGGTGGCCGAGCATGGAGGTGCTGACATCGTCGTAGTCCAGGGCGTGGGCCAGGGTGCCGTTAGCCAGGGCCGCCTCCGAGGCCGCTGTCTGGAAGCCACTCCCCACAACCCCAGCCTCAGCCGCAGCGCCTAATTCCCGCACGTAAGCGGTGATGATGGCGGCGGCTTCCTCCCCGCAGCCAGCTATGGTTACTGCCAGAGTGTCCAAGACCGCTCGCTTGGCGGCGGTGACCACTTCTTCCGGCAGCGAATCGTGGTCGGTGCCCACTACAAATTGAGCCAGTTTCTCGGTGACGCCCATCTTGCCCGTCCCCCGCTCGTACTACTGGCGGCGATCCATATTGGTGATGGCCTTTCGCACGTAGTCTCTCGGAAGCTCGGTGGTGACGAATTTGCGGATGCCTCGCCTGAGCATTTGGCTGGCTCCTCGGTGAAATCGAAGTCCGTCGCCGTCCCCCGTGCGGGAAAACCCAAAATCCGGCCGCACGGCTCAACGACGCTGCATCTCATTATTGGAAGCGCCAGTGTCCGTGTCAACAAGTTGGCGTTGCTGGAATACAGATGACATGCCACGACATCGAGGAGGTCCCCTGTCACTCGCCTGTCGCCTCGCCCAGGACACGAGTACGCCGCCCGCCGCGACAGCGGTCAGACCCGCGTCTAGAAGGGTCCGGCCTCACCTCTGGGCTGCGGGCACGTCAACCGTCTCTGTTCCCCACGCGGGCCGTCGGCCTATCATTGGGACCAGTACGGCGGCAGTCAACGCAGCCAGCGCCAGTACGAGAAAGGCAGGCCGATAGCTGTCCACCACGTCGTAGACCGCTCCAGCCAAGATCGGCCCAGTGAAGCCCCCAAGCATTGCTGCGGTCATCAATAGGCCCTGAATGCCGCCAAAGGCCCGCAGTCCGAAATATTCTGCCAGGAGAGCGGGCAAGACAGTAACGGCACCACCAAAGCCTGTCGGGAACAGGAGCAAGAATATGACGGCCTGCCAGGGGCTATTAACAGCAGCGAAGACAAGGATGCCCAGGCCTTGCAGGACCCAGGCCGCCACCAGCAGCCAGCGCTTGCTCAGGTAGTCGGCCAGCCAGCCAAAGCCGAGCCTCCCCACCAGGCTGCCGAAGGGGATGCCCATCGCGATGAGGGCAGCCCCTTCCTCTGTGAACCCCCCCGATTCGTCAAGGTAGGGTATCAGGTGGATAATGACTGCCAGGCTACCCACGTAGGCCAAAATTAGCGCTGCTGCCAGCAACCAGAAGGACCGCGCGTGCAGCGCCTGGCCTATGGCAAAACCTTCCGACTGCCCTATGCCGCTGCCTTCACCGCCTCTCTCCACCGCCTCCGACAGCGGGTTCGCCGACGCCTCGCCGAGAGCGGAAGGCTCGCCGTCGGGAAGAAGGCCTATCTCCTGCGGCCGGTGGCGCACAGTCAAGGCGAGAGGAATGCCGGTGGCCAACTGGCCGATGCCCAGGATCATCACGCCAGTGCGTCCGTCGAAGAGAGCTATCAGCAAGGCGGCCAGCAGGACCATGATCCCGCTTGCCCCAGCGCCGGCGCTCATGATGCCCAGAGCAAGTCCTCGCCTCTTCACAAACCAGTAAGTGACGGCTACTGCGCACACGGGCAGGCCGGCCAGGCCCATGCCGACGGCAATAACCGCCGCGACGATGTAGAACTGGTAGAGCGCCTGAATCTGGCTGATGACCAGATTGCCACCACCCACCAACAGCACGCCCGCCGCCAACAGGCGGCGCGCACCGACACGGTCCACGAGATAGCCGGCCACGGGGGTAGTCAACCCCCACATCACCGCGGCGATGGAGGGGCCGGCCCCGATAGCAGCCCGCGACCAGCCAAACTCCTCTTCGAGGGGGTCGATGAGGGCGCTGAAAACGTACAGGGGTGAGGAGCTGGCGATGAGTATGATGAGGGCCGTGGCGATGGCCACCCACCAGCCGTAGAAGAAGGGCACTGCCCGAACCAGCGCATAAGTTGGCCGCTCCATACCCTCAATCCCGGTCAATAATACTGAGCGCGGGCCCTTAGGCCAAATCGAACGCGGCTGCTGTTGCTGACATCCCCCAAAGGAAGCGTCCAAACTGCACCATGGCCCGTAAGATGCCGAAATTCCATCCGTCCCTTCCCACGTCGAGCAGCCAGCCACTCGTGCCCGTGGCGCAGGCCACCTAATACCGGTCGAGGGATGATCCGGCCCGCCGCTGACGGACCGGCGCGGCCTGCCGAAGATCCCCCAAGGTGGCTAGCACTGCCCAAGGGCGCAGTTGACACCGCTAGGACACGCTGCTACAGTCGCTCCCGTCGACGGCGGACGGTTACTCTAGGCGCAGACGCTTGATATGGATAATTCCGGTTTACGCCTTCCCTCAACCAGGCACGGTTCGAGGCTGGGCCAATCGGTCGCCTTCCAGTGAAAGGCGGCGCTTCCTCGACCAGAGGTCCCACGGTCGGGGCGTGCCTGGACATGATCCGCGACGAGCCCCGCGGAAGTTGCGGCCGTGTGAGCAGAAGCCGGACCCGCCAAGAGAGGCAGACGCACTGGAGGCTAGCTCATGGGAATGACGATGGCCGAGAAAATCCTCGCTCGCGCCTCGAAGGCTAAGAGCGTTGCGGCAGGCGAGTACGTAACTGCTACAGTGGACCGCATCATGGCCCATGAAGCCTTCGGTGCCTGCGCCCGCACCCTGCTGCAACTGGGCATCACTCAGCTCTTTGATCCCGACCGCGTCGTAGTGATCCTGGACCACTACTTCCCCGCACCGACCCCGGCGGCTGCCGGTATCCACCGTCTGGTTCGCCAGGCCGCTGAACGGTTCGGGATTCGGCACTTTCTGGGCCACGCTGGCATCTGCCACCAAGTGCTATCGGAACAGGGATACATCCTGCCTGGCCATTTGGTACTGGGAACCGACTCCCATAGCACCACGTACGGTGCCTTCGGGGCTGGGGGAACCGGCATCGGCCTCACCGAGATGAGCTACGTACTGGCGACCGGCCAGCTCTGGATGCAGGTGCCCCCCACTATCCGGTTCGACCTCGTGGGTGAGCGGAGTGCCGGCCTCATGTCCAAGGACATTGTCCTGCATATCGCGGGTGCCTTCGGTACTGAAGTGGCCCAGTACCGAGCCATCGAGTTCGCAGGACCGGTCGCGAGTCGGATGAGCATTGCCAGCCGCATGACGATGAGCAACATGGGGGTAGAGTTGGGTGCCAAGTTTGCCTTCTTTGCGGCTGACGAGCAGACCCTTGCCTACCTGCGTGAGCGAACCGACGAACGCCTGGCACTCTTCGGCCCGGACCCGGATGCGACGTACGCCGCGGTGCACGAAGTAGATGTCAGCGACCTTGAGCCGCAGGTGGCTTGCCCGCACAATCCGGGGAACGTGAAGCCGGTCTCCCAGGTAGGGGATGTGCGGGTGGACCAGGCGTTCCTCGGCTCCTGCACCAACGGACGGCTGGAGGACTTGGCCGTAGCCGCGCAGATCCTCAAAGGTCGTAAGGTGAACCCCCGAACGCGTCTTCTGATCACGCCCGCCTCTCAACAGGTGTACCTGGAGGCGACTGCGGCCGGTTACACCGAGACCCTCCTGGAAGCGGGAGCCTACATCACGCCTCCAGGCTGCGGTGCCTGCCCCGGCGGCCACATGGGTGTGCTGGGAGCGGGCGAGGTCTGCATCTCCTCCACCAACCGCAACTTCCGGGGTCGGATGGGCAGCCCCGAGGCCGACGTCTACCTGGGCTCCCCGGCTACCGTCGCGGCCGCAGCCGTGGCTGGCCGCATCGCAGACCCGCGGGAATTCTGGATCGAGACAAGCCTTTCCTGAGAGGTGCGACATGGAGACCGTGATCCGAGGGCGTGTCTGGAAGTTCGGCCATAACGTGGACACTGACATCATGGCGCCCTGGAGTTCGCTGGGGCAGCCGTGGGATGAGTGCCGCAAGCTGATCTTCCACATCCGGCCGGAGTTCGTGGAGCAGCTTCGGCCCGGCGACATCATCGTGGCGGGACGGAACTGGGGGTGCGGCTCCAGCCGCGAGCACGCTCCCGAGAACCTGAAACGGCTAGGCATCGCCGTCGTAGTAGCCGAGTCCTTCGGCCGCATCTACTTCCGCAACAGCGTCGCCATAGCCTTCCCGAACATTGCTTGCCCAGGGGCACACGATGCCTTCGACGAAGGCGACGAGATGGAACTCGACCTCGCGACGGCACGGGTGCGGAACCTTACGCGAGGCGTGGAACTCCAGGGCCAGCCGTACACGCCAGAGATGCTGAGCATCCTGGAGAAGGGTGGCCTCCTCAACGTCCTCAGGGAGTGGCTTGCTGGCCAGACCGGGAGGTGACCGACATGGGAAGGAAACGAGTGGTGGTGATCGAGGGAGAGGACGCTGCGCCCGAGGCAGTTCGGCCAACCATCGCCCTCATCGACCAGCTGGGCCCAGACATCGAGTGGCTGCATCCGCCAGTTGGCGACGCAGGTATCGCTCAGCATGGCTCCCCCTTCCCTGAGGAGGCCCGCCGGGCCATCGACGCGTCTGACGCTACCTTGTTCGGCGCAACCAGCGGCAAGAGCGCCGCCGCTCTCTTCTACCTCCGCTGGGGCAAGCAAACGTACGCCAACGTGCGTCCCGCCCGCTGGGTGCCGGGCTATCGGAGCCCTCTGACGAACCCCCAGGGCATCGACTTCGTCATTGTGCGCGAGAACCTAGAGGACCTCTACGTCGGTGTGGAAGGTGACATCGAGGCCTTGCGACCACTGGGCCTGACCAGCTGGACGGCCCGCCAACCGGTGGCGGAGATGGGACCGGGACGGTTCGCCCTGAAGGTGATTACCGAGGCTGGCTCCGAACGGGTGGTGCGGTTCGCCTTTGAGCTGGCCCGCCGGCGACAGCAGGAGGGGCAGCCGGGCAAGGTCACCTGCGCCACCAAACACAACATGTTGCCGCAGAGCGACGGCCTCTTCTTGCAGGTTGCCCGGCGGGTTGCCGCGTCCTACCCGGACATCCACTTCGAGACCTTCATCGTAGACGACTTTGCCCACCGCCTGGTTGCAATGCCCCATGAACTGGATGTCGTGGTCTTGCCCAACCTCTACGGGGACATCCTCTCCGATGCAGCGGCAGCGGTCATCGGTGGCTTGGGCCTGGCTCCCAGCGGCTGCTACGGCGACAACTACGCGTACTTCGAATCCGCGCACGGTTCCGCGCCCGACATCGCTGGGAAGAACATCATCAATCCGACAGCCACCATTCTCTCGGGAACGTTGATGCTGGAATACTTGGGCTTCACGCAAGCGGCGCGGCGGTTAGCAGCGGCCGTCGAGCGCGTGTACGCCGAGGGCCGGTGCCTTACACGGGACCAGGGCGGGAACGCAAGCACCACAGGCTTCTGTGAGGCGGTGGCCCGCTGCCTCTAGGCCCTCTCTGGTCGGTAAGCCTGGCAAAACCGCATGTTTGTGGGTCGTCAGCAACCTTGGGAATCTGTATGAGCAGTTGTTAATTCACTTCTCCAATTCGAAGCTCAGTGACATCAAGGGCACGTGCTGTTGGGCGCCGAAGACGTCGGTGTCGCCTGGCGCCGCGGAACTAACCCATCGTTTGATGGAGATTTTCAGGGCCTCGGCGGGCTCGAAAAAGGTGACCTCCAGGATATCATCCTCGCTAACGCGGTAAAGCTCGGCCAGGCTGGCCTTGGTAATGACTCCGGCATCGCGCACCTTCCGGAAGATTTCCCTTTCCTTGAAGAACACGTCAAGCGTGAGCACAAAGGGTCCTGCGTTTTTGCTCCGAATAACGGAGGCAAGGTCAGCCAGACAAACGGTTGATTCAGTCATCGCCGACCTCGATCATCTGGATGGGGAAGTGGACCAGAGGGTCGTCCACCTCCATAAGGTGGTAGATGTTGAAGCGATGGACAGGCCCGGCCGGGATATCCTGCGGCGAGAAAGGAAAGGCCAAGTTGCCGGCGGTCGATGTCCTTCCCGGGAAGCCGTAGTGCAGGATTTGGGCGTGCACGAACATGCAGATGCTGGTGGCCTGCTCCTGAGTCGAGGCGATGGCTTCAATGAGCAGACCGACCTCGTGAGCCATCGAACTCTCGACCTCCAGCGGCCCCATCACGCCGTCCCTTCCGTAGACCCTGAAGTACAGCTCCCATTGTGCGCGGCCCAGATCGCCAAACTGCTCGGCGGTCCTTATCCGAGCGGCCTCGAGCATTTCGTCAAGATGGGCCAGGGCCGCCGGGTCGCGCACACCTGCGATGCAGATGGTTCTATATCCCACGAGTTCGGCGCCTTCGAGCTTGACGCGGTAGACGGGGTCTTTGACAAACTTGCTCCCGGACACCCGCACGCGGCGGTTGGTCTCCTGGGCAAAGCTCACCTCCCGCAGATCAACCGTACCGCCGGGCTCGTTCAGGCGCCAGGGATCGGCAGCCTCATAAAGGCTATGGGCAGCCACCGACCTGACTGTGCACTTGCGGTCCGGGTTCATGGGCTCCACCAGGAAGTGGTCACGCCTTATCGTGCCCAGGATTACATCTCCGCCGCTTCCCGGCTCCGCCGCTATGGCCCCGCATTCGAGTATCTTTCCCATATGGATGGATAGGCCCTTGTCGAACCCCTCGAGGATAGGCGACGCTGCGAACATGCCCGGGTCGCTCGCCCGACCGGCAACGATCACCTCGGCGCCTTCTTCAAGGGCCCGGACAAAGGGCTCCACCCCCATCTGCGCCACGATCCGCACAGACCGGTCCACGTCATCGGGCGACAGCTCGGGTACCGGGCCTAGCGGCGTGACCTTACCCTGCCGAAGCTTCTCCTTGACCAGCGATTGCTCGATCTCGGCCTGAATCTGGGCCATGCGGAACTTCAGGCCCTCCTGTTCGGCGATCCCCCTGATCAGACGCGCGATGCCCATCACGTGTAGGTTCCCGCCCGCGCCGCCGGCCGAGCCGATGATGAGGGGTATCCGGGCTTGAAGCGCTGCCTTGATAAGCGGTCTCAGGTCCGCGCCCATGGTCCGGGCGAACTGGGCTAGCCTAGCGCCTCCCTCGCCGGGCTGAATACCGAGAAAATAGGGCCCGGGGTCGGTCGAGCCGGCATCGACCGCGATCGCGTGCGGCTTGTTGGCCATTCCCTCTGCCAGGGACTCAGCAGGGAAACCGTAGCCCAGGATGGCAGTAGGTGATAGGATTCTTAGCTCATCCATGTATCCAGCACCGTAACAATAGATGGTTCATTCTTCTTCCTTGTCTGCCGGACGTTTCACCAGGTCATTAGAACCGGGATTTCCCATCTCAACCTGGTGACCTAAAATAGTCACCGTTCCCGATGGCCCGCATGGTAACTTGCGCTCCGTGCCGTGTCAAGGTAGGATTCGCCGCTAGTCTGTCTTGGTCGCCGTATAGCGACTCCCTCGCCGTACTGCCCCTGGCCACCGCCATCGTGCGGTTCGCGGTGGCGAGCGGGTGGCTGTATCTTCTTCCGTTGCCAACCCCGGAGCCTGTGGCTAGCGTGGGGGCACCGTCAGCGTCATTAGTGGACGCAAGACCAGGCAAGATAGGAGGGGTCCGCCACACGTTCCTAGTGGGCCCGCCGGCGGCCGCATACCCTCGAAATCCACCCCGATTCTTGAATCTAAGGGGTTAGCAATTAGGCCTGTTGTGAGGGGTGACCTTGTTCCTTCCAAGCAGTAGCTCATGCCCCGACAGGTCGGGGCACCACCGCTGAATGAAAACGGCTTGCTGGCTGCAGGAGTGAGCGGCCAAAGTGTTGTGGTGGCACATCTCCCTTCCAAGGAGAGAGCGCGGGTTCGATTCCCGCTGGCCGCTCCAGCCCGCGTTATTAGATGTTACAACGCGTGCGTGGCGAGGGCCGCCAAAGGGCGGCCTCCTGCTTTTAAGGCAGGTGCTCAACCGTGGCCACGCATCGCTCTCAAAGACACCTTCGTGCCAGGCTTCTGCCACCGATCGCTGAGATCATGCAGCGAATGATTGGGATGTCCTCCCGACGGAGAGTACCCTGAATCAGGGGGTATTGAGAGGGCGGCCACGTAGGCCCCCGCATCCGCACCGCGATCTCGGCGAGCGGCTTGCCAGTGACACCATGCGGGGTGCAGGAGATGCTATAATCGTCTCCGCTAGCGTCGTCGGCCGGGCGCAGCTTCCGAGGCACCTGACTCCGAACCAGCACGTTGCCACGCGCCTGCCTACGCCTGGAACAATGGTCGCCTTCCTGCTATAATCTGCGGCCAGAAAAGATGTTCGTCATCCATCCAGTGCCAGTTCGGAGATACCATCGTGCTGAAGCTCCGTGTTGACCCGTGGGCCACCGAATACGAGGGCTCAGTATTCCTCGATGAGACGGCCGAGGAGCCGCCAGTGCGAGTGGACCCCCTTGTGGAAACCGAGGACTGGCGCCCCATCTGGCCTGAGTCTGTGGAGCGGCCGCAGCACATCGTCTTCGTGGATGGCGTTCAGCGGGTGGAGGTTCGGGTAATCGGCGACCAGGAGGGCGCCTTGGTCTACGGGGCGTTTGCCTCCTTGGCCGTCGGCGCTGCCGTTACCCAGCCGGGCTCCCCCACCGTGGCGGCCGAGCCTCCCCAGCGGGCCCTCGCCCTGGCCGACGGCGTCTCCACTGAGCCCGTCTCCATTCCGTGTGGCAGTCTGGTGCTGCAGTTTCAGGTCCAGTCAAACCCGATGCGCGGCCACGCCGGCGTCCGCGAAGCGCTGGGCAACATGCGTCGGGACGCCGAAACCAGCCTGGGCCAGGCCATGGTGGGTCGCGGATGCCCCCTGGTGGTCATGGACGGGCGGCTACGCTTCCAACCAACCCGGCGTAGCATGGCCGTGGGCCTGGCCAAGACCCTGCACACCCTCTACCTGTCCGCGCCGCAATCGGACATCCTGGGCGAGTTGCCGGCGGGTAGCCGGACCCCCATATTTGCCATCCAGTACGAGACGCCGGTCTATTCCTGGTACATCCGACTGGCGGAGCGCCGCCCCATCGACCACCTTCTCGCCAGCGTGGTGCGCCTGGAGACCATGGCTGGCATCGGCCTGGAGGCGGCGGTTCGCCTGGCCGACCTGACCGCCCTGCATCTGCCGGGGTTCGCTTCGAGCCCGGCCTGGGACCCGCGGGCGCCGCAGAACCTCTACCCCGTCGCGGCCCTGGAGAACCATTTGCGCCACCTCCTGGGCGACCATGAGTGGATCCGGCGAGCCATCGAGGGCTACCTCTATCACGGAGGTGCGTGATGACCGAAGTGGGCCGAGTGCTGGGGCACGAGGACGCTCATCCGCTGGAGTTCTGGGTGGGCGTAGCAGAGGACCAATACCTACAGCTGGACGACGTAGTGGCGGTGACGACGCCTCTTCCCCCGAGCCAGGACGTAAACCTGTACGGCGTTGTCGATGAGGTGCGGGCTCGCTATGAGGGTGACCGCTTCGACTCCGACGTGTTCCGCGTTGTGGAGGGCGTCCTGCCCGTGGGCGTGTCCACCGCCGCTCACGTCTCCGTGACCCGCATCGACCCGGAAGTGCTCATCCCACCACGGCCGGGGCAACCGGTCTGGCGGGCCAGCGCTGCACAGCGGGATATCGCGCTCTACTTCGACCGCATGACGCGCCGCTTGCCGGCCGGCCTCTCCCGCGACGGCCAGCCCATATACGCCAATCTGGAGTTCCTGGACGGGACCCGCGGCGCCCACGTCAACATCTCGGGTATCTCCGGGGTGGCCACTAAGACCACCTATGCCCTCTTCTTAGTCTATAGCCTGTTCTGGTCGGGAGCGCTGGGCCCGCAGGCCGCCAACACCCACGCCCTCGTCTTCAACGTGAAGGGCGAGGACCTGCTATGGCTGGACAAGCCCAACTCCAGGCTCAGCGCTGAAGACCGGGCCGGCTACCAGACTCTGGGCCTGCCGGCGGAACCCTTCGCCAACGTTGGGCTGTGGGCACCCGTGGTCCGCCACGGGGATGTCCCACTGCCTGACACTGGCAGCCGCCAGGCAGGCGTCCAGGCCTACTACTGGACGCTGCGTGAGTTCTGCGCCGAACGGCTCTTGCGCTTTCTCTTCGCCGAGGCCGACACGGAGGCCAGCCAGATAGCCTTCGTGGTCACGCAGGTGGAGCGCTTCCTGGAGGCGGAGGAGCGGAAGCAGCCGTCTGGCCGCGGCTGGCTGGAGATATTCGACCAACGTATCGAGTCGTTCCAAGATCTGGTGAACTTCATCAACGACAACTTGGAGAACATTGCTCCCAGGGCGGCCACCGGCACGCAGCAGGCCTTCGCCCGCCGCCTGGAGGCGGCGGCAGCCCACGTGGGCCACCTGATCCGCGCCGTGCCTCCCGCCGAGGCTGAGGCGCACCGCATCGACTGGCGGGCCTGCCAGGTGAGCGTCATCGACATCCACAACCTGCACGACCGGGGCAAGCGCTTCGTCGTCGGCGTGGTCATCAAGCGCCTCATGGAGGACAAGGAGGCGATGGGCCGCCGCGAGCCCCTGGTGTTCCTGGTCCTGGACGAGCTGAACAAGTACGCGCCCCGCGAGGGCTGGAGCCCCATCAAGGAGGTCGTCCTGGACATTGCCGAGCGGGGGAGGAGCCTGGGGGTCGTGCTCATCGGCGCCCAGCAGACGGCCAGCGAGATCGAGCGGCGGGTAGCGGCCAACGCCTCGTTCCGGGTGACGGGACGCTTGGACAGCGCCGAGGCCCAGCGCGACGAGTACGGCTTCCTGACGGCGGCGGCGCGGGCGCGGGCGGCCATCCTGACGCCGGGGTCGATGTTCCTCCACCAGCCCGACCTCCCCGTGCCGCTGCTGGTGAGGTTTCCCTTCCCCGCCTGGGCCACGCGCCGCGACGAGGTAGCGGAGGAAGCCGCAGGGGCACCGCCCGTGGGCTTCGAGCGATGAAGTTCCTCCACACCGGCGACTGGCACGTAGGCAAAACGCTGCGGGGCCGCCACCGCGATGACGAATACGCGGCGGCGCTGGCCGAGGTGCTAGACATCGCCAGGCGGGAACAGGTCGATTGCTTGCTGGTGGCCGGCGACGTCTTCGACTCGGCGGCTCCTTCGGCGGAGGCGGAGCGCCTAGTCTACGAGTTCTTCCCTGAGCTATGGAGTGCCGGCATCCCGGCTGTGGTCATCGGCGGCAACCACGACCACCCCCGTCGATTAGCCGCCGTCTCCGGCCTGCTGGAGGTGGTGGGTGTGCACGTGCGGGGCGAGCCGCTGCTCCCCGAGGCCGGGGGCGTGCTGGAGGTGCCGTCCCGCGATGGACGCGAGACCGCCCTTGTCGCCGCCTTGCCGTGGGTGCCCGAGCGCCGAGTGGTACAATTCGACGACCTGCTGCAAAGCCAAGAGGAGCCCTTCAAGCAATACGCTGACCGGACGGCCAAGATGCTCGACTACCTGAGCCGCCCCTTCCGAGCGGACACCGTGAATATCGTCCTGGCTCACATTCTGATTGATGGTGCAGTGATCGGGCCGGGCGGCGGCGAACGCCCCCTGCACCTGGGCCAAGCCTACGCCGTGAAGTCCGAACGCCTGCCCGCGACAGCCCAGTACATAGCCCTCGGCCATGTGCACCGATCGCAGAAAGTGGTGACCGCGGCGCCAACGCACTACGCTGGCTCGCTTCTGCAGTTGGACTTCGGGGAGCGAGAGCAGACCAAGAGCGTTGTGGTGGCGGAAGTCCATCCTGGCCTGCCGGCGCAGGTGCAGCACGTGCCGCTCTCCGCTGGGAGGGAGCTTCGGGATGTCAGCGGCAACCTGGCCGAGCTCGAGTCCCTGGCGGACGACGTGGGCGATGCGTTTCTACGGGTATTCGTCAGGGCCGATGGGGCAGTGGCCAACCTCGCTGAGCAGGTGCGGGCGATCCTGCCGAACGCGGTCGACGTTCGCTGCATGCGCCAGGACGAGCGACCGCAGGAAGGCCAGCAAACACTGCTGGCTATGGGGCCCGACGAGCTGTTCGCTACTTTCCATCACCAGGCGCGCGGGCATCAAGCCCCAGAGGCCGTACTGGACCTCTTCCGTCGTCTTTACGAGGAGGAAGCCCTTGCGGCCTCTTAGGCTGGAGCTGGAAGGCTTCACCTCCTACCGCGAGCACGTAGAGATCGACTTTGATGGGCTGGATCTGTTTGTCATCAGCGGGCCCACTGGCTCCGGCAAGTCGTCCCTCGTGGATGCCATCGCGTACGCCTTGTATGGACGGGTGCCGCGCGTCGGCTCCGAGATCAAGGACTGCATCGCTCAGGGGCTGGACCGCATGTGGGTGGCGCTGGAGTTCGCCGTCGGCGACCAGCGATACCGAGTCTTTCGTTCCACCTCCCACCGTGGCCAGTCCACGGCCCAGTTGGAGCGACGGCGCGATGGCGCGTGGGTTGCCCTGGAGGGGAGGGCTCAAGCAGTCAACGAGTGCGTCAAGCAACTGGTCGGCCTGGACTACGACGCCTTCACGCGCTCCGTGCTGCTTCCGCAGGGGCAGTTTCAGCTGTTCCTGGCCGGCGAGCCGCAGCAGCGTCGCCGCGTGCTTCACGAGCTGCTTCGCCTGGACATCTACGCGCGCATTTCTACCCGCTCCGGACAGCTAGCGACGGCGGCCCGCGACCGGGCGGAGGAAATCGCGCGCCGCTTGCGGGAGGACTACGCCGAAGCAACCCCAGGGGCGCTCAGAGACAAGCGCCGGCTCCAGCGGGAACTCACCCGTCAACTGAAAGACCTCGAGGAGGAGCTACAGCAAGCCACGGAGGGCCAGCGCCTAGCTGAACGGCTAGCCGACGCGCGGCGAGACGAAATCTCCCGGCGTGAGGAGCTCCGAGAGGCCAGCGAAAGCTACGAGGCGGCCAGCCAGCTCGTGGGAAAGGGGGAGGAAGAGCTCTCCAACATTGCAGATCAGCTGGCGGCGGTGCAAGAAGCCCTGAACGTCAACCCCTTCGACCCCCTGCTCCTGGCCAGCCTCAAGCTGGCGCTAGCTGCCGCGAGAGACCTAGGACGGCTGGACGAGAGCCTAGTGGGGCTGGCCGGGGAAGAGGCCGACCTGCGTGCCCAGCTCGCGCGGGCCGGCGAACTACTGACTCAGGCCGTGGCCGAGCAGGCGGCGGTCGAGGAGGAGACGCGCCTGGCTCGCCAGGAGCTGGAGAGCCTGAGGCGGCAGCACGCCGCCGACTACCTTCGCCGTGATCTTCGCCCCGGCGATCCCTGCCCCGTCTGCCTGCAAACCATCGGCCGAGTGCCGCCTCAGGCTCATCCACCGCTGGACAAGGCAGACGCCCGACTGAAGCAGGCGGAGCGAAGGGAAGAAGAGGCGAGGGCAACTACCATCAAGGCTGAGAAGCGCCTCTCCGTCGTGCAGCAGTCTCTAGCCGATCTTCAACGGCAAGCTGACACCGCCCGCCAAGAGCGCGACCGAAAGGAGGGCGAGCTCGCGCAGCACCTGCCCGCCGGCCAGGACAGCTCCGTGCCCGCGCTGGAGGCTGCCGTGGGGCATCAGGAATCCGCCCAGGAGGAGCAGAAGCGGCTGCAAAAGGACCACCAGCGGCTGGAAGGCAGTCTCAGAGAAAGGGAACAGGCGGTAAACGAGGCGAAGCAGCAGCTAGCTGGCCTCGAGGCCAAGGCCCAGGCGGCCGCGGAGGCACTCAAGAAGGCGGAGGCAGAGGTCGCGCGTTTGTCCAAAGGACTGCTGGAGCTCGCCCAAGCCCGCGGCTGGGCTGAGGTGCGCGACAGGCTGGCAGTGGGGCAGGATGCCCTTCCCGCCATAACTGCTCGCGTCGAGACCTCCCGTGAGGCGCGCGACAATGGCGCTGCTGAGCTGGCGGTTCTACAGGAGAGGGTCGCGCAGCTGGAGAGGGACATCCAGCGAGCCAGGGAGCTGCGAGAGGAGGAAGGGGCGCGGCGTCAGGAAGCGGCTGTGGCTCGGGAGCTGGCCGACCTCCTGCGGGCCGACCGCTTCCAGGCCTTCGTGCAGGAGGAGGCGCTGCGCATTCTGGCAGAGGACGGCACGCGGCACTTGGAGGAACTCTCAGGGGGGCGGTATGCGTTCGACGTGAAGGGACAGGAGTTCCTGGTGGCCGACCACTGGAACGCCGACGAAACCCGCTCGGTCAAGACCCTGAGCGGTGGTGAGACCTTCCTTGCTTCGCTGGCGCTGGCCCTGGCCCTCGCCGAGCGTCTCCCGGGGCTGGCGGGAGCCCAGGGCCAAATAACGCTAGAAAGCCTTTTCCTCGATGAGGGATTCGGCACCCTGGACGTTGACACGCTCGAAGTGGTGGCTCAGGCGCTGGAGGCCTTGCGTTCGGGCAACCGAATGGTCTGCTTAGTCACCCACGTCCGTGAGCTGGCGGAGCGAATGCCCGCGCGCATCGAGGTGGTCAAGACTCAGAGCGGTAGCCGTGTCGTGGTTACCTAGACGATCAGTACGAGACACCATATCGGCATGCTGAACCAGCACTGATAGCCGCAACCGTGGCATGTCGGCGAACGTTGTCAACCTGTGAGGCGCCAAAATGTCATCCGCATCCGGACGGTTGACGCGGTGAGTTATTTGGGCCAGCCTTGA
>Ga0315280_10002110_pt1 | contig 32690 bp, 29 predicted proteins | sample YL17G06_40_MG_FD_203697 | JGI IMG/M metagenome (GOLD analysis project Ga0315280, IMG submission 203697) | Sediment microbial communities from Yellowstone Lake, YNP, Wyoming, USA - YL17G06_40 | ecosystem: Environmental > Aquatic > Freshwater > Lake > Sediment | place: USA: Wyoming | collected...
AGAGGGTCTCTCAGGAATTTGTCTCGATATTTTCTCAAGAGATGCCGACTACTCATATCGTGCCCTCCGCGACATTAAAGGGTTTACCGAAGTCCAGAGGGATAAACTGGTTGAGAGTGTTTCAAGAGATGCCGAATACTCATATCGTGCCCTCCGCGACATTAAAGGGTTTACCGAAGTCCAGAGGGATAAACTGGTTGAGAGTGTTTCAAGAGATGCCGAATACTTATATCGTGCCCTCCGCGACATTAAAGGGCTTACCGAAGTCCAGAGGGATAAATTGGTTGAGAGTGTTTCAAGAGATGCCGATTACTCATGTCGTGTCCTCCGCGACATTAAAGGGCTTACCGAAGTCCAGAGGGATAAACTGGTTGAGAGTGTTTCAAGAAATGCCGATTACTCATATTCTGCCCTCCGCGTCATTAAAGGGCTTACCGAAGTCCAGAGGGATAAACTGGTTGAGGGTGTTTCAAGAGATGCCTATTACTCATATTCTGCCCTCCGCGACATTAAAGGGTTTACCGAAGTCCAGAGGGATAAACTACAAGCCGTTAAGTAATAATTATGGCAACAATGAATATCTAACCGCCAAACAGGCGGTTTTTGTCTATTGTTTTAATACAAACAATATTGGAATGAGGAAACTAATTTAATTGATTCTAGCAAAGTTTAGAGATAAACTTGGTATAAAGAAGCGGGTAGCGGCGGTCTGCCAACAGGTTCTAACATCGTCCACTACTCCCCACCAATTGGTAAAATAGCCGGAAATCTGCTATAATCTTGGCGGGTTTTTATTTTCTGTCCGGGCGCAGCGTAGCGAGCACGGAGACAGAAAATAACCCCGCCCCAATTTTGCTCAGGATACGGGGTAGAACCAAGGGTAATAACTGCTTTTAAAAATCAACCGCGAAACAGAGGCTGAACCAGAGCACTAAAATTTATTTTAGTGCTCGGCCGAGCACACAAATTGTGTGCTCGGGTAAGCCCGAGCCGGAGGCGAGTGTTTCGCCCTGCATAACCGGCAAAATTAGGGCGCGGGTATTCCTCAATATGCCGGAGAAGCAAAATCAAAAAGACCCAGATACAAATTTTGCTCCACGGCCACCAATAGTGGTCGTTTTAGGCCATGTTGACCATGGCAAAACCTCAATTCTTGATAAGATCAGACAGACAAAAGTCGCCGAAAAAGAAACAGGCGGCATAACCCAGCATATCGGAGCTTATCAGATTGAGCACCCCGTAAAGGTGCCTTTGGCGCCCACGGGGCAAGTAATGAAAAAAATAACTTTTTTGGACACTCCCGGCCATGAGGCATTCAGCGCAATTCGTTCGCGCGGGGCGAGAGTTGCCGATGTCGCCGTGCTGGTTGTTGCGGCCGACGAGGGCGTAAAATCTCAAACCAAAGAAACAATACAAATTATCAAAGAGACAAAAATTCCTTTCGTCGTGGCAATAAATAAAACCGATAAGGAGGGGGCAAATCCAATGCACGTCAAGCAAGAACTCGCCGAAAACGAAGTTATGGTTGAAGGCTATGGCGGAACGGTGCCGACGGTAGAATTATCGGCCAGAACGGGAGAAGGCATTAATGAGCTTCTGGAAATGATATTGCTCGTAGCCGAGCTTGAGGAGCTAAAAGCGCCTTTGGACACTCCGGCGAAGGGCGTTATTATTGAATCTCACAAAGATTCGAGGCGCGGCTTGGTTACAACGGGAATTGTCATGGAGGGTGAGCTGAGAGTCGGCGATTGGATTTCGGCCGGCGACGCTTTCGGTCGCGTAAAATCACTTGAAAATTTTCTGGGCAAACCGATCAAGATAGCAACCGCTTCACAACCTTGCACAATCCTCGGCTGGGAAATCGCCCCTCGGGTGGGCCAGGAATTCAAAGTAGCGGCCAGCCGCGAGGAGGCCGAAAAAATTTCTTTGACGGAAGCAGTCCTCGGACCGATAAACGTATTTGCCAAGGAAGCCGGAACCGAGGGCGAGGTTACCAACAAAAAAGTTGCCAACTTGATCGTGAAGGCAGACGTTCAAAGCTCTCTTGAGGCGATAGACCAGGTATTGAAAGCAATCCACTCGGAAGAAGTTGATTACAAAGTAGTAAATTACGGGGTGGGCACGATAAATGATGCTGATGTTAAAAACGCCGTGGCAATGAAAGCGTCAATTATCGGTTTTCGCGTAAATATTGATGAGTCGGTAAGACAGATGGCCGAGCGGGAAAATATATCGGCGCAAATGTTTGATATCATTTACGGCTTGGCCGAGGCGGTGCGCTCAATTATGTCCGACCTGCTTGAACCGGAAATTAAACGAATTCCCTTGGGCAAAATGAAAATTATCGCTATCTTTAAAAATCTCGGCAAATCACAAATTGTTGGAGGCAAAGTAACCCAAGGCAAGGCGGTGCGCGGAGCCATGATTGATGTTATAAGAAACGGAGCGCTACTGATAACCGGGAAACTGGGCCAACTCCAGCACGACAAAGCCGACGTTGCCGAGGTAGCCGAGGGTCTTGAGGCGGGAATACGTTTTGATCTGCCTGTCTCGCCGGCTCGCCTCGCTGAAGCTCTGTCGAAGCGGGCAGGCGGGCCGTCCGTACCGGCAAAACAGACGCAGCCGATCGGCGTTCCAATGTTAATAAAGGAAGGCGATGTTCTGGAGATCTACGAGGAGGAAAAAATTAAAAGAAGCATTTAAAATTGACCTAATTATTCTAATTTACCTAATTTCTAAACATTTAAAAAAATGGGTATTGGGGTTTGGGAATTATTTAGGTTAATTAGAGCAATTAGAAATTAGAAATTTCCCATGTCTGATCGTCTTAAAAAGTTAAATGACCTTCTCCGTGACGAGGCCGGTAAGATACTCAAAAAAGAATTGGAGTTTAATGATGTTTTGGTGACCGTGGTACGGGCCGAGATATCCCCTACTCTGGAACATGCCACCGTTTGGATTTCGGTTTTTCCGGAATCTCGGGGGGAACAGGCATTGCGGGAAATAAATCGTAATATATATTCCCTGCAACAGATGCTGAACAAGAGATTGATAATGCGGCCGGTGCCGAAAATAAGATTTGAGATAGACAAAACCGAGGAAGGGGCCGATAAGATTGAAAAAATACTAGGAAATCTCTAAAATAAAGTTGCGGTGCCGTGGCGAAGTGGAAACGCTGGTGTCTGCAAAACACCGATGCATGGGTTCGATTCCCATCGGCACCTCCACAATAAATTGTGAATCCTGTGCCCAAAAAGCAAAAAACAATTTTAGTTACCGGCGGCTGCGGATTCATCGGCAGCCATTTTGTGCGATATCTCCTGAAAAAGTACCTGAGTATCCGCGTGGTTAACGTTGATCTCCTTACCTACGCAGGCAACCCCGAAAATGTAAAAGACATAGCCAAAAATCCTAGATACAGATTCTACAAAGCCGATATTGGTGATTACAAGGCTATGTCAGCCATCTTAAAAAAAGAGGGGGTGGATACAATCGTAAATTTTGCCGCTGAATCAGATAACAACAAAGCGGTGCGCTCCCCTATTGATTTTGCACGTACAAATGCGCTGGGAACGGCGGTCCTGCTGGAGGCGGCAAGACAGTGTCAAATAAAACGATTTCACCACATATCAACGTGCGAAGTGTTCGGTCAGCTCCCCCTTAATAGTCGGGCTTCATTTTCAGAGGCCTCGCCGCTTCAGCCCAGAACCCCCTATAATGCCTCCAAGGCCGCGGCTGATTTAATAGTAAAAAGTTATTACCACACTTTTGGCCTGCCCGTTACTATCAGTAATTGCTCCAACAATTACGGCACGCACCAATTTCCCGAAAAAGTCATACCAGTATTTATCATAAAGGCCCTGAAGAATCAGCCGCTTCCGGTATTCAAATCCAGCGGCAATAAAAGAGAATGGCTGCATGTCTTGGACCACTGTCACGCCATCGACTTGATTTTACAAAAAGGGGTAATCGGAGAAACATATAATATTGGCAGCGGTCTGGAAAAAACTATTGACCAAATTGCCGACCAAATCCTGAAAATATTGAAAAAGCCCAAAACGCTCAAAAAAACAGTTCCCGACCGGCCGGGGCATGATACAAGATATCTTCTGAATTGCCAGAAAATCAAAAAAGAACTGGGCTGGAGGCCGCAAATCAAATGGGAAGACGGATTCAGGAAAACGGTAGAGTGGTACAAAAACAATCCCGGTTGGTGGGAGCCGCTTTTGGTTAAATCCGACTCTTGGGAAAAATAGAATGAAGGGTGTCATCCTCGCGGGCGGCACGGGCAGCCGGCTCAAGCCGCTTACTAATCTAACCAATAAACATCTCCTCCCGATATTTAATCGGGCAATGATTGAGTACCCGCTGAACACACTGCTGAAAAGCGGCATTAAAGAAATCCTGATTATTTCCGGCCGGGAGCATGCAGGAGATTTCATTGAATATCTCGGCTCGGGCAAAGATTACAGCGCTCAATTTACTTACAAAGTTCAAGACGAAGCCGGCGGAATTGCTCAAGCATTACTTTTGGCCGAGGATTTCGCCGATGGCCGGCCAGTTACAGTTATTCTGGGCGATAATATTTTTGAGGATAATTTTTCTCGGGCCATGAAAACATTTAGAGATGGGGCAAGAATCTTCTTAAAAGAAGTTCCTGATCCAGAACGCTTCGGTGTGGCAGTTCTAGAAGGAAAACGCGTCGTTAAAATTATCGAAAAGCCCTCCCAGCCGCCGACCCCTTTTGCAGTAACCGGCCTTTATCAATACGACGCCAAGGTCTTCGGCATTATCAAGCGGCTCAAACCATCGGCGCGCGGCGAGCTTGAGATAACCGATGTAAACAACGCCTACGTCAGGCACGGAGCATTAAAAGCGGAGTTTGTAAAAGGATTTTGGACAGATGCCGGCACATTTGAGTCGCTGGCCCGGGCGGTTAATTGGGCGATGAAGAAAAATCAGAGCACATAAAAATTTATGTGCTCGACCGAGCACTCAACATATTGAGTGCTCTGGCTTGAAAAAAGCGAGAAAATGAGATAGTCTAGACGAAAGCCCGGGTGGTGGAACTTGGCAGACACAATCGACTTAAGATCGATTGCCGTAAGGCGTGCGAGTTCAAATCTCGCCCCGGGCACTTGATACGGCAAAATTGCCAATCCGTAAAATTAACTCTGGGTTTTAGTGATTCTTAATTATGTCATCATTTGATAAATTTCTAACAAAATTTGTTGAAAGTTTTAGCGGTAAAGACCCGATGATTTTTAGTGTTTTGGGTAATATTTTTTCAATGAGAGCTATTGGAAATAAAACGCATGGTGACCTTGCAGAGATTGCCCTTACTGAATATGTCAATCAATATGTCGGTGGTTATTTGGCAAAACATACTGGCAAAGAAAAATTTCGGGCAAAAGAATTTGAAGAAGACATTAGAATTACTGAAACCGGCACAAAAGATGAAATCCCGATTAGTATTAAAACTTACGGATTTGGCCCACTTCAACTTTCCACCAATAAAGACGGGTCAATGTTTTCGCTTTTACAAAGTGTGATTGGCAAGAAAGGAACAAACGATATTGGGAAAATAAAAGAGATTTTAAATAATAGGTGCTTTAAAGATTTTAGCGCTGTTAACGTTTTGCCGTTGATTTATAACGAAAAGGAAATGAAGTTCAAGGTAATAGTTTTTGATTTACAAAAAGCGTATTCATCTGTAAAAAAGATAAAGTTCTTTCCGCCTCGCAAACTCGGTAAAAAGAAAACCTTCCCAATTTATAAATTTTTCAATAGTAAGGGCGAGTATGTTTTTGAGATAAGATATGGCGGTGCAAAAGCCAATGCTTTACAGCGTGGAATGTGGACGCATACGGAAAATGCCGAACCATTTTTCAAAGAATTACTTGTGGGTGGCTATAAAATCAATGAGCCACTCATTACTTTAATCGCTAAAATCCTTGTTTCTCGCAAGGATACTCACGAAAAGATACTCCAGTATTTTTTCAATCCCCCTAAATAGACCGGGGGAATTAAAAGTGATAAAATGGTACTAGGATATAAACTAGTGGTTTTTAATTTATGGATACACAGGGTATAAAATATACTGGCTCTAAAAGGGAAATACTCCCTGTCTTGCTAGAGTTGATAAGGCCGTTAAATGTAAAAACGGTTTTAGATGGTTTTTCTGGTACAACAAGGGTTTCCCAAGCGTTAAAGCAAGCTGGTTACACTGTTTACGCTAATGATATCGCCGATTGGTCTAAAGTATTCGGCGAATGTTATTTGTTAAACAAAAAACCAGCAAGTTATTATTTGCCGCTTATAGATCGTTTAAATAATTTGCCCGGAAAATATGGCTGGTTTTCTGAAAATTACGGCGGTGAACCAAATGGCGGCTCGGCCACACAGAAAGACGGCAGAAAAAGAATTTGGCAATTACACAACACTAAAAAACTGGACGCGATAAGAGAGGAAATTGATAAAATAGCTAAAGATAAAATAGAAAAATCAGTATTACTTACCAGTTTGATTATAGCGATGGATAAAGTTGATAGTTCTGTCGGTCATCAAGTTTCGTATTTGAGAAAATGGGCTCCTCGTGCTTACAACACAATGAAAATGGTAGTGCCCCGTTTAATTATTGATGAAAAGCAACATCAAGTTTATCAAAAAGATGTTTTTGATTTGGTAAATGACATTGAAGTGGATTTAGCATATTTCGACCCGCCCTATGGTTCTTCAAACGAATTGATGCCGCCTTCTCGCGTAAGATACGCTTCTTATTATCATATTTGGAAAACTATTTGCCTGAATGACAAGCCTAAATTAGTTGGCGTGGCGAATAGGCGAGAAGATGTCGGCGATACAATTTCCGGTTCTATTTTTGAGGAATTCAGAAAAAACGACAACGGACAATATATTGTTATTGAAGCAATAGAAAAATTGATAAAAAATACACCAGCAAAATACGTGGTTTTATCTTACAGCAATAACGGCAGAGCGACTTTTCAGGCAATAAAGGATATACTAGAAAATTTAAAGAAAAAAATCTCTATTTTTGAAATGGATTACAAAAAGAATGTGATGGCAACAATAACCAGAACAACAAACGAATGGATTAACGATACTAATGGAAAAAACAAGGAATATCTATTTTTAATAAATAAGAATGGTAAATCGGAAGCTGTGCCAGAAATTAAAATTGAAAAAATCGATATTCGTAATTTAACATCAGCAAATCAACAAAAATTAGCTTTCTAAAATTATGAGCGATGATAATACTATAGAATTAGCAAAAGAAGCAATAAAACAATCCTTTGAAACAGCAAAGGAGTTTGTTGATAAATTAGTAAATCCTGCGCTTGAGGAGGGTGGAGGAATTATCCAAGATTCTATAAAGTTTTGGAGGTTTAAAAACCAGATAAATATAATTTTGAAAGCAAAGAAATTTCTTGAAGAAAAAAGTATTGAACCGGTAAAAGTATTACCTAAAACACTTGTATCAATTTTAGAAAACGGCTCACTTGAAGAAGACGTTACTATACGGGATAAATGGGCTGCTCTTTTAGCAAATGCGGCAGATCCAAATAAAAGATATTCTGTAAAACTTCTGTAAAACTAAGTTTTGCAGAAATATTAAAAGAATTGTCGCCACTTGAGGTTGTCTTATTAGATAAAATGTTTGACGAGGTTAATCAAAATGAGAATCCAAATAAAGTTGAGGTCTTTTTTGATAAAGAAAAAATATGTCAAAACTTTCAAATTGATAAAGATCAATTTGATATAATAGCGGACAATTTTTTCAGGCTAAACTTATGTCAACCCCCCCGGCTTCCTTTAGTGGTGTTAAAATAGGAAAATACCCCGTACAATTAAGAACATATGAAGTAATTGGATTTACTCAATTAGGGTATGAGTTTGTGAAGGCGTGTAGATTTTAAAAATAACGGCGGCACGCTAGCTTCGCTGGCACGAAATTCGGTGGCGGCGAAATGGAATTGCGCTTTTCCCTTGTATGGTAATAAAAATCGGTTTTTGTTATTATTAAACTATGAATCCCGTTAGAAGTGGCTAAAGCCGTGTTTTATGCTTAAATCGCAATGGCACGCTTAGCTATTTCTAACGTCTAACTTAATAAGTACGGAAATGCTAAGGCATTTCCTGCTTCTAACGGGATGAAAAAGGTCGGAACGGTTACCCATTATTACGGGAAAATCGGAGTGGCGATTGTTGACCTCTCTGGCACCCTGAAGGTGGGTGACCGAATAAAATTTGAGGACGGGACCGAGGCGGAGCAAACGGTTGAATCCATGCAGATTGAGCATGAGCAGGTTGAAGAAGCAAAGAAGGGAGAAATGGTCGGTCTGAAGGTGCCCCAGAAAGTACACGAAGGGGCAACCGTTTATCTTGCCGAGGAATAGGCGCCCGAGAAGCGGTGTCTCTTAAACGGGCGGTTTTGAACGGCCTCGCGGTTATAGTTTGAAATTTCTAAAACAGTCCCGTCGTTGGCGGGGCTGTTTTGGTTTTTTGAGGGCATACTAAGTTCGTCGGCGTAGAATATGTATCATGAAAATATGTATCCGCTCAAACAAATTACTTCAGAGGTACAAATTCGTAAATTCTTACTTGAAAAAATATGCCGTATAAGAATTGGGGGGCTTTACGCTCTGAGTTTGACAAAATTTAATTAACTTGCTATCCTAAATTAGTATAAAATAGGACCTTGAAAAATAATCAGAAGGAGGAAAAATGTTAGGCAATAGAATATTCAAAAGAATTATGATAAAAAGGATGGCTGCTTGTCTAGACGGCAGCGTCAAGGGCTTAGAAGAGTTCATCCTTTTCTACCGAAAGCATGATTTTCCGCCAGATACGGATATGCAGAATTTCATTGACAAGCTGGCGGATTCAATCAGGAACGGAACGAATTTTGCCAAGATTTTCCTCCGGTTCGGCAAGGAGACTTCAAAATCCTGTCAGGAGAAGCTCGTAACCAACTTGATCTTCAACCAGTTCATTACCGGCGGGGCCAAGAGAGATACCTTCTCCGAGGAAGAGGATCGGATTCCCTCCTTCATCGTAGTGAGCCCCACCATGCGTTGCAATCTCAGTTGCTCGGGCTGTTATTCCGGGCTTTACGCTAAAAAGGACGAGCTCAGCGAACAGGAACTCGATAATCTCTTCGGTCAAATCAGGAAAATGGGCATATATTTCGTCGTCATTTCCGGAGGAGAGCCCTATCTTTTAAAAGACGTCCTTCTGTGGCTCTTTAAGAAATATAACGACATGTTTTTTCTCACTTTTACCAACGGGATCCTGCTTAATGAAGAGGTCGCGAGACAGTTGGGTAAGCTGGGGAATGTCGCCCCGGCAATCAGCGTGGAAGGATGGGAAAGGGAAACCGCTGCCCGCCGCGGACCAAACACGTGGAATAAAATCCTGAGTGCCATGTCAAACCTGCGCAGGAACGGCGTTCTCTTCGGAATGAGCGTGACCGCCACAAAACACAATATGGAGATCGTTACGGATAACGAATTCGCCGAATTTTTCATGGAGAAGGGCATCCTCTTCGGGTGGTATTTCATGTTCATGCCCGTGGGCAAAGACCCCATGCTTGAACTGGTGATGACGCCCCAACAAAGGGTCCAGTGCGGGCAAAGAGTTCGCGCGCTCCGCGACAAGTATCCTCTCTTCCTTGCGGACTTCTGGAATGACGGTGAAATCGTCGGGGGATGTCTCGCTGCCGGAAGGAGGTACGTCCACATATTAAATAACGGCAGCGTTGAGCCCTGCGTGTTTGCTCATTTCGGTACCGACAACATCAGAAAGAAGCCGCTTCTGGAAATAGTCAATTCTCCTTTCTTCCGGGAAATCAGAAGGCGGTTTCCATATAATGAGAAAGGTAACCTAAAAAGGCCTTGCATGATTATAGACAACCCTCAGGTACTGCGAGACGCTGTCCATAAACATAAGGCGACTTCGGGTCACGCACAGGCCGAGGCTATTGTTTCCGATCCTGCCGTAGTGAGATGGGTTGACAGTTACGCCAAAGAGTTCGCCGCTCTGGTAGGCCCGGGATGGGAAAAGATGATCAACGACCCGAACGATCGATGGTACAGGGAAGGACAAAAATACAAAAACCTCTTTATCGTCAAATGAAAGGTAAGTTCTCTGCAAGATCTCAAGCTCAATATGACATTTATCAGAAAGGCTTGGGATTTTTATTTTTAATATCTAATTTCTATGGTACCGATAAAATTTTTCATGCCGCTTGAAATAATCGGTATTTTAAAACCAGCCCCGCCAATGGCGGGGCTGGTTTTAATTAAACAAAAATGATATAAGATACGAGGGTTGAACTTTGACAATCGGAGGAGAGATGCCCAAAAAGGTTCTGCCGACCCCGGAGGATTTCAAGGAAATCGAAGATTATCTAAAAAGGCATGGCTTTGAGAGCCTAGAACCGGAAAAGTTTTCAAAAGAGAGAGCCTACAGATTGGTACCGCCGCGCAGGGTTGACGGACGTGAAACACCTTTCGTTTACAAAGACAAGGGTCTAGAGGCCTGGGTTTGGACAAGCTGGTTAAGAAACGAGAACAGGGCAAGGGAAAATGACCCGGCCTGGACGATTGTAGTTCAAAGCGATGCTCTCCGTTACTCCCGAGAACCCATAAAAAGAACGTTGAATTTCAAAAAAACATTGATGAACTGGGCCTGGATTATCTGGCGTCGGGTCAGTGGAAGGCCTACATGCGAGGAGTGCGGCCTTTTTATGGATATCGCCTATGGACGGGGAATCGGAGCAAGATACTGGAAGTGCAACAATATACACCGCCACGCCTCCGGCGAACCTGTCCGCCTGGATTGGGATTTCAATATGCCACCGAAGGCGAAGAAGCTACTTGAAAAAAGGCGCAAAGCCAAGGAAAGGTACAGAAAAAAGCGAAGGGTCCAGGGCAAGGATCCTTTCGCGGCAAGAAAAAACAGAAAAAGATGGACCAGGGTAAGCAAATATTAAAAACAGGTTCATAACTAAAACAGAAACCCGACTATGTCGGGTTTTTAAAACGGCGGTAGTAAATTATCTCGCCAGCCGGAATTTTCCCGCGAGGTACCCCCACCGGCGGCGTCCAATAATTGATAAAGCCGCAAAAAGAACACGGGGCCTTGTCTTCATCGCCCCCAGCCCGGGTTTCCCGCGGTTCATCACAAATCGGGCAATGATTTTCCCCTCCATGCAATGGCACCCTGCTTTCGCACAGGACACAGAAATACCCAATAGCCCGAAATATCTTTTCATCTTTTTCTACCTTTACCAATTCCCACAACTTACAAAAATAGTGGTTCCCCCTTCGGCAAAAATTATCCAAAACATCCTCAATCTCTTTTTGAACCCTGCTTAATGATAATTGTAAAAGACCCATTTGTTCTCTTGCTTCTTCTTTCGTCATTTGCCATCTCTCCTCTTGACAACTCTCCTTTCAGATTACAAATTTATCGACGCATAGTCAAACGGCCCCGTCATACATTTTGACATTGACGGTAAAAGAGGGCTATTCTTGAACCAGAACATTAACATAGGTTGGCCAGGAGGGCATTATGTCTTCAACCATAAGGCATACGCTGAGAATTTTAGGCTTTTGGCTTATAGTCATCTTGCTTTTACTGCTCTTCCCCAAAACGGCAAAAGGGCAAACTCAAGAAGAAAGGCAAAGCGGAAAAACCGAGCAAAAAACCGAAAAGAAAAAGAAAGAGAAAAAGCTGGATTCCAAAGACGACCCCGACCAAATCGGCAACCGCGACATCGGAAAGGGTATAAATATCTATTCCATGGAAAAAGAAATTGCCGTTGGTAAAAGTTTGGCGCAAGAAGTTGAAAAAGCGGCAAAGTTAGTTGACGACCCCCTGATATCCGAATACATCAACCGTCTCGGGCAGAATATTGTCAGAAACTCGGACGCAAAACTCCCCTTTACCATAAAAGTAATTGACGGCGAGGAAGTAAATGCATTTTCCCTGCCGGGCGGCTATTTGTTTGTCTATACAGGGCTAATCCGGCTAGCCAAGACGGAAGCCGAGCTTGCAAGCGTTATGGCTCATGAAATCGCCCACGTGGCGGCACGGCACGGCACAAAACAGGCCAGCCGCGGCACGATTGCAAACTTTGCCACCATTCCTCTGATTTTTATGGGTGGTTGGGCCGGTTATGGCGTGCGGCAAGCGGCGGGTGTTCTTATTCCCGTGGGATTCCTCAAATTTTCAAGGGCATTTGAAGAGGAGGCAGATAAACTCGGCCTGCAGTATCTTTACAAGGCCGGCTACGACCCTACGGCCTCCATTGACTTTTTTGAAAGAATACAAAGCTTGGAGAAGAAAAAGCCTGGCACTATGGCAAAAGTTTTCTCTTCCCACCCGATGACGCAGGACAGGATTAAAAAAGTGCAAAAGTATATCCAGGAAGTTTTGAAAGAAAGACCGGAGTACGTTGTTAGTACTTCGGAATTTGCCAACGTAACAGCGGAGCTGGAAAGACAATTCGGCCGGAGAAAGGCACCGGAAAAACCAGGAGCGCCGACTTTAAGAAAAAAGTCCTCCGGTAAAATAGAGCCCGGGGAAGAAGGAAAAGAGAAAAAGGAAGAAGAAGAGCGGCCAACACTGAAAAGAAGAAATTAGTCCCTTCTCGAAACCCCTTACGGGGTTTTTATCCCGCACCTTTTTAGGATTTTATAAATTTGCGGCTAAGCCGCATATCCTAAAAAGGTGCGGGATTTAATTTCTCCAAATACTTGCGGGCCCCCACACTCATATATGAGTGTGGGGGCGGGCGCAAAGATTCACTAAAAGTGCCATAACTATCCCGATAAGCGCTCCTCCTAAGATATCAGCCGGCCAGTGGACTCCGACAAATATTCTCGCAACGCCCATCAATATAGAGACCACAAAAAAGGCGGTGCCGAGTTTTTTATTATAAAAATACACTCCCATTGAAAGAGCAAAATAAAGCGCCGCATGGCCCGAAGGAAAAGAATAGCCACTCTCGGGAATCAATTGCTTTACGGCCAAAACATCAAACGGCCGGGGATGATGATAAAAAAATCTGATTATAGTGGTAATAATGCCGCGGGACACAGCGGCGGAAATCAAAGCAACTAAAACCATAAACCTGCTTAACCTGGCGGATTTAAAAATGAATAAAAGGACCAAAACGGCCACTAAAACATAGCCAGCATAATCGGAAAAAAACACCGCCAAGCGGTCAAGCCAGACGTTCTGCCCCGCGAGGTCATTGATTTTTTGAAACAAAAAAGTATTAAGCATTTTGAATCAGTTTTACAAAATTTTTCAAAACCGCGGCGACTACAATCGGGCCGGTGCCACCCGGAATTGGCGTGATTAGCGATGCTTTTTTACTCACCTCTTCAAAATCCACGTCACCGGCTATCCCCTTCTCCATGCCGGCAAAGCCGAAATCGATTACGATTGCGTCGTCTTTTACCATATCCGATTTTATTAAGCCGGGTTTTCCGACTCCCGAAACAATAATGTCAGCGTTTAGCGAGTAGCGTTCAGCGTTTAGGGTGAATTCGTTGATTACGGAAACCATTGCCCCCTGTTGAGTCAGCCACTGGCTGACCGGTTTGCCAACAAGCAGGCCGTAGCCGAAAACTGCTACCAGTTTGCCTTTTGGCTCTATCTTGTATTCTTCCAAAATCTGCTTCACTGCCTCAACTGATGGAGGCAAGATATCGCTTCGCCCGGCAAAAAAAGCTCCTTGCGCTTTCTGTGATAAAACGTCAGGATCTTTTTCCTCGGGCACGGCATTAAGAATTGCCTGGGTATTTAAATATTCTGGTAGAGGCAACTCAATTATCATCCCGCCGCAGGTTGTTGCTTTCACGATTTGGTTCAGCTTTTTTCTCAATTCGCCGTTTGAAATTTTTTCCGGAAACTCGTAAATCCGGCATTCAATGCCGACACTCTCGGCCGCTTTCTTTTTTGATTCCAAAAATCTGCGGCTTCCAGCGTCATCTCCCACCCCCACACCATAACGAGGGCTGGCTCCGCTTGGCGCCGCAGGCGCTGGCTCTCGTTTGGTGTGGGGGCTCACCAAAACTGCCGCCAGATACGGCGGTTTTTTTATTTTTGCAACCTCGCTTTTTAATTCTCCGAGAATCCTATCCGCAATTTTTCTGCCATCAATTACCATAAACTTAAAATACAATATCGGAGCGTTTTAGTAAACCGCCTCGTAACTTATCCCACTATTTCGCAATTGAAAAATAATGGGATAAGTGCAAAATCGGCAAAACAAAAAGCGGCGTGAGGCCGCATTGTCTTAAAAAATTACGCCGCTAAATCCCGAAGGCGCCTCTCAATTCTTTCTAATCTTTCTGTCAATGTCCTGTTTTCCTTATAAAGCTCGTGTAACTTGGAAAATGTTTGTGCCGAAGCCGAGGAGTCGTGGGCGCAAAATCGCATCTCCGAGATAGCTTCAAGAGGATAACAGCACACGCTTAACTGTTCAAATTCGGCCCTACTAAAGAAAATTGCTCTTCTTGGGTCAAATCTAGTTGGCTCCCCAAACTTCTCAAAGCGAACAACAGAAGTTTTTGCTCCGCATTTTGCTGACTCTGCCCAACATACCAACAAAATATCGCCTGTTTTCAAATTCTCTGGAGCCATTTCTTCGCCATCGGTGCCATAAATTTTCGGTATATTCAGGGCTGGTTTTGCTTCAACGATTCCGGTTGAAAGTTCATCTGCTTCGGCCATATTGTCCTCCTTGTAAAGGTGCAAATACTCTACCCTATAATAGTAGCGCCGTCAGATTATTTTGTCAAAATCTTATAAATTTTCTGTGCAATTTTCCGCATATCTTTTTCTTTCATTCCTTGCGTGGTAATGGCGGGGGTGCCGAGGCGGATGCCGGAAGGATCCCACGGTTTGCGGGTATCGTAGGGAATCATATTTTTATTTACTATGATTCCGGCGCGTTCCAGTCGCTCCCCCGCAACTTTTCCGGTCAGGCCAAATGGTGTTACGTCAATGAGCATCAAGTGATTGTCCGTTCCACCGGAAATTAGTTTGAAACCGAGGCGGTTGAGTTCGGTCGCCAACGCCTTGGCGTTGGCGACCGTCTGTCTGGCATATTTTTTGAAGCTGGGTTTCAACGTTTCTTCAAGGCAAACTCCGATTGCCGCGATTGTATGTATCTGCGGCCCGCCCTGTAAGCCGGGGAAAACAGCTTTGTCAATGCTATCCATTAATTCTTTTTTTGCGATCATAATTGCTCCCCTCGGTCCTCTTAGTGTTTTTTGGGTTGTTGTTGTGACAATATCTGCGTAAGGAAATGGTGAGGGATGGGCGCCGCCGACAATCAAGCCGGCAATATGAGCGATGTCGGCCATCAGCAGGGTCCCGACCGAATTGGCAATCCGCCGAAATTTTTTGAAATCAATTTTTCGCGGGTAGGCGGATGCGCCACAGACAATCAGCTTCGGTTTAAACTTCCGGGCGACTTTGCCGACCTCGTTATAATCAATAAATCCGTCGCGGCCGACTCCATAATGCTTGAAATTAAAAAGCTTACCGCTCCAGCTGACCGGATGGCCATGCGTCAAATGCCCGCCGTGCTCAAGCGACATCGCCAAAATCCTGCCTCCCGGACCGACGGCTCCCAGATACACCGCGAGGTTTGCAATGCTCCCGGAATACGGCTGGACATTAACGCCATACTTTTTCGGCGAAATCTTAAACACTTTATAAACCAGCTCTTTCACTCTGTCTTCAATTTGGTCAACCACTTCGTTGCCGAAATAGTATCTTTGGCGCGACTTGCCCTCCGCATATTTATTGACTAGAGGCGAACCCAAGGCCGCCAAAACGTTTTTTGACGCATAATTTTCCGACGGCACGAGATTTATCACCCGTCTCTGCCTCGCCGCTTCTTTTTTAATTAAGTCGTTAATTTTCATTCAATAAATCACGTGATGAATAATCTATCATATGATGAATTATTCATCAGCAAGGATAGACCATTTTAGATGCCGAGCAATTTCATCAATTGTTCGGGTTTTGTAGGCCCCACGCGGGTAATTTTGGGCCTGATGGTGGTCATGTCTAAAACAGTGGATGGCTCCGACGGAGGCAAAACACCGGCATCCAGAACCAGATCCGGTTTCCAAATCTCACTCCCAAATGCCATAATAATTTCCCCGATGCCCACCGGCGTCCCTTCCCCCGAAATATTGGCAGAGGTCGCGGCTATAGGATAGCCGAACTTGCCCAAAAGTTTATCGGTGAAAGCATAATCGGGTATTCTTATGCCAACATTTTTTTTCTTCGCGGTAACTATCGCGGGGATTACTTTCTTTTTGGGCAGAATTACCATCGTTGCGCCCGGCCAAATTTCCTCCAAAACTTTTTCGAGCTTCGGGGGCACAAAGGCAATCTCTCTCACCCAATTCATATTTCTTGCCAGTATGGAAATCGGTTTAGTCAGGGGCCTCCTTTTGATCCTGAAAATCTGCTCAACGGCATACCAGTCGCAGGCATTGGCCCCGATTCCGTATACCGTGTCTGTTGGAAAAACAATAACTCCACCCTTTTTGAGAACGGCTAGGGCTTCATAGAGCGCTTCAGAAAAGTCCCCATTAAGATTGACTGGGATAATCTTCACCCCGTTAGAGATTCCCATTATTAATGGCTTTCGTCGTGTAACTCAAGTCATCTCTAACGGGGCTCATTCACAGAAGCCGCATCAGAACTTTTGCCAGCTTCTTCCTGGGATTATGGCGAATGAGCGGCCAAGAGTCAACCCCGCCCTTGAAAAGGGGCTGTTTTGACTTGGCGGTGTCCAACCGCTTGCCCTTTTCAAGGGCGGGGTCAAGGAAGTCAGCAAGAATATACTTCGGTTTTTTTCTTTTCAAATCCAGGCCCGACACGTCTACGAAATGAGAATTTTCTTCCAAATAATGCTTCAAAACCCGGGGTGATGGCTTCTTGCTGTTAAAAACCGCATAATCCAAAATATTCTTGCCAATGTACTTTTCTATCGCGTTAACAAAATCCTGCGCCCTAAAACCGTGGGTTTCGCCGAATTTGGTCATTAAATTACAGCAATAAATTTTTTTTGCTCTTGATCTCTTCAGGGCAACCCCAATACCACCGACCAAAAAATTCGGGATAATACTTGAATACAAATCCCCCGGCCCGATGACAATCATATCGGCTGACATTATCGCCCTGACGGCTTGGGGATTGGCTTTCGCTTTGGGACTCAGCCAGGCGTCTTCAATGGGGATTTCGGGATTATGTTTGGGAACATCTATGTTCGCCTCGCCTTTTATCACAAGACCGGTGGCAAGCCGGGCGCAGAGGTGAACATTGTCCAATGTTACCGGTATTACTTCGCCTTTTATGTTTAGAATTCTTGAGGCCTCGGTGACGGCCTTATCAAAACTGCCGGTGATCTTCTCAAGAGCGCTCAAAAAGATATTGCCGAAATTATGCTCCGTAAAATCGCCCGTTCTGAAACGGTAATTAAAAAGGTCGCGAAGGGTCTGGTCGGCATCTGAAAGAGCCACCAGCGAGCGCCTTATGTCGCCCGGCGGAAGAACGCCGTATTGGTCGCGCAGTTTTCCGGTTGAGCCGCCGCTGTCGGCCATGGAAACGATGGAACTCAATCGCACGGGGTAATCGCGCAAAGCGGATAAAACTATAAAACTACCGGTGCCGCCACCGATAGTAACAATGTGCTTGAGAGTGGTTTTCCGAGAGGCCATGGGTCTAGGTAGTTCTTATCGCGCTGCCATATTCGCCGCGGCGGGATCTAAGGACAAACCACAAAGATACCAGTATACCAACAGCAAAAAGCAAAAACATGCCGTAAGAAGAGATGAGGAAGTGGTAAATAGGAACAACAAAATCACCAAGGGGGAAATTAGAAGCGGAAAAATAGTCATTTCTTATCCAAAGCCAGAGTTGCCTCAAAGCTAATGGCCCCAGCGCCAAAATCACCGCCCAGCCGTAGAGAGCGTAAAAATATTTTCGTTTTTCCAAACTAAGAATTCTCTTCATCAGCATCTGGGAAAAACCCGGCGTGGGTTCAACGTCAAATTTCTGCGGGTAAAGACCCCTGATTCTTTCCTTGATAAAATTGTCTAGGTCAATTTCGTGCTTTTCCATCCCGTTAGAAGTAGTAACAGCAACACATAAGTTAAACTTACAGTCGCCGTATACTCTTGATTAAATATTAACTTTAATTCGCGAACCCGCCAGGGCTACTTCTAACGGGATCCATTTTCGTATTGGAGGGCAACATCCCCTAGGGGCTTGCTCGTTCTAATCATCTCCAGCAGAACCGACCTCGCCCGATGGAGACGGCTTTTAAGCGTATTTTCGTTTATGTTCAGAAGGTCGGTTATTTCTTTGTAGGAAAAACCCTCGTAGTACAAAAGCCGGACTATCGCTCTGTCCTCTTTTACCAATCTATCAATACAGCGGTCAAGTTCTCTTGAAATCTCGTTGCTAATCGCCTTCTCTTGGTATGTGGCCGCCGTCGTAGTTGTAGCAGCAATGCTTTCAAGTAAGGCGTCGCTTAAGGCGACTTCCTTGTTCTTGCTCTTTCTGAAAAAATCTATAACCGTGTTCCGGGCAATGCTGTAAAGCCAGCTCTTCGCTTTTTTATGGTCCTTTAGTGTATTGATCTTTTTGTAGGCCTTGATGAACGTTTCTTGGGCAAGGTCTTCGGCGTCTGCCAGATTGCCGACAAAGCGATAATGAAAACCGATAATTTCCCTTTGATGCTCGTTCACCAAATCCTCTATCTCTTTTAGTTTTTGGATTTCCATAATGCTTGATGCTTGACTTGGCTTATACGAACCTTATATAAAAACTTGGGTTTTAAACATAGCGGACTTTCATTAAATAATCGGTAATAACTTAAGACGGAAATTATCCGATGCGGGTTTCTGGCTCAATCTTGGGGTATAGGAAACCCGCGGTTCAAACTCCCCGTCTTAAAGGGTATGGCTCGGTAATACAACTTTCAAATGATTTCCACGCCAATAAGTTAATGTTCCGGGCTTTCCCAAAATAACAACAGCTTTCAATACCCAATGATTTATCAAGAAATCATAGAGGTCCCGATATCGCTTTGCGATATTGAGGATCCTCGATTCTTTGAAAAGAATCGGGACAATTGAAAGTTGATATACCGAGTATGGCACAAATAATCCACAAGAGGGGCCCGCCCAGATAATATCGCGGGCCCCCACACCATAACAGGCGATTGCGGCTTTGTCGCCGCCATAGAATCTTCGAATAGTCGCCTGTTTGGTGTGGGGGCGGGCAGAACACCTCCTTCCCCGCCCTGCCGGCATAGCGCCGACGGGGCGGGACTGGTTTTAAACTACAAAATTTATCAAGCGGTTTTTAACGAAAATCGTCTTCCGAATCTCGCGGCCGGCTAGATGCTTCTTGATTTTTTCATCGGCAAGGGCAAGCTTCTTTATTTCTTCCTCGTTGCTATCAGTTAGCAATGAAATTACGCTCCTTGCCCTGCCGTTCACTTGCACAACCACGCTGACAAGTTCCTCAGCAATCAATTTTTCGTCATATTCCGGCCATTTTTCTAGGTGAATGGATTTTTTGTGACCCAAGACGTTTTGCCAAATATCTTCGGCTAGGTGGGGAGCAAATGGAGACAACAATTTCAAAAATTGCTCAAAACTTCCTCTGTCCGCATTTCCCTTCTCAAGCTCATTCAATAATTTCATCAATTCGCTGACGGCGGTGTTGAACTTGAGACTAGTGATATCCTCGCCGATTTTTTTGATTGCCTTATGTAAACTGGTTTCTAGTTTTAGGTTTTGGATTTTGGATTTGTTTTGAAATTTGGATTTTGATATTTGGATTTGAGAAGCCATCGCCCACGTCCTGCTCAGGAATCTGTAAACACCGTTTATGCCGCCAGGATTCCACGGCCCGCCCTGTTCGTATGGCCCCATAAAAGCGAGATACATCCTGACAGTGTCGGCACCGTATTTTTTAATCAAATTGTCCGGATCAACAACATTGCCCCGCGATTTGGACATTTTTTGGCTGTCGGCCCCTAAAATCACGCCGTGGTTCACTCTCTGCGTAAATGGCTCATCAACCCCCACACCATAACGAGCACTGTCCAAATTATAAATATGCGGCTTTGCCGCAGGTGCTCGTTTGGTGTGGGGGTCAAAATCAATCAGTCCTAAATCATAAAGGGCTTTAGTGAAAAATCGCGAGTAAAGCAAATGCATCGTGTTATGTTCTGCACCACCAATGTATAAATCAACGGGCAGCCATAATTTCATTTTCGCCTTGTCGGCGAAGGCCTTTTTGTTTTTCGGGTCGGTATAGCGCAGGAAGTACCAGGAAGAATCAACGAATGTATCCATCGTGTCCGTCTCGCGCTCGGCATCGCGGCCGCAATTGGGGCATTTTGTTTTTGCCCATTCTTTTGCTTTCGCCAAAGGCGAACGGCCGTCGGAAGTCGGTTTGTAATCATCCAGTTTCGGCAGCTTGACCGGCAACTCTTTTTCGGCAACGGGCCGGTAACCGCATTTTTCGCAACGAACCATAGGAATCGGCACGCCCCAATAGCGCTGGCGGGAAATGACCCAATCGTGAAGCCGGTAATTAATTTTTCTCCTCGCCAGTTTTCTGGCCGCCAATTTCTCAGTTATTTCCTCCCTGGCATCTTCCGATTTGAATCCGGTAAATTCTCCAGAATCAACTAATATTCCTTCTCCCTCGTATGCGCCCCCAATTTTTAATTTTGAATTGCGTAAAGCAACGAGGTTGCCACGCAACTTTTCGTTGTCATTTTGATTTTTGATTTTTGCATTTTGAATTTGGCCAGCCGGGGGTACAATTACTGTTTGCACAGGCAGACCATACTTTATCGCAAAGTCGTAATCCCTTCGGTCATGCGCCGGTACCGCCATTACCGCGCCTGAGCCATACCAGCCGATTACATAATCAGCCACCCATACGGGGATTTTTTCGTTATTTATCGGATTGACAACATAACTGCCGGTAAAAACGCCTGTTTTTTCTTTTTCCAGATGCAGGCGGTCCAGCTCGCTTTTCTTTTTGGCCTCCTCCAGATATTTATTCACCTTATCCAGATTTTTGTCGGTGGTCAGCTTTATAACCATCGGATGCTCCGGCGCCAAAACCAAATAAGTAGCGCCAAAAAGTGTGTCCGCCCGCGTGGTAAAAACTTTGATGGTCTCTTTGGAATTAGGAATCAGGAATTCAATCTCCGTGCCCTCGGAACGGCCAATCCAATTTTCCTGGGCAATCTTTGTTGTCTCTGGCCAATCAACTTTTTTCAATCCATCCAACAACCTGTCAGCATAATCAGTAATTTTATACATCCATTGGGCAATTTCTTTTTGAACTACGAGCGTGCCGCATCTTTCGCATTTGCCGTCAACAACCTGTTCGTTTGCCAGAACGGTTTTGTCTTTCGGGCACCAGTTAACCAACGTCTCGGCTCTGTAAGCAAGGCCTTTTTTATAAAATTGAATGAAAATCCATTGCGTCCATTTATAATATTCGGGGTCGGTCGTTCTTACCTCTCGCGACCAATCCAAGGTCGCGCCCATACTTCTTAGTTGCTTGGACATGTAGGCGATGTTTTCATCCGTCCAATCTTTTGGATGTAAATTGCGCTCTATGGCTGCGTTTTCGGCGGGCAGTCCGAAGGCGTCAAAACCAATCGGATACATTACATTCTTACCGTTCATTCTCAAATACCGCGACAAAATGTCCGGCACCGAAAAAGCGTACCAATGCCCGATATGCAAATTGCCCGACGGGTATGGAAACTCAAAAAGCAGGTAAAAGTTTTCCTTACCCGCAACTTTGTCTTTCGTGATATGCAGTTTCTTTTGCTCCCAATACCGCTGCCATTTCTTTTCTATTTTAAGGGGGTTATATTTTGCCATATTTCTGCTTGCCCGTCCGTAGCCCCGCCGTTGGCGGGGCGAAGGAGGGCCACTTTCTCTCAATTTTAGACGGATTGTATTTTGCCATTTTGTCCAAGAGCCCCGCATAAATTGCTTTCAGGTTGCCTTCAAGCAATTATGCGGGATAAACTCCGCGATTGGGTAACAAAATGAGCACCCCGCTCAAATTTTGCCCCATTTACTTCTCTCCTCGTTTTGAAAAACCGTATCGTCCCGAACTTTTTGCGATGCCCGGCCCCGAATAGGGGTTTCGTGGGAGAGGGCATCGCTACCCAGCTATTTCGCAAAATTTGAGCTGGGGTTATCCCAATTTGAATAATTTTTTTGTATTTTCTCTGGTTTTTTCAACCACTTCTTCAAAAGAAACTTTCTTAATCTCGGCTATGCGACGGGCCACGAATTCCACATAAAGCGGTTCGTTTCTTTTGCCCCTGTGCGGCACAGGCGCAAGATAGGGCGCGTCGGTTTCAATCAATATCCTATTAAGCGGGATATTCGTTACTGTTTTTTCTAAATCAGTCGGTGCTTGCCCTTCCATAGCCTTGTGCGAAGGAGGGAAAGTTATAATCCCATTTAAGCCCAAATAGAGGTCTAAATCAAGGAATTTTCTAGCAAGTTCAAAAGAACCCGTGAAAGAATGTATGACAGCGTTTAGCGGGTAGCGTTTAGCGTTTAGCAAAGAAATTAAATCATCATAGGCATTACGGCAATGAATCACTGCCGGTTTTTTTGTCCCAACGGCCAATTCCAAAAATTGCTGGAAAAACTCTTTTTGTTTTTCCTGTTTCTCTTTTTCGGGCGTTCTATAATAATCCAGCCCCGTCTCTCCTATCGCTACGACCTTTGGGTGTTTCGCCAGTTCTTCATAATCCCGAAAAGGGACGTGGTCCCCTCGGGACTTTACGTCCGCAATCTGCAATTCTTTAATCAATTCGTTGGGATGACAGCCGACCGTTGCCCAAATGCTTGCCCGTCCGTAGCCCCGCCGTTGGCGGGGCGAAGGAGGGCCTTCGTATTTTTCCGCCAGCTCAATTGCTTTTTTGGACATCTCCAAATCCGTCCCGACGCAAATCATCCCGCATCCGGCGGCAAGGGTTCGTTTAATTACCTCTTCTCTATCCGCATCGTATTGCGGAAATTGGGGATGGCAATGGGAGTCAATCATAGTTCAAAATTTGAAAAGGAGGGGTAAATGGAGCAAAATTCGACAGGTCACCTACTTAGCATTTTCGGCTTAGTTTGGTTTTTGGGGGGGGTTAATAATGGGCTGTGGATTTTTTCTTTACGCCGCCGTCAGGTCTTCCTCCGATGAATTCGATGAATTCGGGTTCAGGGCCGTTTTTTCAGCTCTTTCTTGGCCAATTTGGTTGCTATATTACCTAATAAGACCCTTTGCAAGACTCCTCGAGAGATTTGTAAAGTTTTTCTGCTTTGCATTATCATTTCTTGTATAGTTTAATTATCCGCGGGCTTAGCCCGTTTTTTATTTCGTCTTTATCTCGATTATTTCAATAGTAAGTTTAGCTCCGCTTCGTATTTTAAACACGATCGTGTTTAAAATACGAAGCGAGACTACCTCGAAAAATAATTTTTTATTCTAGCCTCTTTCTGTCCCAATGATTTAGCAATAATAACATCAACGTACTCGCCTATGTTAAGTAGTGAGCAAAGTTCTTTTATTTCCTTCTCGCATGCGTGGGGAGTTGCGTACACGCTCTTTTGTATCTGATAACAATTGAATTCGTTTAGTTTGTCTCTCAGGACATCCCTCGCCCCCCTTCTTTGTTCGGGAACGTCAAAAATAATAATTCTCCAAAACCCGTCTTTTTTACACCCCCCGATATGTAAGTTTTCCACTCGCCTAAAATTGATTCTTTGTCTCCCTTTTGCGGTTATAATATAATCCTGGCCCGGGCCATATTTGATTAAGCCTCCCCTTTTCATCTCATACGCTCTCTTGCTAAATTTTAAAGGGTCAAAATTAGAATGATGTTTAGAAAAATGGGCATAAAGATCCTCTTTTTTGACCCGGTTTTTCTTCGCTGAATTATCTTGAGAACCTCCAAAGGCAAGTCTTTCAATAGCTTCTAAAATACCGATGCTTGGATATTTACTATACCTGCTCATAAGAGTTTAATTCGGGTTCTATTACGATCGTGGTTAAAATCAGAAATAGGGAGGTAATTATCGGAGGCGCGGGAAGAGGGGTTCAATTTTACTGATGATGAATTTGTAACCCTCCAAATTGGCCCTGGGGTTGTAGTCATAGGTTTTGAAAATTTTCTCGGCGGTCTCGGGGAGGAACGGCCAAAGCATTTTGGTGGCATTAATGATTAGATAAACCAAACTGGTCATCGTTTTCAAAAAATGTTCCGGATGGCCGCCTACATCGGCCCACGGTTTATTTTCATCAATATAAACGTTGGCATAAGCGAATAACTCCCAAATCTTGGCCAGGGCCTCGTGCAATTTAAACTCATTGATTGCTTTTTCGCAATTTTCCCCTGCTTCGGATACTTTTTGCCGGACCTCGTCATCCAAAAATTTCCCCTCAAAATCAAGTTTGCCCTCAAGTTTTGTTTCAATGAGTTTCGCCACCCGGCTTACAAGATTACCGAGATTATTGGCCAAATCCCCGTTGTATCTTGCCTCAAGTTTTTCGGCCGAAAAGTCACCATCTTCATCCGACGGGATTTCGCGCAAAAGGTAATATCTTACCGGATCAATGCCGTATTTCTTAGTAACCTCAAAGGGGTCAATAACGTTGCCCAAGCTCTTGCTGATTTTTTGGCCATCAGCGGTAATAAATCCGTGAATTAAAATCTGTTTTGAGTTAGGCAGCCCGGCTGACATTAACATCGCCTGCCACATTGCCGATTGCTGGCGCAGATTGTCTTTGCCGGCGATTTGCATCCCTGGCCAAAAATCTTTGAATCTGGCTTCGTCCTCCGGCCAGCCCAGGGTAGAAATATAGTTTATCAAAGCATCAAACCAGACGAACATTACATGCGCTTCATCGCCTGGCACCGGCACCCCCCAAGGCATTTTTTCTTTCAGCCGTGAAACGCTAAAATCCTCCAGGCCGCTTTTTACGAAATTCTTAATTTCGTTGAATCTAAAGTTCGGCATGATAAAATCGGGGTTATTTTCATACAGCTCCAAAAGCGGTTTTTGATATTTTGACCAGCGGAAGAAATAATTTTCCTCTTCCCTCGTTTCTATCCTTAGATTCGGATGTATCGGGCACCTGCCCTCATCATTCAATTCGGAATCGGTTTTTTCCAGTTCGCAACCGACGCAGTATTTTATTTTATAGTCCTTTTTGTAAATATCGCCGTTGGCCGAACAACGTTTCCAGAATTCCTGACAGGCCGCAATGTGGTGCGGGTCGGTTGTCCTTATAAAATTAGTCCAGCTTATATCAAGGGCCTTTTTGAGCGCATCAAATTTGGCCGCATACTCGTCCACATATACCCGGATGTCTTTTTTCTCTTCCAAGGCCGCCCGGTAAACTTTTACTCCGTGCTCGTCAGTACCGGTATTAAAAACGACTTCTTTGCCCAAAAGTTTTTGGTGCCTAGCTATAACATCTGCCTGAATTAATTCTAGTGCGAACCCGATATGAGGGTCGCCATTAATATAAGCCAAGGTAGTTGTGATATAAAATTTGTTGCTCATAGGTAATCTAAAAACAGCCGGTGGCTGTTTTTAGATTACATTAAAATTCAACAAAAATCCAGTTTAAGAAGCCCCTGCTGCTCTCCGGCTCTCCTTTTGTTTTGCCAGATCATCCAAAATCTCAACAATGACCACTGCTGCAGGCACTGAAAGCAAAATACCAATTATACCGGCCAGCGTACCTCCTATAAGCAAAGCGATAATCACCGTAACCGGATTAAGCCCGAGCGTCTTGCCAAGTATGAGTGGAGTTAAAACATGGGCCTCTGTCTGTTGGACGGCAACATAAAAGACCAAAACCCACAATCCCAAGACCGGCGATTGCGCAAAAGCCAAGATAACCCCGGGAACAGCCGAAACAACCGGACCGACAATAGGGACAATTTCCAAGACCATCGCAACAATTCCGAGGAGCAAGGCATATTTAACATTGAGCAGCGAGAGCCCGATGAAAACAAAGAGCCCCACCGACAAGGCAAGTAAAAGCTGACCTTGCAACCACCGTCCCACTTTATGCTCCGCCCTTTTCCACAAACTGATGACGTAGTCCTCATACTTCGCCGGCAAAACCGACCTGATAAAACCCGCGGGGCCCTGCCTCATTACCGATAGGTAAAAAGATATGACGATAACCGCGGCAAAAGACAATACACCGCCAAAAATATTTATTACAAGGTTCAGGGCCGAGCCGGCGGATATCTGCAAAAATTGCGAGAAACTGTCAAGAATATTTTGTATCTCGCTGAAAAAGTCAAAGTAATGGGTAGTGGTTGTTTGCTGCGCCTTTTCCAGCGCCCCCGAGAGATTAGATATGAATTTGGGCAGGGCCTGCGTCAATTGACCCAGTTCAAGGGATATAAAAGGCACTACCAAAGAGAGTAGGAAAACCAACAGGCCGAAAAGGGCTAAATATAATACCAATACCCCGAGCAATCGCGGAATTTTTCTTTGTTCCAGCCAATTCGCGAACGGACCGACGGCCGAAGCGATTATAATCGCCATAAACAGAATTATGAGAACATCTTTAATGAGATAAAGGAAAATAAAACAGAGGATTACAAAAATAACCTTAAATATGGCAGAAGTGCTAATGTCTAAAGTTTGTTGCTCGGGCAAATTTAGAAAATAGAAAGTAGAAAATAGAAAATAGAAAAAATTCGTTCTAGATTCTATTTTCTATATTCTAGTTCTGGTTCTAGTCTACCACGAATTTAAAACATCTTTAATCTCGCGGTTATCCTCTTTGAACGGGCCGATTAAGGCCAAATTAAGTTTTTCCGGTAGGAAAATCTCGCGAGCTGTGGCTTGAATATCTTCAGAGGTAACACGGTCAATCTCGGCTAATTTCTCTTCCGGCGTAAGGATCTCTTTCTTGAGAAGCTCCTGGTCGGCATAAAATGAAGCCAGATTGTCGGATGTCTCCAGGCCAATGGCTAATTTGCCGCGGGCGTAGTCTTTGACTTTTTTGAGTTCGCTTTCGGGCACCGGTTTTTCCGCTAATTTTTTACATTCGCCAAGAGCAACCTCCAGAGCTTGGATCAGGCGATTATTGTCAACGCCTGCGCTAATCTCAAAATAACCGGTGTCGGCATACGCAGAATTGGATGCTCTGACATAATACGACAAGCCCCGTTTATCTCGGAACTCGCTCCATAACCTCGAACTAAAACCAGCGCTTAAAACCAACGACATCACATTTAGGACCGGCTCTTTCTTGCTGAAATAATCAAAGGCTCTGAATCCGAGAACAAAATGAGTTTGGTCGGTTTTCTTGTTTAATATCTTCAAGTTGGGTCTGTTTTGTTCCTCCCTGACTCGGGCCGGCTCCAGCGGCTTATTGTCCCGGGTGTTGGCAAAATATTTTTCAACTTTTTTCTTGGCTTGTTCGAGTTCAATGTTGCCAGCCACGGTAACAACCGTGTTCTTATCAAAATAGCGGGTTGTGAAATAACTCACGAAATCATCCCGGGTTAATTTCCTGACAATTTCCTTTGGGCCGGTAATATGCCAACCCAGCGGCTGGTCGCCGTAAAGAAGTTCTTCAAAAAGATCTCCCACATAACGAGCCGGCGTGTCCCGATACATATTGATTTCCTCAATGATTACTCCTTTTTCCTTCTCAATTTCTGCCGCGTCAAATTTAGAGTTTTGAAAAATATCGGAGATGACATCAAGAGCCGTGTCTATTTTTTCGGCGGCGCATTTTACATAATAGCCGGTGTATTCTTTACCGGTAAAAGCGTTGTATTCGGCCCCGATTGAATCCAGCTCTAAACCTATATCGGTAACTTTGGGCCGCTTGGTGGTGCCTTTGAACATAAGGTGCTCAAGGAAATGGGAAATGCCATTGTTCTTGGGCGTCTCGTAGCGCGAACCGGTGGCAACCAATATCAGCACCGTGACCGATTTGGTATCTTTCATCGGTGCGGTAATCAAACGCAGACCGTTGGGATAAGTAAAAAGCTTGAATTGGTTTTTGCCCTGTCCGCCAGCAGGCAGGGATTTTTTGTCAGTCATATTTATTTTCCCAGTTTCCCTTCCAAATAAGGCGCAAGCTCGCTTATCTCAACCCTATCCTGTTTCATCGTGTCGCGGTCTCTGACCGTGACTTTTTTGTCCTCAAGAGAATCAAAATCAAAAGTTACGCAATATGGCGTGCCGATTTCGTCCTGGCGGCGGTAGCGTTTGCCTATTGAACCGGTTTCGTCGTATTGGCAGATTAAATGTTTCTGTAAATCACGATAGATCTCATAAGCCGGTTTGGTCAGCTCTTCTTTTTTGGACAAGGGTAGGACAGCAACTTTTATCGGTGCCAAAATTTTCGGCAATTTCAAAACAATTTCTTTTTCGTGCACCGCTTCCTCGTCGCCGGAGCGGGCTTCGGTTTCGGTATAGGAATCAATGAGTACGGCAAGCATTAAACGCTCAAGCCCAAAAGTCGGCTCAACGACATAGGGCAAATACTCTTCCCCCGTTTCCGCATCCCGATATTTTAAATTAATGCCCGATAGATTTTCGTGGTTTTTCAAATCAAAATCGGTTCTTGAGGCCAATCCGGTAATTTCTCCCCAGCCAAACGGAAATTCATATTCAATATCCGTCGTCCCCTTTGAATAGTGGGCCAAACTTTCTTTGGGATGTTCGTATCTTCTTAATTTTTTCTCGTTTAACCCGAGATCGTTTGTTATAAAATCAAACATAAACTTGTCCCATTCTTTGAAATGTTTGTCCTCCTCGCCGGGTTTCACGAAATATTCAAATTCGGCGATTGTAAATTCTTTGGTCCGGAAAATGAGATTGCCGGTCGTAATCTCGTTGCGGAAGGCCTTGCCTATCTGGGCGATGCCGAATGGCAATTTTTTGCGGCTGGTCTCAAGAATCGTTTTAAAATCGGTGAACATTGTCTGGGCAAGTTCTCCCCGCAGATAAGCAGTGGATGCGGCGTCTTCAACGGGTCCAATAAAAGTTTTAAAAAGAAGGTTGAAATTTTTAGGCTCCGTAAATATCCTGCCTTCTTTTACTTCATTCAAACACTGCGGACATTTTTTATATGACCGAAACAACTCTTTCGTTTTTTCGTCATTTTTATAATAGTCGAACTCGGCAATATCTTTGATTTGATCTTCTCGAAATCTTTGGTGGCATTTTTTACACTCAACCAACGGGTCAGTAAAATTTTGCAGATGGCCGGAAGCTTCCCAGACCTTGGGATTCATGATTACCGCTCCTCTGACGCCAACTATATCGTCTCTCTCCTGCACAAACTTTTTCCACCACAAACTGGCAATATTATTAAAAAGTTCATTCCCCAAATGGCCAAAGTCCCAGCTATTCGCCAGCCCGCCGTAAATCTCCGAGCCGGGGAAAATAAAACCGCGCCTTTTACAAAGGGATACGATTTTTTCCATTAAATTATTTTTCTCCTCCATATTTTTCTATTTTCTACTTTCTATTTTCTAGATTCTATTCTTACTCCTGCACATTTCCACTTGCACTGGAATCACCGACATTGGATGTAGTGACATCGGGTATCGTACGCAAAATTCTTTCTTTAGTAAAGGTGTCTGTGCCTTCAAGACCAACATTTTTCAAAAGTGGGACCGCTCCGCCAACCTGATTGACGGAAGGGGTAATTGAAATCTGAAAATCGGCTTCGTACTGCGGGAAAGAAACGCCCACTCCGGCCGGTAGAGTTCCCAGATCCCAAGTAACGGTCCCCTGTCTCGCGTCATAGACCGGCTGGGGCTGGCTGCCGCTGACTCTTGCCTTTTCTTCCCAGACCACTCCCGGCATTAATACTGCCGTCACCTTTGCAGACGATAGGTCGCTGGATGGATTAACCAAATTCCAGCGGATAGTAAAAGCCGTTTTGGAATTTACTTTGGGCGGGAACGGCCCGCTTGAGCCAAAAACAGAATCATTCAAAAGGACTTTCTGGGCAAACGTCGGAGAAGAAGAGATGCGGGTCACTAATTCGCTGTCGGCCGTCAGTTTGTCCATATTCAAATCCGCGGGAACATTCGGCGTCTCCAGATGAGCGGTCGCCTTTACAAAAGATTCCCGGGCGCCCAAACTGCCCGAAAAACTGCTTTTCAGGCGCGCTTCAAACTCAACCGTAGCAGATTGGTTAGCCCCCAGATTATTCAATGCCGAAACTGTTGAACTGTTCCAGTAAATAGTGCCGACTCTGCTGTCGAAAAACCCGTCTGACCTCACGGAAGTAAAATCAAACATACTGCCGTCAAGATGGACGGAAAAACTTAGGCCGGTGATATCGGAATCGCTGTTGTTTTTCAAGTTCGCCTTGTAGCGGAGCAGGTCTCCCGCGTGGGCTGTGTAATCGGCTGAGTCATTCACAATCAGCCCAACGGATAAAAGAGGGGTTGTGATAACCGAAGAGGCCTCGGACTTTTCAAAATCAACATAATTGTCGCCGGTTGTCGTCGCTATTTTTTTCTGCAAAACCACCGAAATTGTCTTGGTCTCTCTTTCGTTGCCGCTAAGAGCGCCTTGAATGATAATTCTGGCCCCCTCGCCCTGTTTCAGGACGGGGATTGTCCAAATGTCCTGACCCTGACTCCGGCTCATCGGTTGAGGAGAGAACTGGCTTGATTTAAATCCGTTGGGATAACGGACTTGGAAGCGCAAATCTTGTAAATCCCCGCTGGACTGATTGCGGTAATCTATAAGGTAACTGATGTTCTGGCCGTTAATCACCGTCGGCGGAGCAACCAGCGTGATCGGCACGGCAAGCGTCGTGATCGTAGTCGCCAGGGATGCCTCCTTTTTAAAAATAGAGCTAAGATTGCTCGGCTTGAAGGTCAAAGTGGCTCTGGCCGTTTTTATATTACCTCTGTCGCCTACGACAAATGCGGTCAAGGTTTTTTCTCCCGACTCTCCGCTTTTGAGCCCGCCGATATCAAAATTCTCGTTAGTTACGTTCAGAACGCTATTGTCTCTTGTAACAATCGCATCCGGGGGATAGAAAAAACCCAGCTTAACATCGGAAAGCGAAATCTTATTGTTGTTGGCATAGGTAACTTTGTATGAAACCGATGCGCCGGCGGATATTTCTTGGGGTCCCTCAATTTTCAGTTCAACGCGGCTTTCGCTGAACGACCCGCGCCCCATAAAGAAAAAAGCAATGACAACGACTAAAAGGATGGCTATGCCGAGGCCAAGCAATTTTATCCTCCGGCGGCTAAAAAACGGCGCCGGTGAAACCCGCGGTCCTAAATTGGGATTTTGAATTGGTTCTATCTTGAAATCCATCGTTTCGCCATCATTGCTTTTTACTTGGTGTTCTGCGCAGACAAATGCTATCCAAATTTTCTTATTTTTCTAGATGAAAAAATCGTACCCCTTCCGTCCCGCCAAGGCGGGACTACGTCCCAATTTTGTTCATCAGTGAAAAACCACGAAAATTTGAATGCATTTGTAACTGTTCACCCAACGCGTAAAAAACAATGATGGCTCACTCAACTTACCTGATAAATTTGAGGGTGAAAACAATATTAACCACCAAATTATATTATAGCTCTCAAATGAGGAAAACAGAAATCAAAGTTTGACAGAGCTAGCTCCTCTTTTGAACGACCACCGCAGGCAAACGAGCCAGCGAATAGAGAATCAGAATTTGTCTAAAATTTGGGGTCGAGCCCTGTCCCGAGCGTAGCGAGGGATACATTCAGATGCGGCGAGGGGCGATACCTTGCTTGCTCCGAAATTTTAGAAACAAATTCTAATTCGAATAAGCTGGCGAGTGAAGCCGAGGACTAAGTGAAAAAGAGGAGCTAGCGAAGTATGTTTCGGGCGAATTGTAACGATTTAAAGCTGGCATTGGCCAACTGTTCAATCGGCAAGGTAGAATCATAACCCATTACTTTCAAGAGGTCTTCTCTCGTTAATTTTATAATCATTGGCCAGTTGACTCTCCCCTTCCGGGTAAGCTGGTCGTATTCACATAAATGAGAATGCAAAAAATCCCACAACTTCGGGTCAGACTCGCCCTCAAAAACAAGTTTGTCAAAACACTCAAGCAAAAAATATGCCGCCGCCAGCGCCGGCAAAGACGATTTCAAACTGCGGAACGTATCCAGACAGTAGGAACTGGTGATAATGGGGTGGGAATTTTTTTGAACGAGAGAAAAATCCACCAGATTCAAAATGTCCAGATGGCCTGCCTGCTTGGAAGACGGACGTAATATGCTTTTAGCCCGATAAACCTGCTTGCCCAAATCTTTCGTATAGCAAACGACCAGCTCGTCATACTCGCGAACCGGTATTTTTTTGAGAATTATCGCCTGAGTACGCATATAGCAACATTTTAGCCTAAAAATGCCGTTTTGACTATAAAACCCCCGAAATTCCCCCACAATTTAGGTGATATAAAGGATTTGGAACAGATTTAGTAAAATTAATTAGGTCGCAAATTAATTAATTTTAGCTATTCTATTCCATGTTGATTTTAAAAACATCGTTTAGCCAGAATCAGATTAAAGC
>Ga0315280_10002112_pt1 | contig 32687 bp, 38 predicted proteins | sample YL17G06_40_MG_FD_203697 | JGI IMG/M metagenome (GOLD analysis project Ga0315280, IMG submission 203697) | Sediment microbial communities from Yellowstone Lake, YNP, Wyoming, USA - YL17G06_40 | ecosystem: Environmental > Aquatic > Freshwater > Lake > Sediment | place: USA: Wyoming | collected...
TGTTGTTGCACCTGTATATACTAACCATCTACCATCGGGAGAAATTATTGGAGGACCAAATATTTCCCAAAAATATTTAATATTAAATGAATATTTCTCTCTATTTACTAAATCAAGTTTATTAACTATATATTTATAGAAATCCACATCTTTTGTAATTCTTGTTAGATATATTATATAACTACAATCTTCATTCCATCTTGTAGTAAGAACTTCATATTCTTTATAATCCTTTGTAAGATTAATTGCACCTATCGTATTTGAATATTTAAATTGTAATTTTTCATTAAAAAAGTCCTCACCACAATTTAATATAAATATTATTGTTATTATTAATATAAATATTATTCTGAACATAAATGCCTTTCTTTTATTAATCATATTATAATATATTTTTTATTATTGTCAATATATATTTTTTATAAAATTATTCTTTACCCCCCTATTTATTGAATGCTCTTATATTTAATATTAGAATAATCGTATGCTGACATTTCTATTCACCGACATTGAGGGCTCATCTGAAAAGTGGGAGAAGTTCGGTGATGAGATGGGAAAAGCCCTCGCCATTCGCGATGCCATTCTAAGAAAGCAGATTGAGAAATATAACGGTAGAATATTCAAACACACAGGCAATGGCGTCCTCGATGTCTTTGAGAATGGCAATCCTGTTCAGTGCGCCCTCCAGTTGCAGATGCCCTTAAAAAAGGAAAAGAAAAAACACTTGAGAATATAGTTAAAGAGATTAATAAAATGAAATCAAAAGAATAATAAATTATATATCACAGAATAAATTGTCTCTTAATCATGCTTTCCAAACCTTAATATCCATCCAACAAATTGTGCTATTCTGACCGTTGCATTCTGAGAGAAGTAAAATAGCACAGCACCGACAGGTGCAGATTTTGGCTCCGAAATAAGCGAGAGTGGAATCAAACTTGTGAGTCGGGCAATACCCGTTAGTCCAAACAGAACCTGCTCTGGTTCAAGTGGAAGTCCGATTATGTTCATTGGCTTTGGCAGGAATGTGCTAGAGAGAAGCATTGTAATAACTATCGCTCCTCCAGAAAAAGCACCAAGAAGCCCCGAATAGACCTGCCTCTTCTCATCTGGTGCTATAGCCAGAACGAGGTTCATAGAGATAACACCTGCGCCTGACCACATAACACCCGATGTAAACGCCTCTATGTATAAAAGCCGATAATTACCGGAGTTTGCGAAAAGCCATACCATCGGGTTAATCGCGCTAAGAACAATCGCCAACTTCATCATCGTTTTGTTCCCAAATCTGTCAATCATATAACCCCAGGGCTTGAGAGTCAAAATTGACGCAACCGTGCTTATCATTCCATAGATTAAAATATCAACAAGTGACATTCTCAGTTTTAATATCATAAATGGTTGCCAGAACGGTGAGCCAATTCCTATAACAAACATCCACCATGAAGAATACAATATAAGATAGCGAAAGTTTCTATCAGATAGTGGAGAGAAGAATATCTTAAATAAGCCCTCTTTCTCTATCTCCTTTTGATGCTCGGGCTGTTTAGATAGTATTCTAATCCCAAAAAGACTAACTACTGCTGAAAATATAAATACCAATCCAAATGCATATGAAACATTCTTATCTGTAAATATTGACAACCTTCCGATATTATCAAGCATAAATTTAGCAAGAAACCCAGGTTCCTTATCAAAGAGGTCTATTATTGCGCCTACAATGAAGCCAGTGACTAACCCTGCTATTATCAAATACTGCGAGCGTAGTGCCCAGAAACGTCCCCTTATGCGAAGTGGTATCATGTCCGCTATCCACGCTACCCAGGCATTTGCCCCAACTGCCTGCAGAGATGTGCTGATAAAGAATAGAAATAGAAATGCCTGCATCGCCATCCGGGCAGGAAAGACGAATGGAAGAAAACCATATAAAAGCGCCACGACGCGACCGGAAGAGACAAATCTTATTACAACACTCTTGCGTGTTGTGAGATTTCTGGTTATAACAACACCAAGCGGTTGAAATACCTGTGATAACTGTCCTATAGCAGATAGCACTCCAAAGTGGAATGGCGTAGCACCAAGAAGGACCGCGAACTTTGTTATAAATATGCTTCCCGGTCCCGCCAGTGAAGTATAGACCTGAGCGAAGATACCCTCAGTTGTGGAGACCCTTATAGTAGTTCTGAGTTCTGATGGATTCTTCTCATTTAGCATATTCTTTCTAAAATAGCAACTTTATATGAAATTGCAATAAGAAATTATTAATAATTAGTTAATCAATTAAATATATATTTTTAAAAAAATAATTAAAAAACTATTGACAAATAAAAAATAAATATTAAAATATATTTAGTAAAATTGTTGGTTATATGTTTAACCTACATTTTTTAGGAGGTGAAAAAATGAAAAGGTTAAGCAATTCAAACTACCTACATACCTACCTACTAGTTATATTTCTTATATCTATTCCAATATCTATTTTTTCTGCAAGTGATACATTATTAGACCCAAATCAAAGGTATGTTCCAGCATAGTTGCTAATCCAATTGGCAGGTCCAATTGGAGGAGGTTTTGAGAAGTGGAGAGGTGGCTCAAAGGATGAGATAGTTCAAACTGGCTTTCCTGAGGTTGATGCTTTGAATGAGCAATATGGTGTATATATGGCAGAACTTGCCTGGGGTAATGATGCTACTGGTTCAGTCCCCGAAACATTAGATAACTGTTATGTCTTTTATTTCCCCGATGAAGAACTTGATATGGAGGAGATAGCAGGTGAATATAAGGAAGCAGAAGGTTGTTTAGAGGCAGAACCGAATTACTTCAGATGGGGAATACCAGTTGAATGGCCTTACGCATTAAAAAATGAAAATTATAATGATAATAAAAAAATTGATGTTAGAGATTTAGCAACATTAAAACCAAACGACCCTGCATTTCCAACGTCTCAATGGTATTTTGACTATTGTTACTGGCCTGAAAAAGACAATGATATAGACGCCCCAGAAGCATGGTATTGTATTAATGAGTATTATAGATATCAACCACCTAATCAAGAACCATGGTATAATATAAAAATATCACAGCTTGATACAACAGCATATGATGATGGTGATAAAATATATCCATTAATTGATGAAAGTTCTGACTATGATTTTGTTGATAACGATGTTGACCCATGGTGGCATTGGGGTAATGATCCTAAAAAATATGAATGGCATGCAGAACCAACAATGGGAATGTATTTTTCTCAAACTAACAATGGGAATTTAATTGCTTCTACTAATTGGATTGGAATTAGCACTGATTATCTTCCAACATATCTTTCTTTGATAAGAGTATTGAAAAAAGAAACATTTATTTGGGAAAACGTGGAACATTTTACTAATAAGGGGACTGAACGATGGTGTGTATCTGGAATGGTTCGTTCTGCCAATAACAATATGAATATTGTATTTATGCCTTATGGGGGTTATGATTATTCTGCATTTGAGGATAAGGCAGCAGAATGGTTAATAGATTCAAACCATGATGCATTATTAATTGCTCCAGCTGGTTTTGCGCCACCTTTTGTTCCTAAGCCCCTTCCACCTACAAAAATATATCCTGCTGAACTTGAAGAGGTTATGGCAATAGGGGCTTTAGACCAAGATAATCAACCTACAGATGATACAAATCAGGATGTAACTATTGATTTATGGTCATATGGAAAATCTTGTGTTGCAATTTGGGCTGGTACTCATTTAATTTATGATGCTCAGGGACCTGCAATATCATCATCTTTTGTTGTTGGTGTTGCTGCTACATTTATGGCAAGATATGGTGAAGGCGGAGGCGATACTGCTAAATCATTGATAAAATATTCTGATACTGACCCCAATGGATGGATTAAAAGGTTAAACTATCTTAAATCATTTGCGAAGTCTTTTTATGAACCACCACCTTTGTCGAGTTCATTTTTAGAAGAAACAAAAAATATTACATCTATTGTTTTAAGACAAAATTATCCAAATCCAGTATTGGATAGCACAACAATTCCAGTTGAGTTAAATGGAGATACATCAAAGAATGTTGATTTAAGAATATATGACATCTCGGGTAGATTGGTTAAATGCTTCAATGATGTATTAGAGCCTGGTGTTAATTCAATAATATGGGATGCAAGAGATGATAATGGTTCTTATGTTAAATCAGGGGTATATTTATTGAAAGTGGAAAGTGAAGGATATAGTTCTTCGCTTAAAATGGTAGTAGATAGGTAGGTATTTTATGCGGGCACTGTATTTATTGCAGTGCCCGCTTTTATTAAATATGAAGGTGATTATATGGTTAAGAATATAGTATTAATTATTACTATCATATTTTTATTAAATTGTGGTGAGAATATTTTTAAAGAAAAAGTTGAATTTAAATACTCAAATCCTATAGGTGCAATTAATATTACAAAGGGAGATAATCTTAAAGAAGGTCCTTTACATTGGTCGGTTAATTCAAATTATTTGATTTATATAGTTGACTATTATAATAATGAAAACCATAATATTTATTATACTGCTAAAAGATTTATTAAAGATAAATTTCCTTTTATATACATTCTTAAGTATTATATTGGTTTTTTGGATTCTCCTCCTGTAGTTTCACCAGATGGTAAATGGTGGGTTTATTCTGGAAAACCAGTTAATCAGCAATTTTTAGATATATATAGAGTTGATTCTGAAAACCCAGAAAGTGAACCAGAGAGATTAACTTTTAATGATTTAACTGACAAATTTGGAAGAGTGTCACCTGATGGAGAGTGGCTTGCATTCATTTCTCAGCGTGAACCTCATGTTCAGACAGGTTCTGAGGTCTATATTATGAAATTTGAGCCAGAAGGTGAGAATAATCAACCAATTCGCATAACTTATTATAATGATTTATCCTGTTGGAATATTCTTTGGTCTCCTGATGGAGAGTGGTTATATTATACACATTGGGATTATAATATGGATGATAAAATATATAAAATTAAACCCTTTGTGGGTATTGATTCAGAAGAAGTGATTAATATATCAGGAGGAATTATGGTAATTCCAACGGATGTTTCTCCGGATGGTAAATGGATAGTATTAGATTATTTATTTTTTAATGAAAACAATGAATACCAAAGTAGAATAGGTTATATTTCATCAGAGGCGGGTGAGCAGGAGATTCATGACTTTTTCCCACCGCTTGAATGGGGCTGTGACTGCGAGGGCGCAGCATTTTCCCCAGATGGCAGGTGGATTGCATTTGTCTCCGAGATGGAAAACAAAGAAGGTGAAACAGATATATTTCTATATCCTTTTAATCCATAGAAGTAAATTTATTCTTTATCCTGATTAATCTTACTCACTTAAAATCATCTCAAGTTCAATCTCATCTCTTATAGGTATGTTATCATTACCAAACATTGGAATCTCTTTCTTCAACCTTCGTGAAATATTAACAGCATCAGGATAGATTGCCTTCAGGACAAAGCCCTTCTTCTGGTAAAACCCCAGAGCATGTAGATTGTCGTTTGTTGTGATAAACCATATACGCCTGCAATTTAAATTTATTGCCTCACATTTGACTTCCTTAATCAATGCCAAACCAACACCGACATCTTCTTTCAAACTATTCATTGTTACTATCTCACACTCATCATCCTCAATTCTGTATGTTATCAACCCTGCCCGTATATCATTATGAATTGCAATATAGCCGGGAAGTTCAGAAGCATTATGAACCAAACCTTTAGTAATTATAAATTCCGAACCCCAAAATTTCTTAAGAATGCCTTTCACCCAATCTCTGTCACTCACATCCAATCTTCTTATATGAAACTTATCTTTGCTCATCATATGTTGATATATTTCTCACTAAATCTCTTTAATAAATCTCTTTGGCACCTCTTCATACCCCAACATCTTATAGAATCTATGAGCATCCATTCTGTGTCCCCTGCTTGTAACCTCAACCCTATCGCAACCGCTCTTTTTCGCATATTCCTCACAGAAACTTACAAGTTTTCTGCCAACCCCAAGACCACGATATTTTTCATTCACAACAAGTGCTGTAATTCTGCACAGGTTCTTTTCTTTATGTAAGAGCGGAATTATATGGAGTGAGAAAACACCAACGACCTCAGAATCAACTTCTGCAACAACAACTCTGCTTTCTGTTTTTCCCAATATTCTCCTTATATATTCAGAAATAAATAATGGAGTTATAGAATAACCAAGTTCTTCTATGAGATGTGATATAGAAGCGCTGTCACTCTCTCTTGCATCTCTTACAATTATGTCTTTCTGCATAAATAGAATATTCTATCTTTTAGTCATCTCTATGCAATTTTCGGGGCATATATCAGCGCAGAGGGAGCAGCCATAACAATTGTCGCGGTCAATGATAAATTTCTCACCATCCATCTTCCTCGCCCCAAAATAGCATACATTGACACATATACCACAGTCAGTGCACAGGTCCATATCTGTCATCTCAATATAATTTCCTTTGTCGCATTTTTCAGTCGGATTAAGAAAGTAGCCACAGCAATCATCACAGCAGAAGCATATACCCTCAGTTGTAGTCCTTGTCGCCTCATCCCTGAATGGTCTTGCAACAAGGTGCTTCTCCCCCGCTTCTCCTAGTATCTTATCAACATCACCTCTTGTTATCTCTCTGAAACCAGTATCACCTGCTGCGGTCACCTCTTTTAACTGAAGGCAGACATCTACCCGTGAACGACTGCACCCACCTCTCTGAACTCTACATCCACAGTCAATTACCCAGAACCTGTTATGGTTTTTAACAATCTCACCTGCTTCTTTGTGTGTGCAGACATAATGTAATGTTCTTTCAACACTCATATTATTCACCTGCCATCCATAATAACAAATTCTATTATCATCACTGCAACAAATTAGACCAATATTTATGGACAGATTGTAATCTGTCCCTACTCTATTCAATTATTACGATTTTATCATTACAAGAAGCATCTTGAATCTCTCTGGCGCGAGAAGTGAGTGTGGCTCATCTGCAGGCATAATTATAATCTCGCCTGCTTTAACACGAACGGGCTTACCCGATATCTTTATCTCGCATGTGCCATCAATGATATAAACGAGGGCATCGTATGGTGCTGTGTGTTCACTGAGACCCTGTCCTGTATCAAAAGCAAATAAGGTAACAGTCCCCGTCTCCCTTCTTATTATCTCTTTACTGACAACTGAGCCCGTCTGGTAGTCAACAAGGTCATTCAATATTCTTGCAGATGATTTAATATCATCATAAACAGTTCTCTTTTCACAATTATCCATAAACTAACCTCACACTAAAATAGAGTAAATTATCATTGTTATGATAATAAAATAAGAGTTTGATAAATCAAACCCCTACAATCGCAAATATACTTATCAACCAACTGCTAATTCGTGGGCAAGTTGGTGATATTTCTCGTGAGTTCCCTCGCCCATCTCATCTCTCTCAACTATCTCAAATGCCCCCTCTAAATTCTTATCAACCTCAGTTGTGGTTGCTTGCTCATACATAGGATATAGTATATTGTCCTCCTTACCTATGTGTGCCCTCAGCAATTGAACATATATTTGCATAGCATCTTTCACCAAGTCAATCACTGCCTTATCACCCTTTTTGACTGCGATGAGAAGATTTGCTATAGAACTTGCAATACTGCGACCAGTTCCATGTTCCTCAAGCATCACTGAAATTGGACTATCAACCGATGGAATGTCCATCTTCTGCATGGTAGGAAACAGGTGCTTCTCCTCCTTTGTGTGGTGACACCTATCTATAAAACCCTTAAAGAAGTCAACCATCTTATCAATCTTTCCTGTGTTTATATCTCCTGTCTCTTCTATTCTTTTCGCTTCTCGCTCACAGGCATCCATCACTAATAAAATCATCTTATGTTCGTCTCTTAGATTTTTTGTCGCTGGCATATTATCTCCTTTTAATGACCACCAATATCATATATTTTTCAGATAATTTTCAACAATAATTATTTTTAATAATGGGATGAGACAAACTCATCAATTTTTCAACCTTACTTGCAAAGACAAGAGAAGCGATAAGACAGGAAAACCCGTTTATAATCATAGTATATGGAGCACCGATTATACTTGCAAGGGTTCCAGTTATAAGGGCACCAATTGGCATCATTCCCATAAATGCTGTTGTATATAGACCCATTACCCGTCCCCTCTTATCATCTTCAACAATCATCTGAACAAGGGTATTACATGATGCCATCTGGGTCATCATGCCAAAACCCGTGAAAACCAGAAGTATTAATGATAGCCAAAGATAACGAGAGAATGAAAAGAAGATAATGCCACATCCAAATACCAGACCAGAAAACACAATTATTTTGAATAACTGTATCACATTTTTTCTTGAAGCAAGAAATAGGGCACCTCCCAGAGCACCTATTCCAGTTGAAGCCATAAGAAAACCAAGGGTGCGTGCACCTCCATGAAGAATATCTCTCGCAAATATAGGCATCAGAACAAAATAAGACATTCCTATTAAACTTACAAAACCAAGATACAGTATTATTGACCTTATAGGAAGAGACCCATAAGCATATTTAAAGCCCGTTTTCATTTCATGAATTATATTTTTAGAACTGGTTCTAACCTTTCTCGGTTTTATTTTCATAGCAAATAAACAGAAGATAACTGCGAGAAAACTTAACGCATTCAAAAGAAAGCATACCCCTTCACCGAAGGCAGCGACAATAATACCCGCAATTGATGGACCTATCATTCTCGCACCATTAAACATTGCTGAGTTCAATGATATAGCACTTCCCAGGTCTTCCTTCTTCTCTACAACTTCAATGACAAATGATTGCCTGGTTGGAGCATCAATTGCACCAACGAGACCAAGAAAGATACTGAGCGGTATTATCTGCCTGACAGTTATAACACCTATGAAGACAAGTAGAGATAGTATTAATGCCTGAATCATCGCCAGAACCTGTGTAGCAATGAGCATATTTCTGCGGTTCCATCTATCTACAAGAACCCCGGCAAATGGCATTACTAAAAGTGTTGGAAGCATGCTTACAAAGCCAAGGAGACCTAATAGAAATGCTGAGTTCGTCAGGCGATAGACAAGCCAGCTCATTGCAACATTTTGCATCCATGTGCCAATAAGCGATATGCCCTGACCAGAAAAATATAACTGGTAGTTCCTGTAACTGAATGCACGTAATATAAACTTCAGACCGGTTCGGTCCTGAGCAAAACTCTCTGATTTTGTCAATTCACCATCATCACTCATAATCTAATCCATCTATGATAAGTTGATTTGGTCAGAATACAAATATTAATTTTTATATAAATGCTTTTTTAATCACCAAGATTGAAATTCGCATAGCCATCTGAGCCAAGTGAGAGCATCTTGCTATAGTGTATCGTATAGATATGGTGCTCCTTTCCTGGCGTTTTATACATTGCGAGAATTTCTGCTACAAAGATTGTATGGTCTCCTGCTTCTACTTTATTCACAACCCTGCACTCAAACGCGACAGTTGAGCCAGCAATCAGTGGTGGCTTTATATTCTTAGATGGAATTGGTGTAAAACCTGCCTCCTTGAACTTGTCAGTGTCTCTTCCTGATTTCTTTCCACAGAGCCAGGCACCCTTCGCCATCTCCTCCGATGGAAAGTTGAGCGTGAACTCACCAAGATGCTCAAGGCATTCATGTGAGTAACGGGGTCTTCCAACAGATATTATGAGCATAGGTGGGTTCCATGAGACATATGTCCACCAGCACAGACCAATTATATTCGGAAGACCGTCCGGTGCAATCGTTACAGCGAGCACATACGAATACGGTGATGCGAGGGTTACTGCTTCATTCCAGTTAATCTCCGCGAAATTATTAAGAGCCATCTTATACCTCCATAAAGTATCAGGTGAATATAGTATATTATGTATTTATAGCAAACAATATGAGGGATATTTTATTAATAATCTATTCTATATTTTACTTGCTCTATTTAGAATATTCTCTTTTATTTATTGGCAAACGGTCCAGATTCAACTTCTTATCAAAAATTTTCCATGTCCATGTCACCATTTTCACCATTGGGGAAGCATTGGAGAGATTTGTCCTTGAGAATACAAAATTAGCAAGCCAATAAATGGGAGTATATTTACCATATCCTGCCAATCGTTTGAGGGTATTGTTTATTGTATAGAACTTACGCCAGGCATACTGTTGCCCCCTTTGAAGTTCCTGCGGGCTCATTCTCTCCGGGTAGAAACACACCTCACCCTGATAGAAATGCCTCCAATTCCTTTCTATCAATCTGCCCTCTTCCTTGAACTTTTTATATATCTCTGTGCCAGGAAATGGAGTGAGAATCGAGAACTGAGCAAGGTCAAGTTTAGAGTCCACAGCAAATTTCACAGTTTTATAGAATACATCTCTTTCATCAGTATCAAATCCAAAAACAAAAGAGCCCAATATTTTTATTCCATACTTTCTGAAATTCTCAAGCAATAACTTATATTCCTCGGGTTTATTAACACCGCTCTTATTCGCTTCTTTCAAAGATTCTTTGGAGATAGATTCAATGCCCACAAATAAACCTCTACATCCGCTTTCACTGGCAAGCCGGAGCAATTCCACATCCCGAGCAGAATTTATTGATGCCTGACTTGCCCATATAATATTGAGTTCTCTGAGGGCTTTGAATAACTCCTTCGCTCTTCTCTTATCAGCCATAATATTATCATCCGTGAAGACAACAACATTCTGACCGGGCATCTCTTTTATCTCCCTGACCACATCCTCTATCGGTCTATTATGGTATTTATCACCAAATATCTTAGTTACAGTGCAGAAGGTGCAATTATAAGGGCAACCCCTTGATGTCTGGAAGGTCTTTGGAAGGTAATACCCTCCCTCTGGTAGAAGGTCATAACGGGGAAATGGCAAATTATTTATTGATGAATGATTATCCTGATTGTAAATCTTCTTATACTCCCCCCTCTCAAAATCATCCAGCACATTATTCCATATATCATCTGCCTCTCCCACAACAACTGCATCAGCATGAGTCAATGCCTCATCGGGCAGGGCAGATACATGGCTACCACCAAGAACAACCTTTACTCCTCGAACCCTGTATTTATCAGCCAGTTCATACATCCTTGGGGCTGTCCCTGTCATTGAAGTTATTCCCACAAGGTCTAAAGAATTCCCTTCATCGCATCTGTCCTCTTCAATATTCTCATCCACCAAAATCACTCTATGCCTTTTGTGTGTAAGTCCCGCAAGAAGTGCTATGTTTAATGGAGGTAGAACAGACCTTCTCCTCCCGGAATTGTTATAGTCAGTTATCTTTTTCTTATCAACGAAATTATAGGTGGGATATATCAGTTTGATATTCAAGATAATCTTCCTTCTATCTAAAACACAGGGATATAAGTATTAAAACTCATATAACTATATAATATAACAATAAAATTTGCCCCTATCAACTGGAATTTTCCTTATCTGGTATACAGTTTCTTTTTGAATTTGAATGCAACATTTACAAGAAGTATGAGAACTGGCACCTCAATCAGGGGACCAACAACTGTCGCGAATGCCTGTTTTGATGTTATCCCAAATATAGCGATAGCAACAGCGATAGCAAGTTCAAAGTCATTTGAAGCGGCAGTGAATGAGACGGCGGTCGTCTTGCCATAGTCAGCACCCATCTTCTTTGCTACAAAGAATGCTGAAAACCACATAATGAAGAAATATAATGTCAAGGGGATAGCAACAATTAGCACATCAAGTGGATTTGTGATAATGTATTCGCCCTTCAGTGAGAACATTACAATTATAGTAAATAGAAGGGCAATAAGTGTTATCGGGCTTATCTTTGGGGCAAACGCATTCTCAAACCACTCCTTGCCCTTCGCTTTTATCAGTGAGAACCTCGTAATTATGCCAGCGATAAATGGTATTCCGAGGTATATAAAGACCGTCTTCCCCACCTCAAGCATTGACACACTAACATTAACTCCTTTGACAAGTCCAAGCCAGCCAAGCATAAGCGTTATGAAGAGGTATACATAGACAGCATAGAAGAGAACCTTAAAGATTGTGTTGAATGCGACAAGACCAACTGTAAGCTCTCTGTCACCACCTGCAAGTTCACTCCACACGATGACCATTGCTATGCATCGGGATAGTCCAACAAGAATTACACCTATCATATACTCGGGGTGACCGCGCAGGAAGATGACAGCAAGTGCGAACATCAGAAGTGGTCCAACAATCAAGTTCATAATGAGTGATAGTGCGATTAACCGTTTATTTGCAAATAACCTGCCCACCTCCTCATATTTTACCTTGGTAAGCGGGGGATACATCATAAGGATAAGACCGATGGCAATAGGGATTGAGGTTGTGCCCACTTGTAGACCGGTGATAAATTTTGGAACTGAAGGAAACTGAAAGCCAATCCATACACCGAGAGCCATAGTTATAAATATCCACAGTGTAAGAAATCTATCTAATATAGACAGTTTCTTCTTCTCATGTTGTTCCAAAATAACACACCTTCCTAATGCTACTTAATAGCTTCCCAAAATATTTAATCAAATTTAATAAGCCGGTTAAATCAATTTCATTGTCGCAGATATAGCTTGCTCAGTAGTCATATTTCTAATATCTACCGAGACGAGTTTCTCGGGGCTAAAGCCCGCCTCCTCAAATGCGCCTTTGAACATCTTTCTCTGCATAACAGGGTCGCACCCAGCAACTATCAACCTGTCTATATTCTTACCTGACAGAAGCACCTTCAGAAACTCATCACCGTCATCAGAGCACAACTGAGGATGCAGGGCAACGAAATCTACCTTTTCTTCTTTTCTAAGAGCATTCAATACCTCAAATACATTCATTTGACCAAATGATGGACATGTGCCCTGGCAAACGCAAAGCAATAGTCCTGTCTTATCCATCATTTCACCTCCTTAACTACCTTCTTATCGCCTGGAAATGATATCGCATCGTAATCACAGGCACCCTTCTGACACCCCCTGCAGAACTCAACACAGTTCAGTGGATTTACCACAATTGGTCTTTCGTCAATAATCTTAAACACATCATGCGGGCAGAATTTTACACATTCAAAACAAGAATTACATAGGTCCCAGTCAATTATTGGAAACCATGTCGCTGTCATTTATCTTGTCCTCCTTTTTGGCACCTTTTGATAAATTCTTTTATCTCCTCCAGTTTTGGAATCTTCCCCTCACTCATCACTACGCCATCAATAATCAGTGCGGGTAATGATGTGATTCCATACTTCATCATCTCTGATATATCACTTATCTCCTCAATATGCTCAGTTAAACCCAATTCATTTACTGCCTGTCTGGTTCTTTCAAGTAGCAACTTACATGCAGAACAACCTATTTCAATAACCTCTATCTTCATATCACCTCCCATCTATAATCTGACGAAGAAAAGAAAATATACACCAACAAGTATAATAAGCACGCCACTTAATTTTCCTAATATGTCAGTTGATTTTCTCAAACCCTTTGATTCTAATAAACTTTTGGCAGCCCCTATTGATGTTCCAGCCACAATTATTAAAACACTATGACCCAAAGCATAAAAGAAAAGTAGTGATATACCGTAAATTATATTGCTTTTCACGGCTATTAATGTCAAAAGCACAAACAATATCGGAGTAGCACAAGGCGAAGATACAACACCAAATAGAATTCCAAAAAGAAAAGCTCCAAGCATTCCCGTTATCTTTGGTTTCCAGGATGGTGCTATCTTTATATTAATCTTGAATACGCCTAACAGGTATAACCCCATTATCAGGCATACTGCGAAAACAATATATTTCCAAAAGCCACCTACATCTCCAAACAACCTTCCAAGAAAAACCGCAATTACTCCAAGTATTGTGAATGTAATAGAAAGACCAATTACAAAAAAGAGTGAGAATATGAGAGATTTTTTAAATCCCTTTGTTTCTTTAGACCCACCGACATAGCCAATAATTAATGGTATCATCGCCAATACACAGGGATTTGAAGCAGTAAGCATACCTCCAAAGAATACTGCTAAAAAGGCAAGCCAGTAGTTGGTCTCTATGATATGGCTAATATTATTTAATATTGCTTCCAAAAATCTCCTCCTACAATCTCACCTAATTTATTTTTAATCTCTTCTCTAGACATAAAACCCACATGACGATATATCTCTTTTCCCTCGCTATCAAAGAATATCTGAGTTGGAATGAGCATTATTCTATAACTTTTAGTAAGAGATGGATAATTATCAATATTTATAATTACAATCTCTACCTTCCCTTCATATTCTTCTTTCAACTCCTCAAGTATAGGTTTCATCTTCACACAGGGAATACACATATCTCTTCCAAAATCTACAACTACGGGGTTACCAGTTTTAAGGGCTTTATCTATAGGATTTAGATACTCCTCCGCTTGCACTCTGCTCATACCAAAAATTGACAAACTGATTATAAAAATTGTCAGTAAACTAACAACCTTATAAGTGGATAAATGAAGTTTTCTTTTCTTACACATATCTTACTCCTTTCCTTCTAAATTATGTAATATCTCTGTCTCAAATGAACATATTTCTATTTTTCAAAACACTTATTTAGTGTTTCTTCTATAACTCTCCTCGTCCAGACATCACCTGGACCTCCGCACATAAGAAGCACTACTGCGAGCGTCTCTGCTATCTCATCTCTTGTAGCACCGTTTTCAACAGCCCTCTTTATGTGTATCTTTATGCACGGTTCGCAGTGGACAGCGATTGAGAGGGCAGTCGCAATAAGTTCCTTCACCTTTGTTGAAAGCGCCCCATCTTTCATTATCTCCTTGACCATTGATATATATGGCTTCCATACATCTGGCAATCTTTCCTCAATTAATGACCTATCCATCTTAAACACCTCCTGAAAGGTTTTATTTACACCTCAGATAGATACTAAACACATCTAAGGTGCTAAACTTCTTATCAATAAAAATGTTTAGATTTTTAATCTAGAATAGGAAGATTCCCCATCCGTCCCACCAGCAATGACATATATGTCTTGACTTCATATTATTAAATAATATAAAAAATTGTATCATCTGTCAATAGAAATGGGGAGAATTTATGCTTCATCCAACAATCCTTTTGAATTCCTCATCATTCCAGAATTTCTTGAAATTCTCATCGCTCTTTGCTATCTCCTTACATTCGCTGTTAAACTCCACTGCCTTTTTCAAATATTCAAGTGTCTTCGCCTTATCATCTCTCATAGCATATATCTCAGATATATAGTAATAACCCACTCCATAATTCGGGTTTAACTCTATCGCCTTCTCAAAAGATGCAACCGCCTCTTCAAATCTCTTCAAATAATAAAGGGCGCTCGCACTGCTATACCAGAGGTTGGCTTCATCTGGTTTTAATTTTAATCCATTTTCAAAGGATTCAAGGGCTTTTTTATAATCGCCTTTATTAAAAAATGTGAGGCCTTTGTTATTCACTGCCTCAAAAAATTCAGGATTTATCTCTATTGCCTTTTCATACGCTTTTATCGCCTCATCATATCTATCAAATTTATCAAGAACATTGCCTTTGTTATACCATGCTAAAGTATAATATGGGTCTAATTCTATCGCCTTTTCATAAGCGGTAAGTGCCTCTTCAAATTTGTTAAGTGCATAGAGTGTGATGCCTTTGTTATTAAATGCCTCAGAGTAATTGGGATTTAATTCTATTGACTTTTCAAGTGTTTTTAGTGCTAACTCAAAGCTGCCTTTTTTAATAAATACAAGACTTTTTCCTAGAAAAGCCTCAGAATAATCAGGTTTTAATTTTGTTGCTTTTTCAAAAGATACGAAGGCTCTATAATATAGACCGAGTTTATAAAGTGCTACACCTTTGTTATTCCAAGCACCAGCATAATCTGGTTTTAATTCTATTGCTTTTTCAAAAGCTTTGATACCTTCCTCAAAACGACCAAGTTCATCAAAGACAAAACCTTTATTATTCCAAGCATATGCATAATCTGGTTTTAATTCTATTGCCTTTTCATAAGCTTCTATTGCTTTATTATAGTCACAGATTTTATCAAACACAAAGCCTTTAATATACCATGCTTGAGCAAGATTTGGTTTTAATTCTATTAACTTTTCACAAGATTTCATTACTTCTTTATATAGACCTATTTTTATAAGGACAAGACTTTTATTTAACCATGCCTCATAATAATCTGGTTTTAATTCTATTGCTTTCTCATAAGTTTTAATTGCTTCTTTTATCCTACCAATATTATAAAGTAAATTACCTCTTTTAAAGTATTCATTTGGGTCATCTTCTAATTTAATGCCTTTTTTTTCACTATTTAATATACTTTTTATTCCTAATATAACCTTATGTGCAAGATCAGTTTCATTATCAAATGAAACTTGTTGAAATTCTGATAGTTCCTCAGTTTCATATACATCAATTTTTGAAGATCTACAAGGAATTATCCTCTTTTTAAATTTTATTGCTTTTTTATATTCTTTTATAACTTCTTCAGATTTCATAGTTAGCGCTGTAATTATAATTACAAAAAATTTACATTTAATTAAACCATCATTTATCTCTTCTCTCCACTTATCACCAAGTTTTAATGAAATGCCTGCTAAAAATACATCGCATTTCTCATTCATTGTCTCATAATATTTTTCTAATGCTTCTTTTAAGTTATAAGCATAGGATTTTCCTGTTTTTGTTTCATAACATATAAAAATGTTTTCCATATTAATAATAAATTATAAAATAATTATAAGATTTTTAACTCACAATCTTCTTGAATTCCTCATCATCCCAGAGTTTCTTAAATATCTCGTCTGTTTTTGCTATCTCCTTACATTCGCTGTTAAACTCCACTGCCTTTTTCAGGTATTCAAGTGTTTTCGCCTTATCATCTCTCATAGCATATATCTCAGATATATAATAATAACCTACTCCATAATTTGGGTTTAACTCTATCGCCTTCTCAAAAGATGCAATCGCCTCATCAAACCTTTTCAGATTGTAAAGGGCACTCGCCCTGCTATACCAGAGGTTGGCTTCATCTGATTTTAATTTTAATCCATTTTCAAAGGATTCAAGGGCTTTTTTGTAATCACCTTTCTCAAAAAATGTAATGCCTTTGTTATTCCACACTTCAAAAAAATCTGGTTTTAACTCTATTGCCTTTTCAAACGCTTTTATCGCCTCATCATATCTTTTGAGAATATTAAGAACGTTTCCTTTGTTATACCATGTGCTGGCATCATATGGATTTAGTTCTAATGCTTTTTCATAGGAAGAAAGTGCTTCTTCAAACCTGTTTAATGCAAAAAGTGTAATACCTTTGTTGTTTAATGCCTCAGGGTAATTGGAGTTTAATTCCAATGCCTTTTCATAAGAGGTGAGTGCCTCTTCAAATCTACTCAATGCATAGAGGGCTAATCCTTTGTTATTCCAGGCATCAGAAAAATCTGGTTTTAACCTTAATGCCTCTACATAGGCATTGAGCGCTTCCTCATATCTTCCATTTCTGAAAAGGTCACTACCCTTATCACACAATACCTCAGCATCTTTTATATCTTCCATAATGCCTCCGCACATTCTTTATAAAGAAAATAGATAAAAAATTGCAATTATCTCTGCCACCTGTTTATAAATGCAAACTTCTCAAACGGCAATCTCTCGGGTCTTCTCTCTTCATCACTCATTTGCTTCTCTGATAGAACAGTGCTTACCTTATCTGAGTGTTTTCCTGCAATCACCAGTGTTATTACCTTCATATCAACTGGAATATCAAGTATCTCCTTCACTCTATCTTCATCATAGCCAGCAATGGGATGAGCGACAAGACCGAGTTCTGTTGCCCTCAGTATCATGAGTGATACCGCCATGCCTGTGTCAAAGAGGTAATACTCGCGACCTTTTATAATGCAGTCAAGGTCTGGTCTGCTTACAACAGCAATAATCATTGAAGATGCAAATGTCCATTCATTACCCTTGGACATCGCAGAGTGCAGTTCTTTCAACATATCAGGGTCATAGACAAAGATAAAGCGCCATGGCTGGTCGTTAAAACAGGATGGTGCAAGTTGTGCTGACCCTGCAAGGTCTTTTATCAGTTCCTCTGTTATTTCAACAGGGTCAAATGAACGATATGCCCTTCTTTTTTCAATTGCTTCCTTAACATCCATGAATACCCTCCTTTTTATTTAATTTATCATAAATCAATCTTTACACATTTATAAAGTCCATTTGACACCACCGAATAACGCCTGGGCAATAAGCCCTGCTACTGGTGGAAAGAAGAATGTGCTGGCAAGCCGAACCAATGTGAACTTCCAGCCGAGTATTCCTACCTCCATGGGAAGACGTGCAACAGCCCAGAGAGACCAACCGGTAAGAAACGCGACAGTAGTTCCTATGCTCGCACCCGACTGCAAAAGAACCGCCATAATCGGTAAACTGACATAGGGTCCACCAGGTGAAATTCCACCTGCAACTGTGCCAATAAATATCCCCCTCAGACCCGACCTGGCACCTACCCAGTTTGACAGAAATTCCATTGGCACAATAGAACGAACCATACCTGCAACGATGAATGAGAAGATGAGTAAAGGTAGAACCTGAATAAGCAGATTAAGGGCAAATTTCATACCTGAGATATGCTCGCCCTGACCCCTGGAATAACCAAGTATTAGAAGGACTATGGCAATTACTGCCATAACTATTGTAGGAATTAACATACCTGAACTCCTTTTTTTATCTGTCATAAATTAAATAAGAATGTAATATAAGTTTAATATTAAATCTATTCATTAAGGGACTTAATCTTCTCTTCCTCTTCTTTGAGCCACCTATCAAGACCAACCTCTTTAATTCTCTCAAGATTTTTTAGACCCTTCTCTGAATATGATGAGTGCTCGCAGGGGAACTCATCACAGAGCACGCATAGTTGGACATTGTTTTCAGTAGCACATCTTCTTGTTGGGCAAGATTGGTCACAGCCCAGAAGTAGTGGTGAATCTGATGGTGATGGTGAATCCAAACAGCCCTCGCAGGTGTTCTTCTGCTCCGAGAACCATTTTAGACCATTTATGAACTCATCAGTTGAGAATTTGCCTTCTTTTCTTGCAATTTCAATTGAATATGAGAAGCGCTCTATAAGAAAGCGTAGGCGTGATGATGCATTTGAGAAACCATAGGGGAAGTGCTTATAGTCAGGGCAGAGGCGGCAGTCAATACCACAGGGGGCTATCTGACTTGGAATGCTCATTTTCATTCTAATATAGTATATTAAAAGAGATTAAGCATCTTATTCTTTTAACCTTACCTTTCCTTATACTTCTCCTCTATTCTCTTCTCTGGTAGATATTTTTCCTCCATCCCTCTGTATTCACTCAAACCAACAAAATCTGTGTAATCACTGAATTGGGTTATCCATTCTGTCTCTCCAGAAAGAAGCCCGGTCGGTGACTTCTTCAGGGCTGTGAAAAAATCCATCAGCGCTCTGTGAGTCACCATTATTGAGGCGACTGGAATAGAAACACGTCCAACTCCCATCTTCGCAAGCTCAGGTATTGGAATTAATTCTGTCTTCACTCCTGTTATCGCATCCATCAAATTTACAGACAGTTGACCATTTATTTCTTTTATAGCCCTCTCAATCTCAGCCCTCGTCTTTATGCCATCAATAAATGCTAGATTGGCACCTGCTTCCATATAGAGATTACAACGCCTTATTGCCTCATCAAGACCATAGACAGCATAAGAATCAGTCCTTGCATTTATTATGAAATCCTTATCTAATATGTCTCTCACTTCTGCACACGCCCTCACCTTCCCTGCCATTTCATCTGCTGATATTACCTCCTTACCTGCCATATGACCGCATCGCTTTGGGAAGACCTGGTCTTCTATGTTCATACCGGCACACCCCATATTGATTAGACGCTCCGTTATCCACATAGCATTTATAGCGTTTCCCCCACCTGTGTCAATATCAGCCATAACAGGAATATTCACCGCCTGGACGATATTGTATGTCATATCAAGGACATCCTTCATCTGCACCAGACCTACATCCGGTTTTGCAAGGAGCGAACCGGCGAGGCCAAAGCCCGATACCTGAATTGCCTCAAAGCCACATCTCTCAATAATTCTCGCACTCAGTGCATCATAACAACCGGGGACAACTACCGCCTTACGTTCCATTATTGCTTTTCGTAATATGGCGCTTTTTTTCATATATAACACCTCTCTTATATCAAATCATCTATATAAACAAACATTCTTAAACAATATATAATGAATTACTACCATCCCAATATATAAATATTTACAAACTTTAACTATTATATATTCTCCAATATCTCATTTATAATATAATTAAACCTGAAAAGAGGTATTTAGTATGCTTAAACCATCTTATTTTTATTTTCCACTATCTCTTATATGCGTGCTTTTAATCCTTAAATTTATTTCTCTGTCAGAAGGCAAAGGTGTCATCAGTAATGCAATAGTGAATGAAGGTCATGGTCTCTCTCTTGAGAGCGTCATCTCTCAGATGGAAGAGAGGGGTTATACACGCTTGCTTGACATCGCATACGCATGCCATATTGCATCTGGGGGAGATAGTTATGACACACTGACAATGGAAATTAAAATTCATGCAGATGGAACCGCTAAGGGGGAAGTTGAGGAGACATGCAATGGCTGTATATCACAGTTCATCCAGAAAATAACAGAGAGGTGGTTATTTGAACCATTCGATGGCACAACTACATTCATTACATTTAACTACAGTTTCAGTGATGTCCCACTTGAGAGAGGAACAATAGTAATACAAAGCGGTAAGGAGACAATTGAAGATGCAGTCCTGAATGAATGCGTAACCAGTGGCTATGTTGCAGAACTGAACGCGATATATGCAGCATACCGTTCACAGAAAGACAGCACACCTGTGAAGGGTGTTGACATCACATTTGAAATAAGGTCTGACGGTTATATACAGAACAGCTATGTTGCATCGACATGCTCAAAATATCTTTCAGACAATATTGAAAAGGCAATGATTGGCTGGACATTCGCAACACGCTCGTTAAAACCTCTAAATATCCTCTATCACTTCAGGTTTGACCCTGAGATTAAATGAGTAAATATATCAGTAAGATATATAAATATAAAAAGAGCCCTTTTATCAGGGCTCATCTATTTAGATTTCTAATAAGAGTTATTAATTCACTTAAAAGCCAATCGTCATTCCTGCGCGAATTCCCCACTTCATATCAGGTGAGTCCTTGAGGTCATAGAGGAATGAGAAATTGAATCTGAGAAGTGGTATTGGTGAGAATACAAGACCTGTATTTGAATAAGACATCCACACTTTATTATCACCAGAAAGAGGTCTCTTTGTTACCACTTCACCAAAGAGAGCAAGTGTCCATGGGAAGCCAATGACGAGGGCGCTTGTTAATCTGAGGTCGCCACCCTGCCAGCCCTCACCCTCTGCCTCTGGTTTGGCAAAGCCCGCGCCTATATTAGCGTGAAGCATAATTATGTGGATAAAGGTTTTGGAGACACAGCCGGTAATATCAACCTTCGTCAGACCCTCGCTCATGTGATACGATGCTTTACCGTTAGGAAGGGTAACCATCGTGAAGACGGACATTGTCAGGGGCATATTTGGCTCTCTTAGGAAAGCATACTTGACACCAACACCTATGTCGCCAAGACCAAAACCACCATCACCAACTTTTGGCATGTAATAACCAACAGGTATCCTCCCCCTCACATCCATCATTGGCAGTATTCCAATTGTCGGCTCAGCATTGAATACCAAAAGCACATACTTATCTTCATCTGCACCCTTTGTCTGCCACTTCAGGTCAAAACTGCCATCAAGGTCAAAGTGACCTGCACCTATTGTATATGCGGGCTCTGTTTCAATTGGACCCTTCGCAAGAGCGGGCACTGCTGATAACAATAATAGCCCGATAACCACAAGTATATTTATTCTCTTCATAGATTCCTCCTTTATAAAAAATTACCAGCAAATATTTTTGTTGGCAAGAGAATTATAACAGAAGAGAATAAAAATGGAATTTATATTTTGCTAATAAGATTGTTATCAGACTCCCTTTTGAGAAATTTCGGCATTATTAAAGTAAAATAAATACCTAAATTGATAAACAAGAGAGTTTAAATTATTTGAAAACAAGATACAGTGTCCTTGCGCTTGTGAGCAGAATGAGTATTCCGACCATTATCATAAGCGGTCTTGATGGTATCTTTTTACAACTATAGGCAGCGAGCGGTGCCGCTATAAGCCCGCCAATCAGTATTCCTATCATTATCTTCCAATAGCCAAGACCTATTGTGAGAAAGAATGTAACGCTTTCGGCAACAGTGACGAAGAACTCAGATGCATTAACCGAGCCAATCGTCTTTCTTGGCGTATGTCCGCTCGCCATTATCGTTGTCGTGACTATCGGACCCCAGCCACCGCCTCCTATAGCATCGCAGAAACCACCGACAGTGCCAAGCCCTGATATGAAAACCGGATTTTTCACCTCCCTCTCACTCATCTTTCTTATCCCTCTTATAAGTATAAATATACCCATACCGAGAAGATATATTGCGATATATGGCTTTATCATATTCCCCGGCACATGCGTCAGGATATAAGCACCTAAAACTCCACCTACCATCCCTGGGATGATAAGACGGAAGAAGAGCCGCCTGTCAACATTGCCGAACTTGAAATGTGAGAAGCCCGACACACCTGTGAGAACAACCTCCGCTGCATGAACTGTGGCGCTTGCAATAGCGGGTGGAAAGCCGAGACCGAGCATAAATGAGTTTGAGATGACGCCATAAGCCATACCGAGCGCCCCATCAATGAACTGCGCAACAAAGCCAACAATAATATATGTCAAAAAGTTAAGGTCAATGTTCATATAATCCACAACATAGAAAATATTAAATTGAGATTATATTAAGGTTAATATCTATTTTCAATATGAAAAACTGAAATCATATTTTTTATTGTTTTCTATATTTTGAATTTAATATATCTATTAAAATTTATTAACAATTACCTATTTTTTCATATAATAAAAATATGAAAATTATCTTACCATTTGCCATTATATCTCTGATTTTCACAGGCATTATATTTTCTGATGCTGGCTACTATGACTTGCTCTATGGACCTATAAACACATCTCAGGGAGAGCACCCTACTATAATAATGGAGTCAGAGAATGTAATTATAGAACCAGATTACAATGGTGCAAAAATAGAGGCGGAATTCGTATTTTATAACGATGGACCTGCCACAGAGGTAACAATGTTCTTCCCAATCTCTCAAAGTGGAGATTCAGGTCCAGGTATGCTTACAGAAGATATGAATCCTGATGAAGATATAGATGAAATAAATGACTTACTTTATTCTCATTATGGCGTAAATTATGACAACCCCTATAAGGAAGAGATTTTCAATGATAGTGATACTAACTTCCAAGTCAAAGTTAATGAAGTGGAATTTCCGAGTGAGTATATTAGAGAGAAAAAGTTAGAAGATGGTTTTCTAACTGAAAAAATATTTACACGCTGGAATGTCAAATTTGCTAAGGGAGAGAAAAAGACCGTATCATATTCATTTAAAGCAGATTATTATATGCAAAAACTTGGATATGGAACACCTGTCATATTATATATATTATCATCTGGTTCTGGATGGAAAGGACCAATTGGAAAAGGAACCATAACTATTCATCGCTCATTATCTAAATTTAACGCTCCCCTCTTTTTTATCTCACCAACCGCAGAATTCTATCCTTATAATATAGATAATACTACATGGGGTTACTTCACAGAACTTACTTCTATTGGAGATATTCCACCTGCAGAGGTAAGTGTTTCTGATGACATTGAAGAGATTACATGGAGGTTTTCCAATTACGAGCCAGACTCAAAAACAGTATTAATGATATATGTGGGAATAATACCGGAAAACATGATTTTAAATAACTTTGGTATGTTAAATACATTTGAAATTAATGAATTGTTTAGCGTTCTTGGTCTTGAAAGAAGTAAATTTTTTCCCGGAATTACATTAAAGGATGAACAGAGCTTCAGAACAGAGCCATCTATTTCTGCAGACCCTGTCTCAGGAAGACCACAACTGAATAAGGGTGAAATATTTAATATCATAGGCGCCAGAGGGGAGTGGTGGAATATAGAACTAAAAGATGGAACTGAGGGATGGATTCGCTGGAGGTTCATTGACCCGGGCACAGGTGAACTATACATACACGCATCTCTTACTGGTATATGGAAGCCCGACGAATAGAAGTTTTTCTACAGACGTTGTAATTAAAGATTTTGTTGTATTGGATAAAAGATTTTTAAATCAGAATCTCAATCCACACTGAATTATTACAGGTTTTAAATCACCACCATAATATCCATAGACATATATAATTGAACCAAATTCAATGAAAGGTCTTATTGATTTCTTATTTGAACCAATATTAATACCAAATGATGTATATATAATCAGTGCCTGGAAACCACCACCGATACTTGTCCCACCGAAATACTCTAAACTTGTGTGAAAGAATGGGTCTAAGCGATGTTTATTATTTTCAACAAAGTAAATTTCAAGGTCGGGTCCAGCAAGTAATCCAATAGCAAGAAATGCAAAACCCACCTTAATATCAAAACCCGGTCTTACATATGGATTTATTTCAAAATTGAACCGCCCACCTCCAAGTATAGTTATCAGAGGTAAATATCCAAACTCCAGTGATGGACAAATGTGTATATCAGCCATAGTAAATTGTGTTAATATCAAATTTATAGAGAGGATTATAAGCATGATAATATTTAATCTGGCAATCATATTTTATTCCAAATCAAAATTATTCTCAGAATTTTACACCACCCAGTTAAAATAAATATGTTGTAAACTCAATACCTGACCAATAGTCATTTTTAACTCTATTAAATTCAAATATTGTCCCAAATTCAATAAATGGTGTTATGAAATATCTTTTGGAGCATATATCTACACCCCATCCTGGTTTTATATAAATCTCATTGTATATATATACTTCTGTCTGTCCGTTCTGTTCATTGTAATCTTTATGAGTACTCTTATGATAAGAATATCCTCCTGAGAGATGAACAAATGGGTCAAATAGTGGTTTATTCACCGTAAAGAAATAGAACCTGACATCAGGTCCCAATGTAATAGAATAGTTTTTACTTAAACTCACATTATAACTTCTTGAGTAATAACCAAATATGCTCTCAAATCCAACATTCATATACGGTTTTATCTTATAAGAGAAACTGCCTCCAATTAGATATAATGAAAAATACTGAATACTGTGGAACTTAAATCCACCATCTATATAAATATCTAATCTATTATCAGCGTAGATGCTAATGGAGAAAGTTATTAAATAGAAAATAACTAATATATAGTGTATTAACTTCATAATCACAATTCTCTATGATTCAATATTCAAACATATATTTATTATTTAACTTCTTATTTTTTCAACTTATTTTATTTATTCTTAAAAATTATAATATAAATATCTTAATAGTGTTAAAGAAGATTTCCTACATAAATTTATTATAAATATTTATAATTTCTATCAATATGAATTTTCATACAAAACATAGACCACTTGGCAGAACCGGTCTCTCCGTCTTTCCGCTTGGCTTCGGGGCGATGCGCCTTCCCGAGAAAGATGGCAGTATTGATATTGACGCATCTATTAACCTCATCCGCCAAGCACTTGCCAATGGTGTTAACTACATTGACACAGCGCCATACTACTGCCAGGGCAAATCAGAGGAGATTGTTGGCAGGGCAATAGAGGGCTTTGATAGAGAGAGTATAATCATATCAACCAAGAGCCCTGATTCAAAGGACAGAGAGAAATGGTGGGAGCATCTTCATAATTCGCTAAAGTCTTTAAAGACCGACTACATTGATATATATCACTTCTGGGGCATAAAAGGTAGGAACTATCGCGATGATATTGCTCCACCGGGCTTATATGATGAGGCGCTGAAGGCGAAGGAAGAGGGTCTCATTCGCCACATCGCATTCTCATTCCACGACCTGCCCTCAGAGATTGTTCCAATCATTGACTCGTGTCTCTTTGATGTGATGACAGTGCAATATAGCATCATTGACAGGTCGCTTGAGACAGCCATATCAAGGGCGGTAAGACAGGGCATGGGTGTTGTAATTATGGGACCGCTTGCAGGTGGTCGCTTAACGCAGTCATCGCAGATGATAGATATGCTGGCAAAGTCGCCATCAGAGCGGGCAAGCATTGGGCTGAGGTTCGTCCTCTCAAACCAATATGTCTCTGTCGCAATATCGGGTATGAGCGATGAGGGTATGCTTATGGAGAATATAGAGACAGTAAGGGAGCTCGCGCCATTAACTGATGATGAGAAGATGCAAATTGATAGAATGCTCTCAGAGAGAGAAAAGAGGCAGGAGATTGGCTGCACTGACTGCAGATACTGCTATCCCTGCCCGCAGAATGTGAATATACCTTTTGTGCTTCAGTCGCTGGAAGCGGGGCTAACCTGGGAACTGTGGGACTATGCGAGGGGGAGAATTAAATTTCTTGGGACGAAGCCCGAGTGGGGCGTTGATATGACCGCCTGCAATGAGTGTGGTGAGTGCGAGGAGAAGTGCCCGCAGAGTATTACTATAGTAGAATTTATGAAGGTGGCGAAGGAGAGATTGGGATAGCCATATTGGATATGAAGCTATCCAACGGGGTAGCGGTGCGATTTAAGGAGGTGAGATATTAAACCTGTTCTGGTGCATATAGGTCAGGATTATCTCACCCCTCCTATCGCACAAGTTTAAAATAACCGATGCTATATAAAACGGGGTCGCTCCTCCAACGAAACGGATACCACCGTAAGGGAGAATGCGCATTCTCCCTTACAATAGGAATGCTCAGAATTACAAGAAGTAGTTTGATAAATCAAACCGCTACAATATGTATTGACATTAAATTAATTATGTAATATACTTAAATTAAGAATAGATTTTCATAAGGGGTGATGAATATGAAAATCTTGTGTCTGGTTCTAATATCTATTCCTCTGATATCACTCGCTGGTATTCTGTGGGAGGATAATTTTGATAGTTATCGTGAAGGAAGTCGGTTATCACAGACAGGAAAATGGGAGGTCTGGGGACATTATGATAATGCAAAAATATGTAAAGACCCTTCAAACAATGGTCTTGCAGTAAGAATTTTGTCTATGGCTTGTTATTATGCAAAGGCAGGTTCAATGGATCCAAATATGAAGGTATCAGTTAATATTGATGACATGGCTGACCATGGAACAGGTTATTTCGGTCTGACAACAAGATTTAGCGATTCTAATTGGTATATGCTTCTATGCGAGAAAGACCACGCTTCAAAGATAATATTATCCGCAGAGATTTATTATTTCAATGGAGGGAATTGGAATTTACTTGCTAAAAAGGAAATAAATAAGGAGATAAAAACTATTTCACTTAAAGCAGAAGGAAGAAATCCAGTTAATATAACAGCATACCTGGATGATATTCTCATTGAAACTATTGATAGTTATTTTATGCCAGAAAGAGGTTATGGAGGAATAATATATAATGGATGTTGTATGTGCTCTCCATATTTTATTCTTGATGACTTTATTGAGGAGGGAGAACCTTTTGATAGAGTGAATATAGATACCACATCTTTTGGCAATATAAAGGCATTGTTTAAGTAATAAAAGGAGGTGGATTATTATGAAGAAGTTTATAATCCCATTATTTTTTCTAATATCTATTTCACTAATTATTACATGTGGTGAAAAAGAAGGTGGCATTATCTGGGAGGATAATTTTGACAGTTATAATTTGGGTATGCAACTTGGGGAGTCACCTAACTGGGATGTTCTATTTGGAAGTGATTATGGTGTAATATATAAGTATCAAAACAGTTTTGGAGTCAAATTCTTTGAATATTTAGATATTACTTGGTATTATGCTACTGGTGGGTCAGATAATCCGAATATGAGGGCCTCGGTTGACATAGCAGAAACCCAAGAAGACGGCACTTGTCTTTTTGGTATTATGACAAGAGTGAATAATTCCAAAGGTTATGCGCTAATATGTAAAAAAGACCATAATTCATATAATATCCAAAATGCTTCTATATATTACTTCAATGGTTCAGAACTCACTTTATTGGCAAGCGAGAATATTGGTAAAATAGTAAGAAAAATATCTATTGAAGCAAAGGGAAAAGACCCCGTGTATATAAATGCTTATTTAGATGATATTACTATAACAACCGTTGATAATTATTATAACTTGGATAGAGGTTACGGAGGCATTTTTTACGAATACCCTTGTGATTGCCTTCCATATGTTATTTTAGACAATTTCAAAGAAGAGTTAGCAACTAATATTTAGCCATCATCCATTGGATGTGTGAAGGCGCTGTTTAAGTAATTAAAGGAGGTTGATTATGAAATATATATTATTAGTATCTCTTATTATTCCTTTGATATGCTTCTCAGGAATTCTATGGTATGATGATTTTGAGAGTTATCAGGTTGGCACAGACCTTGATGATTCACCATATTGGGAGAAACTTAATCCAGAATATCGTGGCTTTAAGGTATATTATCATAATCAGAATGACAAGTGGGTTCAAGCAAATATTGCAGGTATCTACATAGCATCAGGTGGTGCAAGCGACCCTGATATGAGGGTCTCTGCAAAAGAAGTATATGTTCCTACTTATGGTGAATCGCATGTTTCCGAAGTTGGTATTTTTACACGACTTTCTTACGATGGAAAAGGTTATGGTGTTATTTATGGAGTTCAACATGGTGATTATTATGATTACTTTTATAAGATAATAGTAGTCGGAACTGAATGGCATAATTATCCCCATTCAAATCGCGTTAAATCTATAAGCATAACTGCATCAGGTGATAATCCTGTTCATTTATCTATATGGCTTGACTTCTACAATCTTACTTATGATGATTATAAATATAATATAACTGGTGGTTATGGAGGAATATATGCAAAATGTTCAATGAATGGAGGAGCTGGGTTAGATGACTTCGTTGAGGAGACATACGGCACATCCGTTTTGCCTACATCTATTGGTAATATAAAGGCATTGTTTAAGTAATTAAAGGAGGTGGATTATGAGAAATATAATATTTGTCCTGACTGTAATTCTTCTAACAGTCACTAATATTGCCCTCAGTGGAAACTGGGTCTATGAAGGCAAGTGGGGCACATATGGCACTGGTAATGGACAATTTGACTACCCAGGGGGAATTGCAGCTGCATCAAATGGCAATGTTTATGTTGCTGATGAAATGAATCATCGTATTCAATATTTTTCATCAACTGGCACATTTATTGGTAAATGGGGTTCTTTTGGCACTGGTGATGGACAATTTGACCACCCAGGGGGAATTGCAGTTGCGCCAAATGGCAATGTCTATGTTACTGACTATTATAATCATCGCGTTCAATATTTCACATCTACTGGAACATTCATTGGTAAATGGGGCTCAAAAGGCACTGGTGATGGACAATTTAGATATCCATTCGGAATTTCAGTTGCACCAGATGGCAATGTATATGTTGCTGATACAAATAATAATCGCATACAATACTTCACACCTACTGGAACATTCCTTGGTAAGTGGGGCTCTTATGGCACTGGTGATGGACAATTTAACGGCCCATGGGGAATTGCAATTGCTTCAAATGGCAATATATATGTTACTGAAGTTACTAATCATCGCGTTCAATATTTCACATCTACCGGAACATTCCTTAGTAAGTGGGGCTCTTATGGCACTGGTGATGGACAATTTATATACCCATCCGGAATTGCAGCTGGTCCAAATGGCAATGTATATGTTGCTGATACAAATAATCACCGCATACAATACTTCACATCTACCGGGACATTCCTTGGAAAATGGGGCTCAAAAGGCACTGGTGATGGACAATTTAACCAAACAGTTGGTATAGTCATTGGACCAAACGTAAAGGCGTATGTGACTGACTATAATAATAATCGTGTTCAGTATTTCAAGTATGTCCAGGATAGTATTACTCCCACATCGCTTGGCATGGTAAAGGCATTGTTTAAGTAATTAAAGGAGGTTGAATATGAAAAATATATTGTTTGTATTGCCCATTATTCTTCTTATAACTACTAATATTGCTTTCAGTGGCTGGGTCTTTGAAGGAAAGTGGGGTTCTGGTGGCACAGGTGATGGGCAATTTGATTACCTTCGTGGAATTGAAGTTTCACCAAATGGCAATATATATGTTGCTGACACATATAATCACCGAATTCAATACTTCACATCTACCGGGACATTCCTTGGTAAGTGGGGCTCAAGAGGTTCTGGTGGTGGACAATTTATATACCCAAATGGAATAGCAATTGCACAAAATGGCAATGTCTATGTTGCTGATGAAGGTAATTGTCGCATTCAATACTTCACATCTAATGGAACATTCCTTGGTAAGTGGGGCTCTTCTGGTTATGGTAATGGACAATTTTACTACCAAAGGGGAATTGCAGTTGCACAAAATGGCAACGTATATGTCACTGACACAAGTAATAACCGAATTCAATATTTCACATCAACTGGAACATTTCTTGGTAAATGGGGCTCTTATGGCATTGGTGATGGACAATTTATATACCCATATGGAATTGCAGTTGCACCAAATGGCAATGTATATGTTGCTGACATAAATAATAATAGAATTCAATATTTCACATCAACTGGAACATTTCTTGGTAAATGGGGTTATTATGGCACTGGTGATGGACAATTTAAATACCCATATGGAATTGCAGTTGCACCAAATGGCAATGTCTATGTTTCTGATTTTAATAATAATCGCATTCAATACTTCACATCAACTGGAACATTTCTTGGAAAATGGGGCTCAGTAGGTTCTGGTGATGGACAATTTTACTGCCCACATGATATATCCATTGGACCAAATGGAAAGGCATATGTAGCTGATACTTTCAATCACCGCGTTCAATATTTCAAGTATGTAGAGACAGAGATTGAGCCAACATCGCTTGGCATAGTAAAAGCGCTGTTTAAATAAATGAGGGAGGTAGAGATATGAAAAATATATTGTTTGTATTGCCCATTATTCTTCTTATAACTACTAATATTGCTCTCAGTGGTTGGGTATATGAAGGTCAGTGGGGCTCTTATGGCATTGGTGATGGACAATTTATATACCCATATGGAATTGCAGTTGCACTAAATGGTAATGTCTATGTTGCTGACATATATAATTATCGTATACAATACTTCACATCTACTGGAACCTTCATTGGAAAATGGGGTTCAACTGGTTCTGGTAATGGACAATTTTATGGTCCTAGTGATATAGATATAAGACCAAACGGAAAGGCATATGTAACTGATATTCTTAATAACCGCGTTCAGTATTTCAAGTATGTAGAGACAGAGATTGAGCCAACATCTCTTGGCATAGTGAAGGCGCTGTTTAAGTGATAGGCATTTTACATTTTGGATGAATTTTTAATAATTAATCTTTAAGGCGATTCTAATTTCTTTAATCTGCATACACCATATTCAGAAGAATTGAAATCATATTTCATACCATCTTCATTCTGCTTCACCAGTTCAAATATCTCATCAAAAGGGTGTCCCCAGAATAGTTCATAGATAGAATTATTTGTTCCAATCATCCCAACAAAATAATCAACATTGTTCTCTATCATATAATCATAGACCCTTTTATCCTTCACAGCCCTGTATGCCTCAGGATTTACATTCCCATCAATTGATAATATCTTTCCGTCTGTGAAATATGAGATAATGCCACTATCATAGACAGCATACTTATGTTCCTTATCTTTATTTATATACTCTGCTGCCTTTAACATATCAATCTGATGAGAATAGGATGGATTTGTCTTCTCTCTATATAGAAAAGTAGTAAATACGATAAAATAGATTGCTGAAAGAACAGTTATAAGAATTATTAAGGTTTTTAATTGTTTAATATAAATTTTTATAGAACTGACTATTATTAATATTGTAAATACACTGAATATCGCAATGTGCCAGAACCTTAAATACAACATTACCGCAGTATGCAAAAAATATAAGAGAAATACTACACCTGTTAATATTAAAAGAGTTATGATGCTTTTCCTGAACTTCTGGTCATTTTCTTTAAATGCCCCAAAAAGTGCTCCAATAATAATCAATAATCCTATATTAAAAGGCGAATATCCAAATAAAAAGGAAATAAAGTATGAGTTAAGCAATCTATTAATAGAAGTTCCATAAAATATGACATAGAAAGGTATATCTGGATTTTCTTTCAAAATCTTTGTCCAGTAAAGATAAGGGGATGCATCAAAACTTGCCTGTTTTATCGTTCCAAGCGCTATTAAACTCCATATGAACCAGGGTAATACAGTAAATAATGTTATCAACCCCGCTGTGCCTACCTTAATAAACCTCCCCTCCTTCCGATA
>Ga0315280_10002114_pt1 | contig 32681 bp, 27 predicted proteins | sample YL17G06_40_MG_FD_203697 | JGI IMG/M metagenome (GOLD analysis project Ga0315280, IMG submission 203697) | Sediment microbial communities from Yellowstone Lake, YNP, Wyoming, USA - YL17G06_40 | ecosystem: Environmental > Aquatic > Freshwater > Lake > Sediment | place: USA: Wyoming | collected...
AGACGCTCTGGGCTGTCTGAGGAGCTGATAGCGTGAGCCAGAAAGGCGCGGACGTGCTCGTCGCGCAACTGCTTCAAGAGGGCGTCGACGTTGTGTTCGGCATCCCCGGCGGGGTGCTTATACCACTCTATGATCGCCTATACGACGGACGCGTGCGTTCGATCCTAACCCGACACGAGCAGGGCGCGGCCCACATGGCTGACGGCTATGCGCGGGTCACGGGCCGCCCGGGAGTGTGCATCGGCACCTCGGGTCCCGGTGCGACCAACCTCGTCACCGGCCTGATGACGGCGTCCATGGACTCGATCCCTGTGGTGGCCATCACCGGTCAGGTCCGGACTGCGGCGATCGGGACTGACGCGTTCCAGGAGGCGGACATCTTCGGGATAACCCTCCCGATCGTGAAGCACTCCTACCTGGTCAAGAACCCGGCCGACATCACACAGGCGATCCATGATGCATTCCACCTGGCCGCGACCGGCAGGCCGGGCCCGATTCTCGTCGACGTGCCGGTCGACGTCTCGGCGGCGGGCGTCGCGGACGTCAAGCCCCTGGAGCACCAGCTCCCCGGTTACCGGCCGATCGTGCGTGGCAACGCCAGGCAGATACGGCGGGCGGCGGAGCTGATCTCCCAGGCGGCCCGGCCCCTGCTCTACGTCGGGGGCGGCGCGATCGCCTCCGGGGCGTCCGACCTCGTGCGCGAGCTCGCCGAGAAGGCGTCAGTGCCCGTGTTCAACACCTTGCTGGGGAAGGGGGCCTTCCCGGAGACCCACCCGCTGTCGCTCGGGATGGCCGGAATGCACGGAACCGCCTACGCCAACTACGCGATCGACGAAGCGGACCTTATCATCGCCATCGGGACGCGGTTCGACGACCGGGTGACCGGGAACGTGAGTACGTGGGCTCCGCATGCGCGCTTTGTACACATCGACGTGGACCCGGCCGAGATCGGCAAGGTCGTGGATGCCGTTGTGCCCATCGTCGGAGACTGCCGCCACGTTCTGGAGGAGCTCGTGCCGCTTGTCCCGCCCAGGGAGGCGGACTTCTGGAACGTTCGATGCCAGGACCTTAAGCGCGACTACCCGCTGGGCTGGAGGCGCGACGGAACCGCGCTCAAGCCGCAACACGTCATCCGCCGCATCTATGAGCTGACCGAGGGCCAAGCGATCGTAGCCACGGACGTCGGGCAGCATCAGATGTGGGCGGCCCAGTATTACCTCGTCGACCGGCCGCGCCGATGGCTGTCATCGGGCGGCTTGGGGACGATGGGCTACGGCATGCCGGCGGCCATCGGCGCCCAGGTCGCCATGCCGGACGAGACTGTCGTCGCGATCGTCGGTGACGGCGGGTTCCAGATGACGATGCAGGAGCTCGCGGTTGCGAAGCAGGAGGGCGCGAACATCATCGTCTGCGTCATGAACAACCGCTACCTTGGTATGGTGCGTCAGTGGCAGGAGCTCTTCTGGAGCGGCCGCTACTCAGGAGTGGACCTGTCGCACTCGCCCGACTTCGTCAAGCTCGCCGAGGCTTTCGGCTGCGAGGCAGTCTGCGTGCAGAGCGAGGACGAGGTGGACGCTGCGATCCTCCGCGCCGTCAACGAGCGAACCGGCCCCTTCCTGATCGACTTCCGCGTGTCGCGCGAGGAGAACGTCATGCCCATGGTCCCGGCCGGCGGGTCGGTCGCGGACATGAGGCTTGAGTAGACAGTTTGGGAGCCTAAAGATGCCTAGCGGAGTCAACGGTCAGCCTGAGACAGTGACACACACCATCTCGGCGGTGGTGGAGGACAGGGCAGGCGTGCTCGCGCGCATCGCGGGTCTGTTCGCGCGCCGCGGCTACAACATCGGCAGCCTATCGGTGAACAGCACGCACAAGGCCGGCCTTTCGCGAATGACCATCAGGGTCACGGACGCCGAGAACGTGGTTCTCGAGCAGATCGTGAAGCAGCTCTATAAGCTGATCGACGTCGTGAAGGTGTACGACCACGTCGACGACGACATCGTGGAGCGTGAGCTGGCGATCATAAAGGTCGCCTGCACGCCGCACACGCGCCCGGAGATCATGCAGGTTTGCACCATCTTCCGCGCTGTGATCGTCGATGTCTCGGAGACGGCGGTGATGGTCGAGGTGACAGGCCGGGGCGACAAGATAGACGCTCTGATCCGCCTCCTCACGCCGTTCGGGATTCGCGAGAGCGCGCGCACGGGTTGTGTTATCCTCGCCCGGGGCGCGGCCGAGACGTAAGGCGCCACGATGCCGGGAAACGTCCCACCCGAGCTCATCACGCAGGAGCAGTTCGCGGTCCTGTGGGGGATTGTCTGTGCCGGCTGGGTTGCATGGTGCCTAGTCTGGGCCGGGTGCGCATGGGCCCGGGCGGGGCGGGCGGGGGCGGCGGGCCCGGCCGCTCTCGTGGCTGTTCTGGGGCCGCTGGGGTGGGCGCTGTGGAGCGTGTACCGAGCGCGCATCGCCTACAACCCGGAGACCGGGATGGCGGGCCTGCATCTCGTCAGTGTGTTCTTGACCAATGTCCTGCTGTTCCTGTGCGTGGGTGTTGTGGTCGGACTCGTGTGGGGCAGGATCGCCCGGCGCGCCAACGCCACCGACGCCTCGCGGCAGCGCTGATCGGGGGCTGTCATGTTGACACCGAGCCTCGTCGTTCCCCTTCTGACCCCGGTGACGCCCGACGGCGCCCCGGATGCCGCGGCGATCGGCCGCCTCGTCCGGTTCGAGCTGGGTGCCGGAGCGGACGGCCTGTTCTGTCTTGGCTCCACGGGCTCGTTCCCGATGTTCGGCCCGGACGACAGGGCGGCTGTCGTTCGGGCCGTGCGCGATGCGGCGGGGGGCGAGGTGCCTGTCTGGGCCGGGGTGGGAGAGGCTGGCACGCGTCTGGCGCTTAGGCGTGTCGAAGAGGCGTGCGAGGCGGGTGCCGACGCTGTCGTCACCTTGGCTCCTTACTACCTGCTAACAGACGAAGCCGGCCTGCGGCAGCACTTTCTTGCTGTGCTCGACCGCTCGCCCGTGCCCGTCTACGTCTACAACATCCCGATCCTGACTGGCGCGGCCGTGCCCCCCCGCTTGCTTGCCGAGCTGGCGGCGCATCCGCGGTGTGTGGGGCTCAAAGACAGCAGCAGAGACCTCGCGTCGTTCCAGGACCTGCTCCGCGCTGTGTGCGGGGTATCGGGGTTCAGAACTTACCAAGGTGACGAGCGACTGGTCGCGGCGGCCCTGTTCCTGGGGGCGTCAGGCGCGGTTCTTGGACTGTCGAACCTCGCTCCGGAGCTCTGTCGGGAGCTTGTCGACGCCGGCCTGGCACAGGAGAGGGACGCGGCGCTCCGAGCCCAGGGCAGGCTGCTCGAGCTGTACGGCATCGTACGCGGTTTGGGCGACTTCCGGCGCTTGGTGCACTACGGCCTCTCCCTCCGAGGCGTCGATGTGACTGAGCCGCCGCTGCCCTCGCCACCTCTGACCGACGAAGCGCGCTGCCAGGTCCGCGCGATCCTCCAGCGCCTCGACCTCATCTAGGCTCGGCTCGTGAAAACGCACAGGCCCGGCCGCGTCACATCAAATGGGAGTTCGCAGATGCCCAGGTCCTCTCTGCAGTCCCACATGAGGGACGTGGAGCTGGCTCGCCGGTGCTCCGAGGGCGACCGTGAGGCCCTCGAGGCCCTTGTTGGCGAGCACTATGGACCCGTCGTGAACTTCGTACACCGCTTCACCGGTATGAGGGAGGACGCCCACGACTTGGCCCAGGAGGTCTTCGTCAAAGCACTGAGGGCGCTTCCCAGGTATGACGGGCGCGCGGGGCTGCGGACGTGGCTCTTCACCATCGCGGGCAACGCATGCCGTGACGCGCTCAGGCGAAGGCGCAGGCGGAAAGAGGACGTGGTCGACGAGTCCGGCCTGGCCTTGCTGGTCGACCGGCCCGATGCGGACCTTGGCGGCTCGCCGGACAGGACCGCGCTGGACGGGATCCGAGCCGATGCGCTGCGCCGCGCGGTGGACCAGCTCCCGGAGGTGCACCGAATGGCGGTCGTCCTGAGGTTCTACCACGACATGTCGCTACAGGAGATAGCCGACGTATGTGGATGCACGATCGGGACCGTGGGATCCCGGCTGCACTACGCGCTCAAGAAGCTTCGGAAGCTCCTGGTCGACAACCCCGACGCCGCGGAAGCCGTGGGGGCAGTGGAAGGGGGACTATCCGGGTGAGGTGTGCCGACGCGAGGCTGGCGATGCTCGAGCAGGCGGGCGCGCGACCGGAGGACGAGCGCCAGGAGCTCGACCGGCACCTGGCTGAATGTCCCGCCTGCCGCGAAGCGGACGCCTCCGTGAAGGCCGTCGCGGAGCACCTTGCGGCTTGGCCCGCTCTTGCGGTGGACTCGCAGCGCCAGGGCGCTTGCCTCAGCCGACTGGTGCGCTTAGCGAAGGAGCTGCGCGCCCGTGCTCCTCGTCATGCGGCCCCCACGCGTTGGGTCGTGCGTTTCGCTTTGGTGGGACTGGTAGTCGCTCTGGCCTTCGGGCTTGGACCGGTGGGACGCGGCATCTATGGCCCCGGAGCCGCGATAGCGTGGGCGTTCTCATCCGTCGACCGCTGGTGCGCGGAGGGCACCGTGACTCCGCCTCTGCTGGGCGGCCCTCAGACTCGTGTCTGCAACCATGTCCGGATCTGGTATCAGCAGCCGGATTCGCTACGCATACTGGTCGACGACAGCACTGAGGGGCCGCTCTACGAGCTCGTGAGGCGCGACGGCGACACTATGGTCCGAGATCCCTACGGGCTCGTGGGCCATGGGCTTGCGCATGAGGCCGAGCAGCTCGACGTCGACGAGTTGTTCGCCGTGCGCGACTGGCTGGCGGCGAAGTCGATCTTCCGCGCGCCGGTCGCCGACCTCGGTCTTGAGCGCTTCGGCGACAAGACCGTGCGCCGCATCAAGATCACCCCCACCGGCGGTTGGCTGGCCGGGGGCGGCGGACACGGCCCGGAGCCGATCATGCTCAGAGTGGACGCGGAGACAATGCTGCCGCTCCTCCTCGAGACCACGACCCACGGCTCGACCATCGTCCTCGACTTCGAGTACGGCACCGACTTCCCGGCCGAGAGCTAGTGCCCCCTGGCAGGGCCTCCTGCGCCGCAATGCCGAACTCCCTCGGTAGGTACGCTCACCCATCCCGTGAGGTGGTCCCGATGATGATGTGCGTCCGCCCGGCGGCCGTCTGTATCGCGCTTCTCTGCCTTGTGCCGGCTTCGGGTGCGTCCGCTGACGAAGGATGGCCGAGGCACGAAGCCCGACCCACCGCGTGGCTCGACGGCGAGTGGGCCTTCAGGATGGATCCCGACGGCATCGGCGAGCGGGGCCGCTGGTTCGACCCGTCCGTGCCATTCGCGGACCGAATCACGGTACCCGGGTCGTGGGATGCGCAGGGCTTCGGCGAGCCGACCGACAAGGTCCACCACAACTACGTTGGCAAGGCCTGGTACCGCCGCGTGGTGGAGGTGCCGTCCGACTGGGTGGGCAAGCGCGCTTACCTCTGCGTTGGCGGCGTGCACCGGTACGCGGATGTCTGGGTCAACGGGCATCACGTTGCGCGCCACGTGGGCTATGTGACCCCGTTCGAGGCCGATGTCACAGACGACATCGTGCCCGGCTCGCCGGCCACGGTGGCGATCCGAGTCGACAGCGAGCAGGACTGGTCGATCGACTGCCTGACCGGGTGCTTCGACATCATCGACTACATGTACGTCAACTGGGGCGGCATCTGGAGCCACGTGCGGCTCGAGGCGCGATCCCCTGCGTTCATCGAAGAGGCCTTCATCAAGCCCGACGTGCGAGCCCCGGCAGTGGACGTGGACGTGAGCACGTCTGTCGCGTCAGGCTCGGGCTCGGCCATGCTGCGAGCGACAGTAATGGCACCTGACGGCAGGGCGGTCGCGACCGCCGAGCAGGCTGCGGCCTTGTCCGTGTCGCTCAGAGTCCCCGTCCCGGGCGCGCTGCTGTGGTCCCCGAACCACCCCTGGCTGTACCGGCTGAAGCTGGAGCTGCGGCAGCGCGGCGGAGTGGTCGACTCGTGGGAGGATCGCTTCGGGATGAGGCAGATCGAGGTCCGCAGGGCTGACATCTACCTCAACGGCAGGCGCGTGTTCCTGCACGGCTATGGCGATGACTGCGTGTTCCCCGACACGCTCGTCCCTCCCGCGAGCCACGACGAGTACCGGCGGCGGTTCGCGCTCGCGAAGCAGTTCGGCATGAACTACGTCAGGCACCACAGCCACGTCCCGGTCCCGGAGTACTTCGACATCGCCGATGAGACGGGCTTCCTGATCCAGCCGGAGCTCCCGATTGCCTATGAGCCTTTCTTCGACAGGGCGAAGGAGAGCCCGGCGGCTCTCGACCTCTACCGGCAGACCTGGGAGGGGATGATCCGCCGCCTGCGCAACCACCCGTCGCTCTTCGCGTGGTGCATGGGCAACGAGATGTACGGCGGATTCGCGCTCGGGGAGGATCTCTACGACCGGGCCAAGGCGCTCGACCCGACCAGGCCCGTCTACGACAGCGACGGGCTCCCGAGCGGGCCCGAGGTGCGCGACGGACGGTGGGGTAGGCGAACTCTGGACCTCTTCCCCCTGCAGTTCGACATCTCCACCCTCGCTTTCCGGGCCAGCGCGGACAAGTACGACTTCCAGGGCACGCCTCAGAGGCCCGTGATCGTGCACGAGATGGGCAACTTCGTCACCTATCCGCGCATCGCCGACATCCGCCTGTTCCGCGGCGCCGCGAAGCCCTTCTGGCTCGAGCAAGCGAAAGCCGAGCTCGAGCGGCGCGGGCTGCTGGACCAGGCGGCCCTCTTCGCCGACCGCAGCGCCAAGCTCCAGGCGGTCTGCCACAAGGTCGAGATCGAGGCTGTGCGCTCCTCGCCGCAGACAGACGGTCACGCTCTGTGGCTGCTGCAGGACTACTGGACCGGCAGCAGCGGACTGGTCGACGCCTACTACCGGGTCAAAGGTCCCGGGCCGGAGTGGTACCGCCGGTTCATCGCCGACGTCGTCGTCCTGGCGCAGCTCCCGCGCCGGACCTTCGAGTCGGGCGAGCGCGTGTCGGTTCCGGTGTCCCTGTCTGACTACGGCGAGGCGGACATCCGGGACGCGACCGTGCGCTGGCGCCTTGCCGGGTCGGGCGGCACACTCGCGGAAGGCACGCTCGGACCCCTGCACACTGTTGCCAAGGGCGTGAGTCCGCTCGGGGAGATCGCACTGCAGATGCCGGGCCTCTCGCGCGCGGAGAAGGTGAACCTCAGCATCGAGCTGGACAGCCCCGAGGTGCGTGCAGCGAACGACTGGGACCTGTGGGTCTATCCTCGCGCGAAGGCCCTCGATCTGCCCGGCGGGCTGCGCGTCGGCCGCGTAGGAGCGTCGACCCTGAGCAAGCTCTGGCCCGAGGTGCGGGCGGTCAGTGAGGAGCAAGCTCCCACCAGCGACTGCCGTGTGATCGTCACCCGGCGCCTTACGACGGACCTTGTGCGGCTCGCTGAGCGGGGCGGGCGCGTGCTCGTTCTCGACCCTCGGGGTGTCATGCCCACCGAGGTCACAACCTTCGAGCCGGCCTGGTGGATGGGCGGCCCCGGCTACGACGCGAACACCGGGACGGTCATCGCTCCACATTCGTCCCTGTCCGAGTTCCCGAACGACGGCTTCTGCGACCTGCAGTTCTTCGACCTCGTGCACCAACGCCCGGCGATGCTGCTCGACGACCTGCCGGTCCGAGTGGACCCGATCGTCCGCGCGCTCGACGTGTACATGACGGGTCGCAGCAAGGGCCTGCTCGTCGAGGTCGGGGTGGGGGAGGGGAGGATCCTGCTGTCATCATTCGACCTCAGCGGCGCCTCGCTTGAGACCCGACCCGAAGCGCGGTGGCTGCTGCGCTCCGTCATCCGCTACCTCGCCACCGACAGGTCGACTCCGAAGGCCGAGCTGCCTGCGAGCCACTGGCTGGAGCACCTCTCCGAGGCTCCGCTGCCCGCAGGCGCCGCCAGGGCCGAGGGCTTCGCCGGCGTCACCGCGCACAAGGGAGAGGTCGTCACCCATCCCAGCTACCGTGACCCCAACGCCGCGGGCTACGTTGTCCGCGGGCTCGACGGATCGTGGTTCGTGGAATGGCGGACAGCCCCGGTGCCGGCCGGCTCGGAGGAGCTGGTGACCTTCGCCTGGGCTGGCGCGCTCGGCTGGGTGAGCATGCCCGAGGCCGCGTTCGAGCTAGCTCTGAACGGGACGCCCCTACTGACCTTCGGTGTGACGAGGGAGAGCGCGCAGTGGCGCTCGGCGGATGGCAGGTGCACGCTCGCCTTCGACTCGCGGGTCCTGTACGGCTCCGAGGACGCACTGGGCGTGTTCTACCTCACGGTCCCACGCGACATGCTCCGCGCGGGAGAGCCGGTCGCCCTGCGCGTGAGCGGGCAGGCCGCCAACTCGCGGCGGTGGTTCATGCTGCAGGAGTACACCGACGTGTGGACCGTAGAGGAAGGGTAGGCCCGCCGGCCGACTGCCCGTCGCTAGGGTAGGTCGCTTGGGTCGACCACGGGTGTGTCGGGCCCACTGCCCGCGATCTTCTTCAGCCCCGAGTCGGTGCGTTGGTACGACGTGAAGCCCGCGTCCGCTGCGCGGTCGTAGCTGAACTTGGGCTTTGGGGTGAAGTGGGAGCAGTTGCGAAGTACGCGCCGTATCTTGGCGCCACATTCCGGGCAAGTGGTGAGAGGCTTGGCCTTGATGCTCTGGCGGTGGTCGAAGCCAGTCGCGCAGTGCTCGCAACCGCCCTCGACGGACTTGTACTCATAGGTCGGCAACGCTTACCACGCTCCATGATGCCGTGCCAGGCTAGACCTAGTGTACCACAATGCGCGGCAGGTACATCCCCACAGACAATGGGTTTGAGGGTCATTTCATTCTCCGGGCGCCGGCTAGTACCGACCCAACCTCACCCCCCGGCCTTCGGCCTTTCCCCCTCTCCGCTCGCGGAGAGGGGGTGGTCCCTGGCGCAGCCAAGGGACCGGGGGTGAGGTCGGCGGAGCGTCACATCGCGACAATGAAATGACCCTAGATGGGTTTGAGCCCATTGTCTAGCGTACTCCTTCACCCGCTCACGGTCAGCTTACACGTCGCCGGCTGCAGGCCCTCTCCCTCGGCAGTCAGCGTCACGGTGCCGGGACGTGTCGCCGCGCGGATCACGACGAGGCACTTGCCGCGCCAGGCCTTGCGCTGCGGCTGCTGGAAGCTCTCCACGCTGCGCGGGTTGCTGTTGGCCACAGCCACGATCTTGCCCGGGCCGGTGAGGGCGAACCGCACCAGATCGTCGGCCATCGCGTTTGGTAGGCCCTGCGAATCGAGGATCTCCACAGTCACGAAGCACAGGTCCTGGCCGTCGGCCGTGATCGTAGTGCGGTCGGGAGTGAGTCGGATGGCGGCGGGCGGCCCCGCCGTCCGTAGGGTCCACCGCGCGACCTCATTGCCGCCTGCGTCGAGGCCCGCCGCTACCAGCTCGCCCGGCTCGTACGGCACTTCGTACGTCGCAGTGAAGCGGGCGGCGCGTGTGGTCTCCTTTAGGCCAAGGTCCCGTCCGTTGAGCAGTACACGCACCTGCGGACACGAGGAGTACACGTCGACGGTGAGGGGCTTACCGTCCATCCCCGGCCACGTCCACGAAGCCTGCACGTTCGGCCAGCCCCAGCCATAGACGACCTCCCCGGTCTTCCCCTCGGGCGGGGGCGTGTGGACGAAGCACGACACGTCGCCTCCTGTGCCCCAGACTGCGTCGCGGTAGTATGACTGCGGCCTCTTGAGGCCGCAGATGTCGATGTCACCGCAGTTCGCGGCGGTCCATGGCCACGTGCCGTAGTGGGACCGCTCGCCCTCGTAGTGGGTATGGCCAAGCGCCACCTCGCCCAGGTAGTCGAAGGACGTCCACACGAAGTCGCCGATCACCCACGGGTTGTCCGCCGTGGCCATCCACGAGTTGAAGCACTGCGAGGGGAATGACTCGGTGCCAGCGATGACCCTGGCAGGCACGCGGTTGTGGTCGGGCACGTACTTGTCCCACTTGTAGTTGTACCCACCCAACTGAAGCTCGCCGAACAGCGTGTCCATGTTCTCCCATGGATCCGTCCCCGGGTGCGCGGCCTGGGCCACGGGCCGGGTAGGATCGAGCGAGCGCACGTAGCCCGCGAGCTCGGCGCCCATCGTCGCGCCCTCGGGCGTCCCCTGCTCGACGATCTCGTTGCCGATGCTCCAGAACACGACGCTCGGGTGGTTGCGGTCGCGCAGCACCATTGACTCGACGTCGCGCTTCCACCACGCGTCGAAGAAGCAGTGGTAGTCCTCGGGGTTCTTGCCCTGCCGCCAGCAGTCGAAAGCTTCGTCCATGACGAGCATCCCGACCCGGTCGCAGGCATCGAGGAACGCGGCCGAAGGCGGGTTGTGGGCGGTGCGGATGGCGTCAAAGCCGCTCGCCTTGAGGAGCTCCACACGGCGTTCCTCCGCGCGGTCGTACGCGCACGCGCCCAGGGGACCGTTGTCGTGATGCACGCACCCGCCGCGCAGTTCGATCGGCTTGCCGTTGAGTAGGAAGCCGTTCGCCGCGTCGACGGAGATGGTCCGAATGCCGAACGCGGTGCTGACCCCGTCGACCGGCCGCCCGCCGACGGACACGATGGTCGCCAGCCGGTAGAGGGTAGGGGAGTCGGGTGACCAGAGCTGCGGGTCCGGCACAGACGCGTCGCCGGATACGTCGATGGCGGTGCCGGCAGGGATGCTGCCGGTGGCGGAAGCCGACGCAACCGCACCTCCCTCGGGTCCGACGACCGTCCACTCGACGCGGACCTGCGCGCTTCTGGCTCCGTCGTTCGCGATCCGACATTCGCCGTGCACCGTCGCTCGCTTGGGCGTGACCTCGGGCGTCGTCACACACACGCCCCACTGGCCCACATGCATGGGATCGGTCAGGGTGAGGGTGACGTGTCGGTAGATGCCCGAGCCGGGGTACCACCGGCTAGTCTTGCCTGATGCGTCGACCCTCACGGCGATGACGTTGGTCTCGCTGCCGAAGCGCAGGTGCGGGGTCAAGTCGAAGCTGAACGCGGTGTACCCGTAGGGGTGCTCGCCAAGCTTCTCGCCGTTGATCCAGACCTGGGAGTCCATGTAGACGCCATCGAAGGTGATCGTCACGCGCTTCCCGCGCATGGTCTCGGGAAGCGTGAACACCTTGCGGTACCAGCCGACCCCTCCGACGGTGAACCCCACAGCGCCGCCGCCCACGGCTTCGGAGTCGAAGGGGCCGCTGCGCACCGACGGCGGCGCGGCCGCGTACAGGCCCCCGTTGCCCGTGCCGTCGAACACGCGCACCGCCACGAGGTCGGCCCCGTCCCCGTGCAGCAGGCCGGCGGGGACCTTGTAGCGACGGGGCTTGTCCCAGGCGCTCTGATAGTTCGGCGGGAACCCGCCGAGCCCGCCGACCCTGACGCCGTTGACGAAGGTCTCGTCGACGTCGTCGACCTTGCCGACGGACAGGACTACCTCCCTGCCGCGGAGGTCTTGCGGGACGTCGATCCTGCGGCGGTACCAGCCGTAGACGTTGTCCTCCGTGTAGCCGGAATGGGTCTCCCAGTTCGCCGGGAGCTGGACTGTCTGCCAGCCGGAGTCATCGAGCCCCGGCTCCCGCCGTGACGGATCGTCGCCGCGCGAAAAGCGCCACTCGCCCTCGGTCACCGGAATGGTCGGCAGGGGCTCCTCGTCGGTCGCACGCAGGTCCTCGATGCTCCAGTCGTGGGGGAGGTCGACGCGGCGCCACGTAGCGTCGTCCAGGTCGGTCGCGAAGCCTCCGTCCACATCACCGCGATGGAACCTCCACCCGTCGTCAAAGAGACGCGTGAGGCGAGGCGACACAGACGCATCGGCAGCAGCGCAACCGGCGACTGCCGCGAGGACAACATAGACGACGAGCCATTCGTGGGCGATCAGTGGGAAGCCCTCCTCATGGGCAGCGCCATCTCATCCTGGGCTGACCCACCCCGCTGCCAACCTCACCCCCCGGCCCTTCGACAAGCTCAGGACCGTTCCCCCTCTCCGCTAGCGAAGAGGGGGCGGTCACTGGCGCAGCCAGGGACCGGGGGTGAGGTCGTTACGGCCACGCGTCAGCACAGTGAGACGCCTCTGTACTCATCGGATCGGGCGCCCTTGTTCGCGCGAGCGGGGCAGCGTCCCTCGTGTGGCTACCACTCTTCAAGCGCGCCGTTCATCAGCTCGACGGCACGCGCGGCGTTGTCGCGTGACCTCAGGACGATGGGCGCCATCTCGCGGCGCTTCTCGGCCTTGGCGCACTCCTGCCATGCCGTGGGGCATTGGAGGCCGCCGAGCGCGTTCCAGGCGTCCCACATCAGGTCGTGCTCGGCCGAGAGGCACGCGGCGGCCTCGAGGAGCTGCGCCGACACGGATGGCCTGAAGGCTGCCATCTCCCTCAGGCACATGTTCCCGTAGTGCCGTGCCTCTGCAATGGTGCCGACCGTCTGATCGTGCACCTCGTGAAGCCGGCGCAGCTCCGCCTCGTCCGCTCCGGAGAAGCGCTCGTCGTTGTGTAGATCGTCCGCCCACGCCTGGTACGCCCGCAGCCCGCCACCGAGAGAGTCCACGCCGAGACGGAGCGTCGTCCGGTACACGTCCTCCAGCGGCGGCTCGTCGCGCTTCTCGCCGATCACTATGAGCCCGGGCGTGTGCTCGTACCAGCCGCGCATGCGGAACATGCCCGACGGTTCGAACTCGGCTTCGGGCCCCGGATCTCGCTGGAAGAAGCTCCAGCCGATCAGCACGTCGCCGCCTTCGTCATACCCGGCCACGATGGCCGGCTCGGGCGGGCCCGCCGAGACGCCCAGGCCCATAACAGGCCTACGGTGGTCACGGATGCTCTCTATGACAGTGCGCTGGAGCTCATCCTCGCCGTTCCGCCGCACGATCGTGTGGTCGTAGCCCACTGCGGCGAATGCGTTCTCGACGAACCGCACCGGGCTCAGGACGTTGAAGGCTGCGTGCGGCTCGCCGGGCCAGCCAGGCCAGTTCATGAAGAACGCGCTCCCCGAGACTGTCATCAGGTAGGCGTAGCCGCACTCCGTCCGGTAGCCGGGCTGCAGTTCGGGACGGTGTGAGCACCCGTACCGCTCACCGAGGAACTGCAGGCACGAGCGCAGAGCACCCTCGAAACAGAAGTCCTCGGGGCAGTGTGGCCCCGGCAGGCTCCCGTAGAAGCCGATCTGAGGCACCTCTTCGAGCACGACCCTCTCATTGCCGGGCACCGCATTCGACCTCCCATTGGCGAATGGCCAAGGCTCTTCCGGACACGCTAGGTCAGCAACTCGAGTGCCGCCTCCACGTGCGCGACGGCCTGCGCTTCCGTCTCCCCGGCGCGCCTGATCTGCGCCGCGATGCCGAGCCTTGTCTCGCGGCCCGCCAGCGCGTCCTGGACGTCCTCGCCCATCTCATGGCCCCACATCCAGATGCCCGGCGTGTCGGCAACCTGGTCGTAGAGCGACGCCGCAGTCAGGAGCTCGTCCGCGGCCCCGGGCGCTACGTCGGTCATGCTGCGAAGGTATGCGGCTCCCGGCCGGCGGTCGTGGAGCATCACGGTCTGGTCGCCGTGGACCATGACGCGAACGCCGAGGATCTCCCTGTTGCCGGCGGGGTAGTCCTCGTCGACCTCGAATCCCGACGCCCACCCTTCGTAAGCCGCCAGTCCGTTGAGGTGCTCCGGCGCATTTGGGTCCCACACGCACGTCTTGGTGCGGGCGAGGTCCATGGTCCAACGGAGCGTCGAGACGAGCGTCTCTCGCTCCGCGGGGCGCTCCGCCCTGTCGCCAAACGCTAGCATGAAGATGGGAGACCCCGGCTCTATGCCCTCAAGCCAGCCTTCCTGCTGGTAGTAGCCCTCGCCCTCCTGGAAACAGCTGTACCCGAGCAGCACGTCTCCGTCATGATCGTACCCGGCCACGATCCCGGCTTCCGGGGGCCCGATGATGCCGAAGGCGATAAGGGGCTTGCCGGCAGCGGTGCTCGCCTTGACGGCGTCCACCACGGCCGCCCGATCCGTGCCCGGAATCTGAATGCACTCATACCCGATCGCACGGAACGCCCGCAGGTAGGGCTCGGGGGCGAAGTACATCAAGTCGACGTTGCCGCCGTCGTCCTTCTCCCAAAGACGGCGGAACGCGGCACCTGTGACCCCCATCAGGTACTCGTACGTGAACGGAGTGCGCAGGTACTCGAGGCAAGCGAACACTGATCCCGGGAACGGGCACAGGTGCTTGTGATAGCCGACCTTAGGAACTCCTTCGAGCACGCAGCGACTGGGGTACGTGCCGGACATCGGGCTAATCCTCCTCAGTGGTTGGCTCGTCGTTTCGTGGACGAACGGGGAAGTGGATGTAGATGATGTGGTCGTGCTTATATGACGGCGGATAGACCTCCATCATGAAGTCGCCGGCGTGCTCGTACTCCGACTGGGGCAGCCATTCGCGGTAGAAGTAGTCGCACGCTGGAGACAGGTCGGGCACATCGTCAGCCGCCACGACCGCGAACGTTCCTCCTTGAACCCCCCAGCTCACCATCCCTTCGGGCAGTTCGCAGCCCGGCTCCACCTCCACTGCGGCCAGGTACTCGAAGCCGTCCTCGAGTGCGGCACCGGGGATCGCTCGCGCGATGCCGTAGGCTGCCGCACCGCATCGCCCGGCACTCAGCTCGGAAACCCTCGGCAGGAAGTGGTTGTCCCACATGTCCGGTATCTCGCCGTGCTCGCTTCTGCCGCTGTACTGCATCCCGGCGGCCACCAACGCCTCCCGCTCGACGATGCTGACGGAGCGATCCACGGTCACCACTCCCTTCGACGGGTGATTGTGCGCGAACCGCGGACGGACCTCCACACGTGTTTGCGTGCGCAATGCGGTACCGGTATGCGTCTAGAAGCCGAGGCGCAGACGGTCGATCAGATAGCGGGGCAGGCGGGCCTTTCTCATGCGCACCTGCACGGAGGCGACGTCGTAGTGGGCGCGATGCAGGGTCACGGCGGGGTGCGACGGATCATACGTCATGAAGGCCGCGCGAGGGTCGCCGTCACGTGGCTGCCCCACGCTGCCCGGGTTCGCGGCCCAACGCGCAGCCGACAGGCCCAGTCCCACCGATGTGCCGACCGGCAATGCCACCTCACGGGCGTCGATGGTCTGACCCAACGGGATCTCGAAGAGAGCGGGCCTGTGCGTGTGACCGTAGAACACCACACCCTCATCACAGGCTCGCATGGCGAATGCCACGGCCTCGGGGGAGTGCAGGTACGCATCCGGGTCGGATGGTGACCCGTGACATAGCAGCGCACCTGCGTATGCGTCCTGACCTGGCAGAGAAGTGAGCCACGCCCTGTCGGCGTCGCTGAGCTTCCTCATCGTCCACTCAAGCGCCCTGCGGGCGTCGTCGTTGAACCAATCGTGCGTAGACGGATCGAGAGCGCCCCGGTCATGGTTCCCGGCCAGCACGACGTCACACGACTCTCGCACGAGCCCAATGCACTTGGCAGGATCGGGCCCATAGCCGACGATGTCCCCCAGGCACACGATACGCTCCACCCGTGCCGCCGCGAGGACCCGAAGCGCCGCCTCAAGCGCTGTCGCATTGCCGTGGATGTCCGAGATGACGCCGAGGACCACCGAGAGATGTCACCGCACCTGGTGTTCGTGCCTGAGAACGGTAGTCCTGGCGCAGGAGACGCGGCGGCCGTCGCGAACACTCGGCTTCACAGGAGGGACAACCCCATGAGAGACATCCTGATGTCCATCCGCGACCGAGCGATCGAGCTCGGCGCGGAGTTCGGTGAGGTACGGCTCGTGTCCGATGATCGGACAGGCATGTCCCGGCAAGACGGCAAGACGGACCGCATGTCCAGTGGAACCTCCACGGGGCTGTCGGTGCGGGTGCTGCACGACGGAAGCTGGGGGTTCGCCTCGACAAGCATCGTCGGCAGCGACGCCGCCCACTCATGCCTCGGTGAGGCGATCGCGGCCGCGCGACTGGCTCCGCCGGCTGAAGGCATCGAGCTGGCCACAGTGCCGGCACACGAAGCGACAGCGACCACCCAGGTGGAGATAGACCCCAGGTCCATCTCGGCCGAGAAGAAGATGGGCCTGCTCCGCACGCAGGAAGCCGAGATGCTCAGGGTCGCCGGCGACAAGGCGGTCAACACGACGGTCGGCTTGTCCAACTCGGTGACCCGTACCGTGGTCTGCAACACCCAGGGCGCTTTCGTCGAGCAACAGCAGACCCGCGTGGGCTTCAACTGCTTCGTGGTGTGCGCGGACGGCGACGTGCGGCAGGAGGGCTACGAGTCAAGAGCCCGCCTCGCCGGGTGGGAGGAGATGGCGGCAGTCACGCCCGACGCGTACGGGGCCAAGGCCGCGAACAAGGCGGTGGAGCTCCTGTCGGCGCGCCGCGCCCTCGCGGGCGTCTTCCCCGTGGTCTTGCACCCCTCGGTTGTGGGCGTCTTCATCCACGAGGCGTTCGGTCACAACGCTGAGGCCGACCTCGTGCTAGCTGGTGAGTCCGTGCTCGAGGGGAAGATGGACACGCAGGTCGCGTCGGACCTGGTCACTGTCGTGGACGACGGCACGATCCCAGGCCAGTGGGGCTCGTTCGCCTTCGACCACGAGGGAACGCCGTCCCAGCGCCGTCCGATCATCGACAAGGGCAAGCTGGTCGGGTTCATGCACTCCCTCGAGTCGGCCGGTCGGATGGGCGTGGCCGCCAACGGCAGCGCTCGCGCCGACGGTTTCGCGCAGCGCCCGATAGTGCGGATGAGCAACACGCTGGTCGAGGCAGGTGAGACCCCCTTCGAGGAAATGGTGAGGGGGATCGACCAGGGCGTGCTGTTCCAGGACGGCCGTTGGGGCTACGTGTTCTGCCAGCGCGGCCAGTACACGCTCAATGCCGGCAGCGGCCGCATGATCCGGAACGGTGAGCTGTGCGAGATGGTCCGCGATTGTTGCATGTGCGGGATGGTGCTCGAGACGCTCCACCACGTCGATGCCGTATCGCGTGAGTGGGACCTTCCCACGCGCGGAGGCGGCTGTGGCAAGAACGGCCAGGGAATGCCCGTGAGCTTCGGCGGGCCCTATCTCAGGGTTGCCGACATGGTCGTCGGCGGCCAGGACGCTTGACGGGCGGAGGGACAACGCAATGGAGCGCTACATAGACATCGCCAACGCAGCGTGCGAGGCCGCTATGCGGGCCGGAGCCGACTGCGCGGACGTGCACCTGCAGCAAGGAGCAAGCCGGGCCATAGACCTCGAGCTCGGTGAGGTTAAGAACGTCGACGCCAGGAGCTACCGCAGCGTCAGCGTGCGTGCCTTCTCGCGCGGGGGATGCGGATGGGCTTCCGCGAGCAAGCTGGACGAGGCCGATGCGAGAGCGGCCGGGGAGACTGCCGCCGCGCTCGCCAAAGCAGCCGACCCGGACCCCGACTTCCGTGACCTGCCGGTCGGGGGCCCGCTTGTGGAGATCGAGGGTCTCTGGGACGAGGCGGTAGCGGCCTTATCGCTGTCCGACCTGCTGGGCTACGTCACTCCGGAGATCGAGGCAGTGCGTGCGGTGGCCCCCGACGCGATCATCGGTGGCGGTTCCGGCACCTGGGGGGGCGGATCGGTGTATGTGAGCAGCAAGGGCACATGCGTCACGCAGCGCGGATCGGGCGTGTCGTGCAGCATTTCGGCCGCGGTACGGAGGGGCGACGATGTTGGCTCGTACTGGGACGGCGACTACGGGCGCCGCATGAGCGACTTCAGTCCCGCGGGCATCGGCAAGCGGGCCGCCGAGGAGAGCCTCAGGCTGTTGGGGTCGCGCACGGCGCCCCCGGGCGTGTTTCCCGTTCTGTTCTCGAAGGAGTGCGGCCGGAACGTCCTCATGCCGCTCATCTACAGCGCGAACGCCGAGGACGTTCAGCGGAAGCGCACCTGGGTGGTCGGGAAGCAGGGCGAGCAGGTTGCCTCCCAGGCGCTCACCATGATCGACGACCCCTTCATCCCCGGCGGCGGCGGCAGCAGCCCGGCGGACGGCGAGGGTGTCCCGCGCAAGAAGCTCACCGTGATCGACCGCGGGGTGCTGACGACCTACCTCCACAACTCCTACACCGCCGGGAAGGCCGGCGTCGAGAACACCGCCCATTCGACGAGGGGCGGCATCTCGCCGACGAACTGCAATCCGGTCATCGGCGACCGGACCGAGGCGGCGCTGCTCAAGGCGATGGGTACGGGGCTGTACATCAACTCCGGAGGCCTGGCTGTGAACGACACGTCGGGGGACTTCTCCCAGGTTGTCGACACGGGATACTGGGTTGAGAACGGCGAGATCGTGTACCCCGTGAAGGAGACCATGATCTCGGGAACCTACATCGACTTCCTGCGCGCCATCGAGGCCTTGTCCAGCGATCCCCGGGTCGAGCCCGGTTCGGTCAGCCCCGCGGTGCTGGTCGGGATGATCAGGGTGGTCGCGAGGTGATGGCTACGTGAGTCGTATAGCTGTCCTCGACTTGTCCGGCCGCGACTGGCGTGTCCGACCCTACTCACCGAACGAGGCGTGGTTCCAGAAGGCGTGGACCGCGGATCCCAGTCCGTCCCTCGAGTATCCTGCCCGTGTCCCTGGCGACGTGGTCTCGGACGCGATCGAGGCCGAGGGCGGGCGGCACCCGTACTACGATCGGAACAGCAGGCTCTGGGAGTGGACGAAGGACCGCGACTGGCTCTACAGGCTCGACTTCGACGCTCCCGATCTCGATGGGCGCTCCGCGCGCCTGGAGTTCGACGCGGTCGACTACTCCTGCACTGCGTGGCTCAACGGCACCGAAGTCGGGCGGCACTCCGGGGCGAGCGACGCGTTCTGGTTCGACGTGACCGCAGCCCTTCGTGAGGGCGGCAATAGGCTCCACGTGCTCGTCGACGCCGCGCCCCCCGAACCGGCGCAGATCGGGCGGACGAGCCAGGTTCGCACGTGGAAGCCGCGGTTCGCCTACGGTTGGGACTGGACGTGTCGCTTGGTGCCCCTCGGCATCTGGGGACCTGTGCAACTGGTGTTGCACGAAGGCACATGGCTCGAGGACGTCTGGTGGCGGGTCGTACTCGCTCCGGACCACTCGAGCGCGGACGTCCTCCTGCTCGGCACGGTCCGCTGTCTGGCCGCCGGCCGCGTTCGCCTTACCGGGGAGATCACGGAGCCCGGCGGCGACGTGATCGCACAGGCGGACGCCTGTACGCTTCTCGTGCCGGGGGCCTTGGACGTAAGCGTTCCGCTTCGGGTCGCGTCTCCGAAGCTCTGGTGGCCGCGAGCCTACGGCGAGCAGTTCCTCTACGACGTGAGCTTGACAGTGACCCCGGAGGGTGCGGAGCCTGTCTCGAAGTCGCTCAGGCTCGGCATCCGCGACGTACGCTGGACGCGGACCGATGGCGCGCCCGAGGGCTCCCTGCCATACACGCCCGTCGTCAACGGGCGGCGCGTCTACATGATGGGTTACAACTGGGCCCCGCCCGACAACCTGCACGGCCTTGGGCTCGGCAAGTCGCGCAAGATCGCCCGGCTCGCGGCCGAGTCCAACGCCAACTTCATCCGTGTCTGGGGCGGCGCGCAATTGCCACCGAGGGAGTTCTTCGACACCTGTGACGAGGAGGGGATCCTCGTTTGGCAGGAGTTCTGTCAGTCCTCGTCCGGCATCGACAACGCGCCGCCCACCGACCCCGCCTACATCGCCCTGGCGGAGCGCGAGGGGCGGGGCATCGTCCGCAAGGTCCGCCCGCACACGTGCCTGACGGTCTGGTGTGGCGGCAACGAGCTGATGAGCGACGGGTGGGTTCCCCTGGGGCTGGACCATCCGACCCTTGCCGCTCTGGGGCAGGTTGTGAAGGAGCTCGACCCGGACCGTCACTACTTGCCGACATCGGCCTCCGGCCCGCTGGCCGGGCCGAATCTCGACAAGCTGGGGCAGATGCACGACATCCACGGCCCGTGGACCTACGCCGGCCCGGTAGAGCACTACCATCTGTGGGATGGGGTCGACGCTCTGCTCCATTCGGAGCTTGGCGCGCCCGGGGCCGGGAACCTCGAGACACTGCGGAAGTGGATCCCGGAAGGCAAGCTCTGGCCGCCGGACCAGTCGAACCCGCTCTGGATGTACCGGGGCGCATGGTGGATCACCAGGCCGCAGACAGAGGAGCTGTTCGGCCCGTTTGACGAGCTGGAGCCGTTCATCGTCGCATCGCAGTACATCCAAGCCGAAGCGCTACGGTACGCGATCGAAGCAGCCCGCCGTCGCCAGTGGAGGTGCGCGGGGTCGATCATCTGGCAGTTCTACGAGACCTATCCGAACGCCTCATGCACGAATTCGCTCGACTACGACCTGGCACCGAAGCCGTCGTACGTGGCGCTCAGGAAGGCCCAAGCGCCGCTCCATGCTTCCGCCCGCTACCACGGGCTCATCTGGCATGACGAGGACACGTTCGAGGCGGGGATGTACCTCTCGAGCCTCCTTCCCGGCGTTGAAGCGTGCAGGGTGAGAGCGGAGCTGCTGACCCTCGACGGAGCCGTGGAGGGCGTCGAGGAGCGCGAGGTGGACGTGCCGGAGCCGGGCACGGTGCACGCGTTCGACTTCCGCTGTCCGGTGCCAGCGGGCGAGGTCTTCGTGCTGCGGATCGTCGCCGAGCACCCTCTGGCAGCGACCGACAATTGCATCGACATCTTGCTCTCCGCTCGCGAGGCGCCGATCTTCGGGGGGCTTGCAGAGCTGCCGCAGCAGCGGCTGGAAGTGCTCTGTGGGCCCGACGGGGCGTACGTCGTGAATCGGGGCGACGGACTCGCGCTGCCGGTCGCGCTGACCGTTTTCGCCCCCGATGGAACGCGAGTGCCGCCCGCGGACAACCTGTTCGCGCTGAGGCCGGGGGAGCGTCGGCGGGTCACCGCAGATCCCGACGCGCGCGTCGTGGTGAGAGGGTTCAACGTATCGGTCTCGTAGGGCCGGTGCGCGGCCTAGGGTCGTTTTCATCGTCGGACGCCCTCGTGCCGAGCCGACCTCACCCCCCGACCTCCGGCCGTTCCCCCTCTCCGCTGGCGGAGAGGGGGTGGTCACTGGCGCAGCCAGGGACCGGGGGTGAGGTCGTGCAAGTGTAGCAAGGCGACAATTGTCGACCCCGGTGCGCGGCCGGGCGCCCTTGACACCCCGACTGCGGGCCCGGTATATTCCCGGCACGTAACAGGAGCCGCGCCCAGGTGGCGGAACTGGCAGACGCGCCAGGTTGAGGGCCTGGTGAGGAATTCCTCGTGGGGGTTCAAGTCCCCCCCTGGGCACCATCTTGTCTTGGGGCGAATAGCTCAGCCGGCCAGAGCGCTTGCTTCACACGCAAGAGGTCGCAGGTTCAAGTCCTGCTTCGCCCACCAGGGAGATGGATGGGGCGGAGGAGCACGCCCAAGGGCGCGCGAAGCATTACGCGAGAGCGGAAATAGCTCAGCCGGTAGAGCAACAGCTTCCCAAGCTGTGGGTCGCGGGTTCGAATCCCGTTTTCCGCTCCAGCTAGCAAGCGGAAGTGGCTCAGTTGGTAGAGCATCACCTTGCCAAGGTGAGGGTCGCGGGTTCGAATCCCGTCTTCCGCTCCAACTGACTTCCCACCCGGCCTTGTGCCGGGTTTTGCCTTAGTGAGGCGGCGTAGCCAAGTGGCTAAGGCGGCGGTCTGCAAAACCGCTATTCACCGGTTCGACTCCGGTCGTCGCCTCCAGAAACTAAAGCGGGGCGGGCGCAGGTGGCCCGCCCCGTGCTCCGTACGCGCAGTACGTACCCTTCACCGCGACCCTCTCCCGCGGGGCGGGGCGAGGGGGGTGCCCAGGTGGTGGAATGGCAGACACAGGGGACTTAAAATCCCCTGGCCCTCGGGCCGTGCGGGTTCGAATCCCGCCCTGGGCACCAGAAGCGCTTGAGGAGGTGCGTCGTGACCTACACCGTCGTCCTGCTGCGGGAAGACGATGGACGCTACTCGGTCTTCGTCCCTGCACTCAGCGGCTGCTATACGTGGGGTGAGACGCTGCCCCATGCCCTTCGCATGGCGGTGGAGGCGATGGCCCTTCATCTAGCGTCATTGGCCGATCATGGTGATCCCATCCCGGACGATGTGAGCACGTTCGCGCTCAACCTGGAGGACGCCGTCGAGGCGGTCATACACCGCGTTGAGGTACGTGCCCCCCACGCGGCGGAGGCGACCTCCGTTGCCTGAGCTGCCTGCGGTGGCGGAGCCGACATAGTGGCGGCCCTGAAGCGGGTCGGCTTCGCTTTCGGCCGCCAAGCTGGAAGTCACGTGACACTCAGGAACGACGGACTCCGGAGGAGCGTCACGGTGGCGGTACATGGCGGTCGCGACGTGCCTAGGGGTACGTTGCGCCGCATCCTCCGGGACGCCGGGCTGACCGTAGACGAGTTCATGGAGCTACTCCGCTAGTCCGCAGCGGCGGGCTCTGGGGGCGTCGTCGCCCGACACAGGAACCCCTTCAGGTCCAGCATCCCCAACGCCGCCACTGTGAGCAGCATGGCGAACGCCGTGCGTAGCTCGTGTGGGCTGAGGACCCTGGCGACCATCGGGCCGACGACCCCGCCCACCAGAGCCCCTGGTGCAAGATGCCTCACCAACCGCCAGTCCGGGCGCTTGTCCGGCGGACCCGTCTGCGCTCGGCAGGTGCCCGCGACAACCGAGGCAAGCACGACAGCCAGCGAGGTAGCATGGGCGTCGTGCTGCACAAGCTGGAAACCCAAGGCTAGGAGCGGGACGCACAGAATCCCGCCCCCGATGCCGAGAAGCCCGGAGAGCGTGCCGACGGCCAGTCCGCAGATCGGGGCCGACCAGACGGGCCACTCCGCCGCAGCCTCCGATCCTGCCGCGCCCGGGGAGGGAAGGAGCATCTTCACCGCCACCGCGACCAGGGCGATGCCGAAGACCCTTCTCAGCGCCCCCGCGCGCAGCTTCCTCGCGAGCGGGACCCCCACGAGCATGGAGCCAAGTACAGCTCCCGGGGCGAAAAAGCTCGCCAGTAGCCAGTGGACCTGCGTTGCTCCCGCACTATGTGCGGCTGCCGCGAATGTGGTGATGGCCGCAAGGGACACGAAGGGCATCGTCGCAAGCGAGGTGGCTGTGGCTCTGTGCATCGGAACTCTGAGGGCGTACACGAGGATGGGCACAAGTGCGATCCCGCCGCCTACCCCGAAGAAGCTGCCGATGAGCCCGGCGAGAGTGCCGATCGCGGCTAAGCCCACCACCTCGCGCCACAAGGCCTTGCCGCCGGTACGCGGTTCCGCAGACATGACGCCGATGATAGCCTCGCGCGGGCGGGGGGGCAAGGCGCCGGAGCGGACACGGCGGAAGACAAGAGCAAACAGGATGGGCAGGATGGACAGGATCCAAGACAAGAGACTCAGAAGAAGGGCAGAGCGGGCAGGCCCAACGAGCCAGTGGCCACATGCAGAGCGGGTCTTGCCGCGACTCGTCGCGTCGTTCGTAGTTGATCTCTCGTTCTGCTGATCCTGTTCATCCTGTCCATCCTGTTCGGGTCTGTTGCTCCCCGGGAACCCCGGGCACCGCTAGGCGTCTGAAAGCACGGCACGGCCCCGAGGGTCGGCCGATCACACGTAGGTTGGTGTGCCACTCGTGAGGCTCTTCCAGGTGCTCGTCGCCGGCGGCTACACGATGATCCCGCTGGTCGCCTGCTCGGTGCTCGTAGTCGCGATCATCGTCTGGCGCTGCATCGCGAACCGGATCGCACGAATCCCTTGGGAAGCCTTCCTCCGAGATGTCCGCGAGGAGATCGAGACCCATGGGTGGGAGGTGGGCCTGGCCGTCTGTCGCCGCACTCCGCAGCCCATTGGGCGCGTCTGCGCGGCAGGCATTCTCCATCGCGACCGGTCCTCCCAAGCGCTCACGGAGACCCTCGAAGATGCTGCCCTCAAAGAGGGGCAGGGGCTGACCTGGGGCCTGACAACGCTGGGTAGCATCGCCACGATCGCGCCGTTCATTGGGCTTCTGGGCACTGTCATCGGCGTGCTGAGGGCCTTCTGGGACATCGGCGAGCAGGGCAAGACGGGTTCCGCGGTGGTAGCCGCCGGCGTGGCCGAAGCGTTGATCGCGACCGCCGCCGGTTTGCTTGTGGGCATCGTGGCCGTGCTCGGGTACAACACGCTCGTGGCCTGGCATGAGCGCTTTGTGCAGGACCTACAGCTTGCGGGGGCCGAGATGGCCCGGACGGTAAGCTCGATGGCACCCGGCCGCTCGAGGCCCGGAACGACGGGCGGGGTCACGCCATGAGGACCAGGCTGTACAGGCGGCGACGGGACATACAAGCAGCGATCAACGTCACGTCGCTCACCGACATCGCGCTTGTGCTGCTCGTCATCTTCATGGTGACCGCAACCTTCCTCGGCATCGAAGAGGGCGTCGATGTCAGGCTCCCCGGTGCGGCATCGGCGTCTCCGCGCGAGGACGTGGGCGCCATCATGGTGCTCGTCTCGGCGGACGGACGGGTCGTCATTGACTCCCAGGAGGTGCCGAGGAACCTCCTCGTGCCGGCCTTCAGAGAGAAGGCCGAGGTCGGGGGCAGGAAGCAGGTGGTGATCCGCGGCGACCGCTCAGCCTCCTATGAGGCGGTGTTCGAGGTGATGGACGCCGCGCGCGTATCCGGCCTCCCCGACATTGCCCTGGCAACCCAGCCCGCCCCGACGCCCGCCAGTTCCGGAGGGGGCTAGCGTGCCGATCATCCGCTCGCTGGCGAGGCGGCGTCTTCGCACGTCGCTTACTCTGCTCGGCGTGGCGATCGCGGTCTTCGGCCTCGTGGTGCTCGGTGCGCTGAGCGAGCGCATGAGGCTTCACATCGAGAACAGCGAGCGCTATTTCAGCGCATACGCCTGGGTCTTCGGCAAGGCCAGCTTCTTCGGCCTCGGTGGTCAGCTCGACGCGAGCCTGCGCCAGCGGATAGACGCCATCCCGGGCGTGGACCACGCGGCCTCAAGGGTCTTCCTGCCGATGAGCGCGGATGAGATGCTGTCCGCCAACTTCTGGGAGATGTCGGTGCTCGTGGGGATCGACCTCGAGGAGGGGCGCTGTATCCTGCGCGAGATGCGCCTCCTATCGGGCCGGCAGATGCCACCAGGCGCCCACGGGGAGGCCATCCTGGGCTATGCCGCCGCGCAACGCTATCACAAGAAGGTCGGCGACACGATCACCGCGCAGGGCCACCCGCTCGAGGTGGTCGGGATCCTGGACCTCATAGGCAGCGACCCCGACGACGCCGTCTTCACCTCAGTGGACGACGCCCGCGAGATAGCGCACCTGCCGCCCGATGAGGTTTCGCTCTACGCCGTGCGGATCAAGCCAGGGGCGGATGAAACAGCCGTCAAGCGCGCGGTCGAGGCCATCGAACCGGGGCGGCTGGCCGCGGTGATGCCATCGCAGGTCCACCGGGCGGTGGCGTCCACGGCTGCCCTGTTCAACGCGCTGTTCACGAGCTGCGGCGTTGTGGCCGTCGTCCTCGGCACCCTCGGGGTGGCAAACACGATGATGATGTCAGTGGCCGAGCGAGCACGGGAGATCGCCACGAAGAAGGCGATCGGGGCCGCCACACGCGACGTGTTCCTCGAGTTCCTGGTCGAGGCGCTCACGCTGTCCGCCGTCGGAGCCGTGCTCGGGGTTCTGCTGGGCTGTCTGGGGGTGGCCGTGCTGAACCGGGTGATCGAGGCCCACGGTCTGCCGATCTTCGTCATCACGCCGCGGCTCGTGGCCTTGGCGCTCGTTGTGACGGTGGTAGTTGGCAGTCTAGCCGGCGTCTTCCCGGCGCTTCAGGCAGCCAAGACCGATCCGGTGAGGATCCTCCGGAACGTGTGACGGCCACGGGAATCAGCACGCGAGCCCGCGGATCCGGTCGTCGAGAGTTGCCTGATCCGCGGTGAAGGACTCGAGCGCCGCCCGGGTCATGAGATCGTCGAGCGTGGCGCCCGGCAACCACTTCTCCAGGACGGGGATCTTGCCGTCCGCCCTGATCTCCGCTCTCTCGTCGGGCGTCCACTCGCGGAACAGGTCGTTGATCCCGTGTGAACGCGCCAGCTCGACGAGGTCTCCGGGTGTGCGGACGTCCGCGCCTTGGCCGCCGGCCGCGCGCGCGAAGGCCTCGAACTCCGGGCTCACCGACCATAGCACAGCACAGTCGAGATCGGTATCGACCGGTAGTAGGATGCTCTCATAGGGGCGGACGGTGGTTGGATCCAGGTCGGAGTTGAGGTACTGCACGAATGCCTTCGGCGGCGCGGTGTGGACATCCACGCCCGCCAGAGCCCGCACCTGCGCGCCGTCGCGAATGCTCGCCGCGATCTGCCTTGTAGGCGGCCCACCCGGTTCCCTGCGCAGGGCCTTGATGGCGGCGTCCGACGCCAGGCACGCGCGTTCGCCAACGTTGGCGCCCGAGCCGACCTCGTTGTCGTGGACGACCGCGTTCAGCCGCCCGAGGAACACGTTGACCCACAGCGGCCGGGAGAAGAGCGCCGCCAGGACGTTCTGCCGGGCGGAGAAGCCGAGCGTGAAGTTCACCGGCACGCGTTCCGCGGAGAGCTTCCTGACCGCGAGGAAGGCCGCGGGTGTCATCGGCACCTTCACGATGAAGTCCTGGGGACAGACTGCGGAGTACCTGCGCCCCCAGGCTACGGTCGCGTTGACGTCCTCCGCGATCGCGGGGTGCAGCTCCACGCTCACCTTGACCCCGAACGTCCTCACGAGGTCGAGCGCTACACGCGCGTTCGCGATGAACCCGATCTCCCGTATGAGCACGCCGTCGTCGATACCGGGGGCGGCCGCCCGCAGCCTCTTGGATGCGCCGGCTATGACCTCGTCGAGCGCCCCGGACTGGATAACCTGGTTCACCAGGGTGTTGTTCGTGGTGAGCGCCTTGACCTCCGGGTCCCACGCCGACGCGGCCGCGCCCCGATCTCCCGTGTCAAGCCAAGGCTCCGTGCCGGTCGCCGCGAGTGCGGAGGCCATAGGGTGCGCTGCGCCGGGAAGGGCGACGTGCGGAGAAGTCCCCTCCAATGCCAGATCCAGCGACACAGACCGTACCTGCTCCGGTACTCCAGTCATGCCGGCTCCTCCCTACCCAGCCGCAGCCCCTGCGGTACGGGGGACCTGAAGAGTTCCGACGCCAGGGGCGAGGAACCTCCGAGCCTGCCGCGAAACAGCACCAGGGTCTGGAGGGCGACGTTCGCTCGCCGACAGGCTGCTCTTGCTCCGCTGAGCTGGAGGTGCGCATCATCAAGCGCTCTGCCTACCGCGTCAGGCTATTCGTTCTGGCCATTCTGCTGCTGGCCACTTCACTGGCGGCCCCGCTGAGGGCGGACCTAACCCAGAAAGACCTGATGCGTGACCTCGTATACCTCGCGTCAGACAAGCTGGAGGGCCGCGCAACCGGCGAGCCGGGCCAGTGGCTTGCCGCCCGGTACATCGCGAAGCGGTTCGCGGAGGCCGGCCTTCAGCCCATGACAGCCGACGGGTACTACCAGGACTTCACGGTGCTCTCCGGGCGAGAGCTCGGCAGCGCGAACAAGCTCGAGCTGTGCGGGGGTGCCTTCACCGACACCGCGCAAGCAGTTCCCGCGTCATTCTCAGCGAGCGGTCAGGTGTCCGGCCCCGTCGTGTTTGCCGGATACGGCATTATGCTGCCCGAACGCGGCCGCAACGACTACGCCGGCCTCGACGTCGCCGGCAAGGTCGTGCTCGTTCTGTCGGGCTATGACGGACCGGACACGGGTTCGTCGGCGCTTCGACGCTTCTCCGGGGCACGAGACAAGGCGGTCTTCGCCACGAAGGCGGGGGCGGCGGGCGTCATCTACGTGAGATGCCCCGAGGATTCGTCGAACGACGAGCCGTACGCGTTCGACTCGACCTTCACCCGGTCACCCGCGAAGACGGCCTTCTATTCGCTCTCGCGCGCGGCGGCGCTGTCCGTCCTGCCCGAAGGCTACGAGGCCGTCCTGAACGAGGAGCCAGGGGCTGCCGCGTCGCACCTGGGCGAGACGCTCGGGAACGCCAGGCTGAGCATTGACGTCCGCAGCAAGAACGGCAAGACCGCCAATGTCGTGGGTCTTCTCGTGGGCAGCGACCCCAAGCTCCGCTGGGAGTACATCGTTGTGGGGGCTCACTACGATCATCTCGGCTACGGCCACTTCGGGTCGATGGACCTCCAGCTCGCCGGGCAGGCGGTCCACAACGGCGCCGACGACAACGCCTCAGGGACGGTGGGCGTGCTCGAGCTCGGCGACGAGTTGGCGGCGGTGAACCCCAGGCCCAAGCGCTCGGTGCTCTTCATCTGCTTCGCCGGCGAGGAGCTGGGCCTTCTGGGGTCGTCGTACTATGTGGACCATCCTCTCGTGCGACTCGACAAGACCGCCGCGATGATCAACATGGACATGATCGGTCGGCTTCGCAACGACTCGCTGATGGTCTTCGGGGCGGAGAGCTCCGACGCGTTCCGCCCACTCCTCGACGAACTCGGCCCCAAGCACGACGTGAAGATCCAGTTCTCCGGCGATGCCCCGGGGGGGAGCGATCATGCCTCGTTCCTCAGGGCGAAGGTCCCGGCCATGTTCCTCTTCACCGGGCTGCACAGCCAGTACCACACGTCGCGCGACGACTGGCAGCTCATCAACACCGGCGGCGAGATCAAGGTGCTTGGCCTTGCTCTTGACGTGGTGGGATCGCTCGCCGACTCGCCCGAGCGGCCCGGTTTCAACCCTCAGCAGGCCGCCCCGAGCGGGGGAGGGCAGGGGGGCCCGTACGGCTCGCGCGTGTACGTCGGCACCGTGCCTGACTTCGGCAAGCAGGGCGCCGACGGCTACGCGATCTCCGATGTCGTAGCCGGGGGCCCCGCTGCAACCGCGGGCCTACAGGCGGGGGACATCATCGTCAAGTTGGGCGACGACGAGATCCACAGCATCGACGACTTCATGACAGCGATCGCGACCAGAGAGCCCGGGCAGACGGTCACTTTTGTCGTGGTTCGCGGCGAGGAGCGCAAGAGCTTCGATGTAACCCTTGGCACGCGGCGGGTGGGCAACGAATGATTCGCATCGTGATGGCTATCGCGGGCGCGGGCGTCGCAGTCCTCTTGGTGACGGCGTTCGATGACGCGAAGCCGGTCGCATCCGTCGACGGTGAGACGCACCTAGCGAGCGTCCGCCAGCTCACCTTCGGCGGTGAGAACGCCGAGGCGTACTTCAGCATGGACGGCAAGAAGCTCACGTTCCAGTCCACCCGGCCGCCGTTCAGGGCGGACCAGATCTTCACCATGAACGTGGACGGCGGCGACGTGCGGCTCGTCAGCACCGGCAAGGGGCGCACCACGTGCTCCTACTGGTTCCCCGACGGCAAGGAGCTCGTGTACGCCTCGACCCACCTCGGCGGGGATGAGCCGCCTCCGCCTGCGGACCGCAGCCACGGCTACGTGTGGCCCGTCTACGGCACATACGATGTGTTCCGCTGCAACGCGGACGGTAGTAACCTCCGGCGCCTCACGAACGAGCCCGGCTACGACGCCGAGTGCGCCGTCTCACCTGACGGCAAGAGGATCGTCTACACCTCTGTCGCCAGCGGCGACTTGGAGGTCTGGACCATGGACGCCGACGGGTCGCACAAGCAGCAGATCACACATACCCCTGGGTACGACGGCGGGCCGTTCTTCAGTTGGGATGGCAAGTGGATCTGCTACCGCGGAGCGCGGCCGACGGGGGATGAACTCGACGAGTACCTACGGCTTCTCAGCTTGGAACTCGTGAAGCCGTTCGCCCTCAACCTCTACATCATCTCGTCCGAGGGCGGAGAGCCGATCCGTGTGACCGATCTGCCTGGGGCGCAGTTCTGCCCGTTTTTCCACCCGGACAACAGGCGTCTCATCTTCGCCTCAAACCATCACGGAGGGGTCATGGAGTTCGACCTGTTCATGGTGAACATCGACGGCACGGGACTCGAGCGTATCACCTACGCGCCGGAGTTCGACGCGTTCCCGATGTTCAGCGCCGACGGGAAGATGCTCGTGTGGGGGTCGAACCGCTACAATGGCGGCACGACGAGCACGAACGTCTTCCTAGCCGACTGGGTCGACTGAGCCTGGCGACGGCGCGGGCCGGTTCTGGAGGACCTGCCGGCGTGACGCGTGAACCACTTGTCGATCGGGGCCGCCAGCCGGGCCTCGTCGTGGGAGCAGATGATGGACCTAGGCCTACCGCCTCCACCTGACATGGCCGCCGGGCGGAAGCCGCGATCGCGGAACAACGCTGGTATCGTGGCCTTGTCGGTCGGCCTGGCTCTGTCCGTGCTCTGTGTGTGTGGCGGCCTCGCCGCCTTCATGGCCTTCGCGTTCGGACAGGCCGCCGAACCGGCGCGCCGCCAGGTCGATCCCTGGCTCCGGTTGCTGGTCGAGGAGAGATACGACGAGGCCGCCCGGGAGTGTGGGTCCGGCGTCACCGGCGAGCAGCTTCGTGCCGCTGTGGATCGTGGCGTGGGAGCCCCGCTACGCAGCTTCGAACCCAAGGGCGGCGCCCAGCTCAGCTTCAACGTGGGCGCGGGCACCGAGGGCTACACGATGACGTACCGGATGCAGGGCTCCCAGCGCAGCGCTACGGTCACGGTCAAGTACGCCGAGGACACGATAAGGGGCCTGCGCAAGATCGCCATAGCGGACTGGGGGATAGATCCCGAGCTCGCTCGAGTTCGGCAGGGCAGATGGGGGGAGGCGGGCTGGACACCGGAGTCGACAACCGCAGCCCCTCGGTCGAAGGGGCCCGTTGGGGCCCGGACCGGTGAGGCCGAGAAGAGCGGCCAGAGGGGCCTTCGTCTGCCCTCGTCGGAGCCCGAGGCCGAGGCGCCCGAGTGACGGAGCCATCCTACCCGCGGCTCGTCGCCGGAGGGCCTGGATCGCGGTTTAGTAGGGAGTACGGACATGAACCGACGCTCGTTTCTGCATACCGGTCTCACAGCGGCCGCGGCGGTCGCCCTGGCCGGACGCTCAGTGGCTCAGGAGGCGAACAAGAAGGTGTGGCGCAAAGCGGTCTGCCTTGGCATGTTGCCCGACATGGAGTTCCGCCAGCGGATGGAACTCGCGAGGAAGTGCGGCTTCGATGGCGTCGAGATGTACCCCACCGGCGACCTCGCGGCCGCCGCGGAGCAGCGTAAGATCGCCGAGGGCGCGGGCATCGCGCTGCACTCGGTCATGGCCGACGGGTGGAGCAACCCGCTCTCGAGCGCTGACCCGGAGGTCCGCAAGCGCGGCCAGGACGGCCTGCGGGGCGCGCTCCGGTCCGCCAAAGCCTATGGCGCCGATGCGGTCCTGATGGTTCCCGGAATCGTCAACGCGGATACGCGCTACGTGGACGCCTATGACCGGACGCAGGCCGCGATCCGCGAGGTCATCCCTGAGGCGGAGGAAAACGGCGTAGTGGTCGCCATCGAGGACGTCTGGAACAACTTCCTCCTCAGCCCGCGGGAGTTCGCGATCTACATCTCGGAGTTCGAGAGTCCGTGGGTCGCGGCGTACTTTGACGTGGGGAACATCGTGAAGTTCGGCTGGTCCGAGGACTGGGTGCTAACCCTCGGCAAGCACATCCGCCGCATCCACCTCAAGGACTACAAGCGCAATACGGGCCAGTTCGTGAACCTGCGCGACGGGGATGTGAACTGGCCGAAGGTGACGGCCGCGCTGAAGGAAGTGGGCTACCCCGAGGACGGCTGGTTCACGTGCGAGCTCGGCGGCGGCGACGAGGCGTATCTCACCGACGTGGCCGCCCGCGTCGACGCGATCTTCAGGGGAGAGTAGGGCGAGCGGCGGCTCGCCCGTGGTCAGTCGTAGGGGCGCATGGCATGCGCCCCGCCGGACCCGGCTCACCCTTGTATGTTGGGTCTGACACGGAGGAATGGTGTGGTTCTGTGGGGAGTAATCCCGAAACTGCACCAGAGAGAAGCGGAGGCGAGGCGAAACCCGAGCTCACCCTAAGCCACTAGAGGCTCAGGCTCAGATAGGCTCGTCTCGCCCTCCTGCTTCGACCTAGGCCGGACAGCATCTTGGCCCCTTGCGTGGGGAAACCGAATTCACAAGGCTGCGACCGGTCGAGGCATCCCGCTTCCTCTTCTTGCGTGCCAAAGGAGTGTTCTACGAATGGATCTCGCATTCCTCGGACTGGATGTGTCCAAAGACAGCGTTCACGGCGTTCTCCTCGACGGCGAGCGGAAGCAGCGCCTGGTGTTCGAGAACAGTCCCGAGGGCTTCGCTAAGCTCGTCAAGTGGCTTGAGAAGCGCACGGAGCGAGCGGTCCATGCGTGTATGGAGGCGACGGGCTCGTACAGTGAAGCGCTCGCGATGTACCTGTCAGCGAAAGTGTGGCGGGTGAGCGTCGTCAACCCGCGGAAGATCAAACACTACGCAATCGGGTGCGGCGCGCCAACGAAGACAGACTCCTACGACGCCGCTGTGATTGCCGACTACTGCAGGACTCAGAGGCCGCGCGAGTGGAGGCCACCTACGCCGGAGAGGCTTGCACTGCGGGCTCAGGTGCGGCGGCGCGAGGATCTCG
>Ga0315280_10002116_pt1 | contig 32656 bp, 20 predicted proteins | sample YL17G06_40_MG_FD_203697 | JGI IMG/M metagenome (GOLD analysis project Ga0315280, IMG submission 203697) | Sediment microbial communities from Yellowstone Lake, YNP, Wyoming, USA - YL17G06_40 | ecosystem: Environmental > Aquatic > Freshwater > Lake > Sediment | place: USA: Wyoming | collected...
ATCGCTTGCGCCTTGGCGGCTTTGGGTTGGCGCGCAAGGCGCGAAAGACCTTTCTCCACGAACACGGGCGACGGCCGACGCCATCCGACCATTGTGCCGCCACACGATACTTTATGCGCGATATAGACGCCCACAACGGCCTCGATGCGATTCGCACTGGCGCCTGTTATGAGGTTCCCGACAAATGGAATTCGGACATGCACCCCGCGTGGGTCTCACCCAGAATCTTGCCTTTTGAGGAATCTCATAAGCCAACGGTTGCCTTCTCCGAAGCCAAGCACGTTCTTGGGTTCGTGGGAAGTGTTCGTCATGCGCGGTGTGCGTTGGGCCGCGCGGCCCGGAAAGACCAGACCCTTACCACAATGTATGCAGGCCACTTTTGCGCAAGGCCGTCTGTGCATGATCATGGTCGTTGTTCCAAGTGACAATCGAAGGATCACGCAAGTCTTTGAAGTGCCTCGTAAAAGACGCGGGCGCTGTGTCCCCAGTCGAACTTTTTGGCCTGTCCCAGGCCCTTTTCCCGCAAGGACTGGCGAAGGTGCGGGTGTGACAAAACCTTGTCGAGTGCCTCCTCCAGCGAATCGAGCGAGGAAGGATCAACAAGAAAAGCGGCGTCCCCGGCCACCTCGGCCAAAGAGCCGCGGTCTGTAGTGATGACGGGTGTTCCGCACGCCATGGCTTCGAGGACGGGCAAGCCAAAGCCTTCGCCCCAAGAAGGAAAGACGAAGACCTCTGCCATATTGTAAAGGAGAGGCAGGAGTTGATCGTCCACGCCGCCGAGAAAAACCACCTCATTTTCCAGGTTGTGGCGTTCAATTGCCTGAAAGACTTCGCGATGGCGGTAATCCTTGCAGCCTGTGATCAAGAGCTTTTCCGCGAGTTTCCCTCGGCGCTTGCGCGAAGCCAATGCCTCGATCAGGAGCCGAAGGTTTTTTCGCGGATCGAGGCGTCCAACGAAAAAAATGAACGGTCTATAGGGGCGAAACTGTTCGGCTGCGCTTGGCCACTCTCTGGGCTCCAGTGGGTGAAAAAGGTCGTGGTCCACGGCACAATAGGTGATGTGAATCTTCTCGGCGGGTATGGCATATCGTTCCAACAACGCTTGGCGAGAGAATTGCGAATCGGTGAAAACTACGGAGGCGCGTTGAGCGCTCCGTCGGATGAAAAGCCGCGAGCGAGCGACGAAAAGAGGCGAAAAGAACTGAGGGAGCAGCTCGAAAAGAATGTCGTGAATGGTAACTGCTCGCCGACACCTTCCAAAGGGGGGCGAGATGTATTGGTTGTAAAGAAGATCCAACTTGTCGCGCTTTTCGAGACGCGGGAACTCGAAAAGAAGACGGCCTACCGGTCCGTGGGAACGCAGGAGCCGATGGTCGAAACGGTCGCCAACCGACGAGAACAAGGCCCGGGTTTGCTCCGGTGAGTGGCTATAGAGCACATACTCGTTGTGCCGATCTATCTTTGCCAGGCGGCGTAATATGTTGAGAAGATAAACTCGGCTGCCCTGGAACTTCTCCGTCAGAATATGGGCGTCAACGCCTATGCGCATGAGGTTCTGAATCTCCTGAGAGATCAAGAAATCTCGCATTGAACCGACCGAACGAACTCCAGCAAAATCGCCGTCAGGAAAGGCCTCGTCAATCAACATCTTCTCTTTTCGGGTCGCGTCGGGGAACCGTGAGGAAAAAGTCATTGACCGGCGGCACGGAAGAATCCCAAGGTCTGTGTAACGCCGAACAGAATGTGGTCGAGCAACGATGAACCACAGTGAGGAAATCGCGAAGGAGAAAGGGCCCTTATGGTCTGGCCCGCTGGCCCTTTGGACAATGGCGGGGGCCTTTGTGGGCGTGGCGGTCCTGTTGGCTATTGCCTCGCTTTTGGCAATGTATTGTGCGTGGCTGCCCGCCGCGGCTCTCGCGGCGGTGCTCGTTGTCGTCTGGTGCGCTCAGCGTCCCTCGCGATGGCTCTATCTTCTGATCGGAACGATCTTCCTGGAATCGAGCAATGTTTCGCTCTTCATCGGGGGAGCACGCATACGCCCTGCGCAGATCATCTTACTTCCTGCCCTGGCCAACACGTTCTTGTTCGCGGCTGGAGGCTTGACCCGGCTGCGGCGCATCCCGTTGGTCACGCCGCTGTTTTTCTATTTGGTATGCAACTTTCTTTCGACGCTTTTTAGCGTTTCGCCGCGTCAGTCCGTCAAGATTTCTCTTCTGCTGGCAACTGTCGTGGCCCTCTACGCCGTCGCCTACACTCTAATGCGTGATGATCTGGAGGCCTACCCATCCATCTTTCGATTCTTCATTGTCGTGGGATTGTTTCAGATCGGCTATGGTTTGTATCAGGTCGTGGCCGGCTACGCGAACGCCCGATTCGGTGTCTCGTTGCCGGTCGGCGCTTTGGGCATCGTCCACACAGACTATCTCGGTACGACTTTTGGGCGGCCCTATGGCTCGCTTCCCGAACCCGACACATACGGCGCCGTGTGCCTTTTCTACGCCTTGTTGTTTGGTCTTATGTGGTTCACCCCATCGAGCCGTCCTTTCTCCGGCCGACTGATTGTTTTCGCAGCCGCATCCGCCGCAGCCGGCCTTTTGGTCGGGATGGTTCGGGCAAGCTGGATCGGGTTTTGCGTAGGCTTGGCATGGGCATTTCTCCAACGAGTATCGGGACGGCTGAAGCCCGTTCGAGCGATCCGCTTGGCGGGCGCAGGAGGGCTTGTCTTGCTGGCCATCACCATCTCTCTGGCGACATCGCCCAACCTCCGCGAGATTGTCGCGCGGCGGTTTGACACGCGAGGTCTCGAAGCGGCCGAGCAGTCGCTGACGCTCCAAAATGCCCGACTTCGGCAAATGGCCGTCTCGTTTCAGCTCTTTCGACAGCGGCCCCTGATCGGCAACGGACCAGGCAGCTTCTCGTTGCTCGGCGACCCAGGCGCCCACCAGGACTACTATATCGAGGTGGGAGCCGATCTGTCCCGGATATACGATCCCTCGATTATCACAACCATCTTGAACGACACGGGCCTGCTCGGCATGGCGGCATTTCTGGTTCTGGTCGCGGCCTATTTCGTTTACACGCGTCGCTGCTTGCGCCGCATGAACGAACCGTCGTCGCGAAACACAGCGCTGTCGGCCCATTGTGCTTTCGTCGGTTTGTTTGCCTCGTTTGTATTCACCCAGTATTTCTGGATGCCTTTCACGTGGCTTTTCCTTTCCATGGTCGTAATGCTCCATGAGATGGGTCTGCAAAATCCCGATTGGTGGCGCCGCCGTGTGGCGGCGGGGCACAGTGGTTGCCGGAGGACCGGCTGAAGAAGTCATGGTGGGCATGGGCATCTTGCCCATGAAGATTCACGGCCAAGATGGCCGTGCCACAACGCGCGTTGGTGCACACACTTTTCAGGTGAAAGGATTGGGACAATGAAAAGCCGATTGAATCGTCGGGATTTCGTGAGAGCCATGAGTTCGGGCGTTGCTGTCTGGGCCAGTCCACAGTGGTTGTCGGCGGCCGGCATGTCCAAAAACAAACCCAACATCATTTTCATCCTGGCCGATGATATGGGTTATGGTGATCCACACTGTTACAACGAGGAGTCAAAGATTCCTACGCCGAACATGGACCGTCTGGCGGCTCAAGGGGTCTGCTTCACCGATGCCCACTCCGGCTCGTCGGTCTGCACGCCGACGCGCTACGGCATTATTACAGGTCGCTATAGTTGGCGAACCTCGCTCCAGAGAGGCGTCTTCGGTGGATACAGTCGCCCGTTGATCGAGCCGGGGCGAATGACTGTGGCCTCGCTTCTCAAGCAGTATGGCTACGGCACGGCTTGCGTTGGAAAGTGGCACCTCGGCATGGTCTGGTCCGGCGCGGACGACGCCGAGCCAAATAGCGACGAAAAGGTGGATTTCAACAAGCCAATCAAAGGCGGTCCGGGTAGCGTTGGGTTTGATTACTACTATGGGATCTCTGCCTCGCTGGATATGCCGCCCTATGTCTTCATCGAGAACGATCGCACGGTAGCGCTTCCGACCGAGCACAAACCGAAAGAGGGCGTCGTGCGCGAAGGGGCGAAAGATCCCAATTTCAAGTTTGAAGAAGTTCTGCCGACTCTGACGAAAAAGGCGGTGGAGTATATCACGAACCATGTCGCCAAGACACCGGACAAACCGTTCTTTCTCTATTTCGCGCCGAATTCTCCTCACACTCCCGTCGCGCCAGCTGACTTCGTCAAAGGTAAGAGCAAAGCCGGACCGTATGGCGATTTTGTCTTCGAGACCGACTGGGCGGTGGGCGAGGTGATGAAGGTTCTCGATCAGCACAAGCTTCGCGACAACACGTTGATCATCATGACCAGTGACAATGGTTCCACTAACAAGCCGATGGACGAATACGGCCATCTTCCCAACGGACGACTGCGCGGGCGCAAAAGCACCATCTGGGAGGGCGGCCATCGCGTGCCGTTCATTGCCCGCTGGCCAGCCCAAATCAAACCGGGAAGCATCAGCAACGAGGTCATCTGGCTGGGAGATTTTATGGCGACTTGTGCGGCCATCGCCAGCGCCGACCTGGCGAACGACGCCGCCGAAGACAGCGGCAACATTCTGCCGGCCCTGCTCGGCCAGAAGCTCGAAAAGCCGATGCGCGAGGCGATTGTGCACCATTCCATTGACGGCATGTTTGCCATTCGCCAAGGAAAGTGGAAACTCATTCTTGGCCGCGGCTCGGGCGGTTGGGAGGGCAAAGGCACGCCTACCGACCCGCAGGGACAGTTGTATGACATGGAGAAAGACCCGGCCGAGGCAGACAATCTCTATGCCAAGCATCCGAAGATCGTCGAGCGCCTGACGGCGTTGCTCGAGAAGTACAAGACCGAGGGCCGCAGTCGTCCTCTTAGGGGATCGTGAGCAAATTGTGCGAATAGTCTGAAGGGCGAGATCTTTGAGAGCGAACTGGCAAGAAGAGGCTCTCATGAACCGATCCGCGAGAGCCGAAAGGGTTGAGGCCACCGTTGCTGAAGTGGTCGGAGGAGCAAGGGCGGTATTATTTGTGGGTTTACTACCGCCACGTGGAAATGGTGGATGCCGAGATCGGGCGGCTGATCCCGGAGAGGCAAAGAACTTGGCGGGCCAAGGCAAACACGCCTCTGTTTTGGAAGCGCACCGCAAGCTGCTGGGAGAATGGGAAGCCCATCTGAAAGTGGCGCCGGGGCCGGCAAGGAAGCGCACCGCGGAGGGATGAGTTTGGAGCGCAAGGGGGAAAACATGGACTGCAACAAGAGTAACGATCCATTCGCCTGTTCGTCGCGCGAGTGTTGCAGCGGGATCAACCGGCGAGGTTTCCTGAAATCCGTCGGTCTGGGTGCTACGGCGGTGTTATCGTCGGGACTTCCGGTGATGGCGGGGCCGTTTGAGGCGGCGGATTTTGAGAAACTGATTCCGGCGGACAAAAAGCTCAGCCCTGAATGGGTCAAATCCCTGTTCGCCCGCGGTGGTCGAGCTGTCTATCGTGGCGCGGAACTCGAAAAAATCGGGATGCCCGTCGGTGGCATCTGCACCGGCCAGCTCTATCTGGGCGGCGATGGGAATCTTTGGCACTGGGACATTTTCAACCAGCATGTCAGGACGGGCCCCGATCATTATGCCAATCCGCCGAAACCTTCCTCGCCGCTCGATCAGGGTTTTGCTCTGCGGATTTCGGCGGGAGGGAAAACTCAGGTACGGGCATTGGATCGCGCGGGGTTTTCCCATGTCACGTTCTGCGGCGAGTATCCAATTGGATACGTCGAATATCGCGACGACGCGCTGCCAGTGACAGTTTTGCTCGAAGCCTTTTCGCCATTCATTCCCCTCAATGCCGACGACTCAAGTCTTCCCGCGACGATCATGCAGTTCACCGTCAAGAATATCAGCCGGGAAAAAGCTGAATGTGAGTTGGCCGGGTGGCTCGAGAATGCGGTCTGCTTGCACAGCGCTCAGACGGCGCAGGGGAAACGGCGCAACCGCGTTCTGCACCAGCCGGAGTTAACGTTCCTGGAATGTAGCACCGAACCGTCGCAGCAGCCTCCGCAGCAAGAGACCGGGCGGCCACCGATCGTCTTCGCCGATTTCGAAGGCGACACTTACGGCAACTGGAAGGTTGAGGGCGAGGCATTTGGCAAGGGCCCGGCCAAAGGCGCTCGGAATCCGGTCCAGCGCCTCTCTGGCTTCCAGGGCAAAGCGCTGGCCAACTCATGGCCGGGTTCTGACAAGCCGCGCGGAAAGTTGATCTCGCCGTCGTTTACGATCGAGCGGCCATTTGTCAACTTCCTCATCGGCGGCGGCAATCATCCCAACGAAACCTGCATTAACCTACTCGTCGCCGACAAGGTAGTGCGCAGCGAGACCGGCAAGAACGCAGATAGGATGGCGTGGGCGAGCTGGAACGTAAAAGACCTCGCGGGCAAGACCGCGCGGATGGAGATCGTGGATAACCACAGCGGCGGTTGGGGCCATATTGACATTGACCAGATTGAGTTCGCCGACCAGCCACTCACCGGCGTGGGAAAGATCGAAGATCAGCCCGACTTTGGCACGATGGGATTAGCACTGTTGGGCAGAGGAGACGACCGCGCCCGGGCCGAGATGCTGGACAGCAAGCGGCCAGAGGCAAGTTTTGAGGATGCGCGACAAGGGACCGACAGCTCAACAAAGCCGTTTGGCGAAATGTTATGTGGGAGGCTGTCACGCAAGTTCACACTCGAGCCTGGACAAGGCGAGAAGGTCACGTTTGTTGTGGCCTGGCACTTTCCAAATCTTCGATTCGACAAGATTTCCAAGAGTGGGCGACACTATGCCAACCGATTCAAGTCGGCTGCCGAGGTGGCCGAACACGTGGCGAAGAGCTTCGACCCGCTCTGCGCTCAAACGCGCTTGTGGCATGACACGTGGTATGACTCGACATTGCCTCGCTGGTTCCTCGACCGCACATTTGCCAACACTTCCATTCTGGCCACTTCGACCTGTCACTGGTTCGGCAGCGGACGGTTCTATGGCTGGGAAGGCGTCGGCTGCTGTCCCGGAACGTGCGCACACGTTTGGCATTATGCCCATGCGGTGGCGCGGCTTTTTCCACAACTGGAGCGTTCGGCGCGCGAGATGCAGGACTTCGACATCGGTTTTGATCCTGACACGGGTGCGATTCGTTTTCGGGGCGAGTTCAACAATGTTCCGGCAGCCGATGGACAGGCGGGATGCATTCTTCGCGCCTATCGCGAACACCAGATGTCGGCCGACGAGGCGTTCCTCAGGCGCAACTGGCCGAAGATCAAAAAATCCCTGGAGTATCTCATTGGGCAAGACGCCAGCGATGACGGCATCCTCGAAGGCAAGCAGCACAATACGCTCGATACCGACTGGTATGGTCCCGTCGCATGGCTTAGCTCGCTCTATCTCGCGGCACTTCGGGCGGGCGAAGGGATGGCTGAAGAGATGGGTGACGAAGCATTCGCCGGACGAGCAAGCGCAATTCTCGGGACCGGGAGCAAGAAGATCGTCGAGACGCTTTGGAACGGCGAGTACTTCATCCACAAACCCGACCCCACCCACCCCGAAGCCATGAAGTCGGGCAATGGCTGCGAGATTGATCAGGTGTTCGGCCAGAGTTGGGCGTTTCAGGTTGGCCTGGGAAGAATTACGTCCGAGAAGCACGTCAAGCAGGCGCTGCGGTCGCTGTGGAAATACAACTTCACGCCCGATGTCGGCCCGTATCGTGAAGTGCACAAAAGCGGTCGCTGGTATGCGATGCCGGGCGAAGCAGGCCTCTTGATGTGCACGTGGCCGCTCGGTGACAAAAAAGACACGCAAGGCAAGGCTCCCGACTGGGCCTACGGCTACTTCAACGAGTGCATGAATGGTTTCGAATATCAGGTGGCCGGCCACATGATCTGGGAGGGCATGGTGATGGAAGGGATGGCCATCGCCCGCGCCGTCCACGACCGCTATCATGCCTTGCGGCGCAATCCATGGAACGAGATCGAGTGCGGCGATCACTATGCACGCTCGATGGCCAGCTACGGCGTTTTTCTTGCCGCATGTGGCTACGAGTATCATGGGCCGAAAGGCCATTTGGGATTCGCGCCGCGATTGACGCCCGAAGATTTCCGCGCGGCCTTCACCACCGCCGAAGGCTGGGGGACGTTCTCCCAGAAGATCGAAGGCGGAAGGATGAAGGCTGAAATCGCCCTGAAGTGGGGCACGTTGCGTGTGCGGACATTGTCGTTAGCGCTTCCCGAAAATGCCAAACCGGCCAAAGTAACGGTCACGATTGCTGGGAAACCTGTCCGCGTCACGCATGGCTTGGATGGCGTCCGCATACAAGTTTCGCTTCCAACCGATATAACTATCAAGACAGGACAATCTCTGGACGTCATCGTCGCCTGAGCGTGGTCTAACAGACCAGGTCATGTTTATGCTTTACCGACATCGCCGACCCACGCGATATGCTTCCTGAACGGGCCTTTGGCAAGGCTGTCGCAGAGCCGCCGCTCGACCGTCACCATTTATCCCGTAATCTGTGCCTCAAGTGCGCGGTTGTGATCTATTTGGTATCGAGACTGATCGCCAGGGCCACGTACAGACTGTCGCAAAGACTTCGTCCGGCTCGCAGGGCGATGCCATGAGCGCGATCAAGCAAGGAGAGAAAAGGGTGATAGTGAATGTGCATTTGTCGAAGACCAATCCGAATCGCATCGGCGTCCTCCGGCGAGCTGTGTGGCATTCTCTAGGATCATTTTGACTTCGGACTGAAGCGAGCGACCGCCCCGTTTGGCGCGCTTTTTCAGACGCTCCACGATTTTTTCGTCCAAACCTCGAACCAGTATTTGTGCCATGATTCGCCTCCAAACGACGAAGATAGCATTCTGATAGCACTTGCCAGGCCCGGCGTCAACAGCAATGGACTTGACCGCATGAAAAGTCAGAGTCAACATAGGCCATTAGATACCTGCCACACCGATAGCCGATAGGTCGCGGGTAAATGGTAGTTGAAAACGACAGAAAGGGGGATTGTGCCATGAAGCGGTGTACACTGTCCCTGGGTGTTTTGGTAGTGTCACAGTTGGTTCTCAGCTCGGCCGGGTGGGCCGCCGGGTCGCAAACGAAAGGAGAGGAAACCATGAAGGCCAGCGTGAAGAAGATGGATTTCGGAAAGACGCGCCAGGGAACACCGGTTGACCTGTACGTGCTGACCAACGCCAAAGGCGCAGTCGCCAAGGTTATGACCTATGGGGCAATTATCACGGATCTTCACGTGCCGGATCGAAATGGGAAGATCGAAGACGTCGTCCTGGGTTTTGACAATCTTGAGCAGTATCTGGCGGGCCATCCGTGTTTCGGCTCGACGATCGGGCGAGTGACGAATCGAATTGGCGGGGCCAAGTTCACGCTCGATGGCAAGGAATATCAGTTGGCCGCCAACAGCGGTCGCAATGCCATTCACGGCGGAAAGACAGGCTTTCACAAGGTCGTATGGAAAGGCCAACCCCTCGAGAGCCGAGAAGGTCCGGCGGTCAAGATGACTTATCTCAGCCGCGATGGCGAAGAAGGATACCCAGGAAATCTGTCGGTCGCCGTCGTCTTCACGCTGACCAATGACAACGCGTTCAAGATCGAATACACGGCAACCACCGACAAGCCCACGCCGGTCAATCTCACCAACCACAGCTATTTCAATCTGGCCGGTGTTGCGAAAAAGGGCGATGTTCTAGAGCATGAGTTGATGCTCGCCGCCGACAAGTACACGCCAACCGATAACGAGCTGATTCCGACGGGGGAGATCAAGGAGGTCAAAGGGACGCCGCTGGATTTCACGAAGCCCACCACGATTGGCGCGAGAATTGGACAGCTCAAGAACGGCTACGACCATAACTATGTTTTTGCGAGCGGCGGCGATCTGTCGGTCCTTGCAGCGCGGGCCTATGAACCGAAGTCAGGACGCGCGATGGAAATGTTCACCACCGAACCGGGTGTTCAGCTCTATACGGCCAATGGTCTGAACGGCAAACTGATCGGCAAGGGTGGCGTGGCCTATCCGAAACATGGCGGGTTCTGCCTCGAAGCCCAGCATTTCCCAGACTCGGTGAATAAACCCAATTTCCCTTCGGTCATTCTCAGGCCGGGAGCGACTTATGAGCAGACGACAGTGTACAAGTTCTCCGCCAGATGAGAAGGATACGACAGATGAGCACGAAACAACAGGCGCTGCGGTGGGGCAAGCGCCCGCCGGACAGTTGGCTGAGGCGGACATGAGCGGCCCGAAGCTTCGTCTCGATCGCCGCAGGTTTCTTGGCCTACTGGCCCCGGCGGTGGCAGCGCCAGAACTGTCTCGATCACTTTTAGCAGCGAAGGAGTCCACATCGGGCAAGGTGCCAAATTTTGTCATCATCTTGTGCGACAATCTGGGTTACGGGGACATCGGCTGTTTTGGCTCCAAAAGGAATCGTACACCCAGCATTGATCGAATGGCCGCCGAAGGCATGCGATTGACAAGTTTTTATGTGACCAGTGGCGTGTGCACACCCTCGCGCGCCAGTTTGATGACTAGTTGTTATCCACGCCGGAACAATATGCACGCCAGCGCCAGCGGCAAACTCGTGCTCGATGCGATTGACCGTAAAGGACTCCATCCCGATGAGATCACGATCGCTGAGGTACTGAAGGGACAAGGCTACGCGACCGCATGTATCGGCAAATGGCACCTGGGCGATCAGCCGTCATTTCTACCCACGCGCCAGGGCTTCGATTCCTACCTTGGCATCCCCTACAGCGACGATATGGTGGCCACACCCGATGGGTCACGGCCCCCTCTGCCTTTGATGCGGAATGAAAAAGTCATCGAAGCGCCGGTTGACCGAAATACGCTGACCAAGCGCTACACCGAAGAGACGATCCGGTTCATTACGTCCAACCGGGACAAGCCCTTTTTCGTTTACTTGCCCCACGCGATGCCTGGAAGCACGGCAGAATCCTTTGCAAGCGAAACTTTCCGCGGTAAGTCCGCGAACGGGACCTATGGCGATGCGGTGGAAGAGCTCGATTGGTCAACCGGCGAGATTCTGGCGGCGCTTCGGAAACTCGGCCTTGACGACCGCACGGTCGTGGTCTGGACATCCGACAATGGTTCGCCCAATCGCCGCTACGGCAGCAATGCACCGCTCTCCGGTTGGGGCTACACGACGGCGGAAGGCGGAATGCGCGTCCCTTGCGTCATGCGCTGGCCCCGGAAGATTCCCACCGGGCGGACGTGCGATGAGCTGACCACGACGATGGATCTGATGCCGACATTCGCCCGGCTTGCCGGAACAAACCCACCAGGCGATCGCATCATTGATGGCAAGGACATTTGGCCGCTCATGGCTGGTGAGGTGGGCGCAAAGTCGCCCCACGAGGCGTTTTACTTCTATCATGTGGCCGACTTGCAGGCAGTGCGTTCGGGAAAGTGGAAACTGTGTCTTCCCCGGGTGTTGAACCGCCGCGAACAGAAAGAACTTGGAGTGGAAAAGATGCCCATGACGCTGTATGATCTTGAGGCGGACATTGGCGAAACGAAGAACGTGGCGAGCGATCATCCCGAGGTGGTCAAACGCCTTCTGGCATTGGCAGAAAAGGCCCGCGAGGACCTTGGCGATGGCCAGCGCCAGGGCAAGAACCAGCGACCGGCCGGATTTGTAGAATCACCGAAGCCACAAATCCTGTCAGGAGAGTAGCCAACAAGTCTTGCAGGCAAGAGGCCTGCGCTACCTTTCGGCGAGGGTTCCTCAGGGCATTTCGTGGCAGTTGGGATGGCGATGCTGCTGGGCCGGTGGCGAAGACCTTTGGGCGTTGGTGGGCAAGACCGTCCGGTTGCGGTTTGAACTCAAATCGGCCACACTTTATGCGTTCAGTTTCATGCACTGAGGGCGGCGCAAGTGCGGTTTCATCCAGCCTGTGCACCGGCAAGAAAGGCCGCTGATGGCAATCGTGATGGAGGCCGAAGTGCATGGATAGACGAGAATTTCTGGGCAAAGTCGGCGCGGGAACGTTAGGCGGATGGCTTGCGGGACAGGCTCACTTGGCTCAAGGCGCGCTGGAGCAGGCGGAAGCCCGCGGCGAGCCGAGGAAGGCCGAGGGTCGGCCCAACGTCCTTATCATCATGTGTGACCAGCTGAACGCGCGCGTCTTGGGTTGTTACGGCGGCGATGTTCCCACGGCAAACATTGATCGTTTGGCGCGCGAAGGCGTCCTGTTCACCGATGCCACGTGCCCATGGCCCGTTTGCTCCCCCACCAGGGCTTCTCTTATTACCGGTTTATATCCGCATACCCATGGCATCACATACAATGTCAACCGCCGCGACTATCCCGCCATCAAACCGCCCGCATCCGACGAAGGCATCAAAGCGTCCGACATCACGGCGGAAAAACTGCTGTATGAGCTCGGCTATCAGACCCACCATTACGGCAAATGGCACCTGATGGACGAGGACTTGCCCTACTATCGCGACATGTTTGGCGAACATCGCGAATATATGCAGATCATGGCCCGGACATTCGACGAAGTCAGAAAGCGACCGCGCGAACAGTGGATGGACTGGTATGACTGGGCTTTGCCGGTAACCGTCTCTCCCGCCCTCCAGAAAGCCGTCCGGTCTCTGGGCGATCGCTGGAACGGCAAAAGGTATTCGGAATTCATCACGAAAATGGGGCGGTTGGACCTGCCGTTGGAGCAAGACTTTGATGTGCAGGTTGCCGATCGGACCATTGCTTGCCTGCGGCGCCTGGGCCGCGCTCCTTTCATGGTGACGTGTTCCTTCAACCATCCGCACGACCCCAACGTTGCCTCCTCACCATACTACGAAATGTTCCTGCCGGAAAAGATTCGTTTGCCTGCCAATTATGGTAAACGCGAAAGTCGCTTTGAAAAAGATTGGTCGCGCCAGATTGTTGCCGATCTGGGTGAGCCGGGTCTGCGCGAATTCTTGCGAATCTACTATGGGTGCGTGAAGAAGATAGATGATCTGGTTGGGCGTATTCTTCGGGCGCTCGATGAAACAGGCCGCGCCGACAACACGATTGTCCTGTTCACCGCAGATCATGGCGACATGGCGGGTGGTCACGGTATGGTCTGGAAGAGCACGTCGGCTTTCTACGATGAAATCGTGCGAGTCCCGCTGATCATCCGCTATCCAGCCAAGGTCAAGCCCGCCCGGATGAGCATCGCTGCCTGCCTGACCGATGTTATGCCGACACTGCTCAACCTTGTCGGGTGCCCGATTCCTGCCCATGTTCAGGGCCACAGTCTTGCGCCTTATTTGCGAGGCCAGAAAGACTTAGACCAAGCCGCTGCCTACACGTTTTCCGAGCGATTGGTCGCCAATGAGACACATGCACGAAAGGTCGCGCCGGACACACCTGGCTCCTTTATGGTGCGTGGCCGAGGATGGAAGCATATCCGCTACCGGGGGAATGATGAGTATCTTTATGATCTCGTCCGTGATCCGGGCGAAACGAAGAATCTGGCCAACGATCCCGCTTTCCAGGAGTGGAAAAAGCAGCTTCGGCGGGAGTTGGAAAACTGGCTGCTGACAACAGGTTTTCCGGAAAGGCGGACGCCATGATCGTAAACCTAATCTCTTGATAAAGGAGGATTGCATGAAAATGAAAAAGACGTCGCGGTTGGCCATCCGAACGTCCTCGGTGGCGCTTGGGGTAACGATTTTGTTGATCGTGACTGGCGGCTGTCAGACGACAAAGTGGCAAGAGAAGCTAGCGAACGATCTGCCGGTGATGGGCCATCGCAACTGGATCGTCATTGCCGACTCGGCCTATCCGGCCCAAAGCCGGGCCGGGATCGAGACCGTCGCCACCGGTGCGGGGCAGCTCGAAGTGGTCAAAGCGGTTCTGGCGGCACTGGATCAAACGCGCCACGTCAGGCCTGTCGCTTACCTCGATGCGGAATTGCAGTATGTGCCCGAACAGGACGCCCCAGGCATTAAAGCCTATCGCGAGGAATTGACCCGGTTGCTGGGCAAACGGCCGGTGAATTCAATCCCTCACGAGGAACTGATCGCCAAGCTCGACAAGGCTGGCGAGACCTTTCGCATCCTGATTCTCAAGACGGCGATGACGCTGCCTTATACGTCGGTGTTCCTCCAGCTGGATTGCGGCTACTGGAGTTCGGAGGCCGAACAGCGACTTCGCACGGCAGTCAAGACAGCCAAATGACAATAGCACAGGCATCCTGCCTGTGAAGAATGAAACCGCTTTGGTGTTGGGTTGTCGTTGAGAGGCGAGCTTCAAAAGGAGTATCGCGTCTTGTGAAGTGGAACGCTGCGCGAGTACTTGGGTTAGCCGCAATACTGTTCACTTAAGGAGAAATCTCGACGTGGCATGTCCGCCCCCGGCGGATTGCCCATGAATCACGGGCTGGAAGCCCGTGCCACCTTGCTTAAGCGAACAGCCTTGGGACTAACTCACATTCCCTGACGCTGGAAAAGGAGCGCACAAATGACGAACAGCAGTCTTGTAGGGCGGCTGGTGGTCACGGTCTGCGTGATTGTTGTTTCCCGTGGCGCCATGTCGGCCTCGCCAGGCGGAAATCCCAGTTTCCCGGCAACAGGCACGAATACCAAGGCTGGCACAGGTTTCGTCGAGCCGGACGGTGTCTATCGTTTTGGTTTTGAGCTCGCGGACGCCGACCCCGGTTATCGGGTCGTGGTGAAGAACTATCTGGACGATCTCGATCCCAAAGCGCGGCCCGCCATTCCCGATACGCCGGCGACAATCCGGCTGAGCGCCGCCCGCGACGAATTCGAACCGGCCGCCTTCGTCATCTATGCCACGCGGGAGTTGAAATCGGCGGTCGTTGAGGCTGGCTCGCTCACGGGCAAAGCGGGAACGATTCCCGCCAGCGAGATTGAGGTGCGCCGTGTGGTGCGAACTCCGATGCGAAGAATCTACACAGCCAAGATAGGCGATGCGCCAATTGTGGGGCGTTTCCTCCCGCGCTGGCAACCGATGAACATCCCGGCCGGCGAGTTTCGCGAGGTGTGGTTGACGTTCCACATCCCGCCGACCGCCGCGCCTGGCGATTATCAAGGCCACGTGACGGTTGCAATCGGGAACCAAGGGCAGAACATTCCCGTCGCGCTTCATGTTTACCCATTTGAGCTCAAAGAGTCCGCCGCCAGAAGTCACGGCATGTATTACTCCGACTCCTTCCCCAAGATGAGCGACGCCGAGATTCGCCGCGATTTGAGGGATCAGCGGCATCACGGTATCCGGCACGTCGTTTGGGGAACGGGGATAGATTACGCCCCCGATCCTCAAAACAGGAAGTCATTCCGGCCCGATCTCTCCGACGTCCGGCGGATGTTGGCTCTGATGAAACAAGAAGGATTCGGCGGCATGGCAGTGTTTGGGACACGTTTTGAGGCATTGGCCATGAGGACGGGCCATACCGATGTCATGCGGAAAAGTGCGGCAAGGGCCAAGAGCGTCGGCAAAGGCAAACCAATGGACGTGCCGCCGGGTGAATCACTGGACGGCGATCAAGGGGCCGAATTCCGACGTGTGGCGAAAGCGGCCATGGAAGAATTCAAGAAAGTGCAGGCGGAATACCCACAGTTTCGGCTGGTCGCCACGCATCTCGACGAGGTTTTCAACCAAGGCCAACTGCCGCTTTACATTCGGCTGACCAAAATCGGCCAACAGGTTCCTGGCATCAAATTCTACATCACGTTCAACACCGCCGGTCCTGAACATGACGCCATGCGCAAGGAAATTGATCCCTGTGTGGATGTCCGTTGCAACCACGGCTACTCGTTCGAGTGGTGGCTGGCTCGCGGCCACACGATGGACGAATACAAGGCGGAGGTGGCCGCCAGCGGTGACGAGGCCTGGTTCTACCACAACGCACGGGGCGCCTATTGCACGCCGCAATGGGCGCGGATTATCAATGGCATCTACTTGTGGACGAGTCCCTTTTCCGTCCACTGTCCTTGGACCTATCGCCGGACCTATGGCAATCCATTTGATGATGGCGACAACGAGCGTCCAGACTTCGGTTTTGCTTTTCCTGATCCCGATGAGCCAACACAGATTGTGACGACACGCCTGTGGGAAGCCATGCGCGAGGGCTTCGATGACGTGCGATACATGGCCACGTTGACCGAACTCATCAAAGCGCGCAAGACGGCCAAACCACGCGAGGCAGGGGAAGCTCAGGCTTTCCTCGACGAGTTGGAAGCATCGGTGAAGAATATCAAGATCGTTCCGGCCGGCCAAGATGCTCGGGCCGCGACAGGCAAGCCCGGCGAGCAGGTGGACGCGGACACCGGTCTGGTGATGGGCATCGGCAAGACCGGAACGGTGCAGGAAGCGCCGCTTATCTACGCGCTGATGTTGCGCTATTCCGGCGAACGATTGCAGGCCGTTCGCGCCACGCTCGTGGAACATATCCTCCGGCTCAGCGAAAACTGATCTCACCTCAAGGAGGCGGGCCATGTCATGGAAGATGCGTTTCACTTGGGGATTCGCATTCCTGGCCTCATTCTTCGCGGTCGCTCACGGTCAGGACTTAAGGCAGCCGCCGCGCAGGGGCGTTTCAGGACCAGCCTTCTTCAGCCCAAAGGACATGGCGCAAGAAAAAATGGAGCTATCCAAACAGGCGGCCCCGGAGGCGGGTTCGGCGGAGGCTCCGCTTCTGTTTTGCATCGGTTTGCACATCGAGCCGCTGGGGGCGAGAGTGAGCGAACTTGTCGGGAAGACAGCCGAACGTCCATTCGGCCCTCTTAATAGGCCGCCGCTGATGGGCCGACCGGGCGGTCCGGTGCCCAGACCCGATTACAGCGAGGCGCCCATTTTCCAGCGCCATATCAAGGACATCAAAGCTCTCGTCTCCATTGTCGAAAAGCACGGCGGGAAGTTGACTGTCCAGGCCCAAACGCCCTTTACGCGTGTGGCGGCGGAATCGGGAGAGACCATTCTGGCCGACTTGGCCAAGAGCGGACACGAAATTGCACTACATTTTCACGAGGAGCCGCACCTGGGTCCCAACTGCAATACCTTGCCCGCCGAGACGTGGAGCGCTGTGATGGCCGAAGAAATCGGCTGGATCAAAAAAGCAGTCGGTAAGGACATTCGCGTTCGCTACTGGAGCGGCGGGAACATCTATCCGCGCATTCTCGAGGCGGCCTCAGGGGCTGGGCTGGACGTCATGAGCGATCACAAGAACCCGCGCAGACAGCAAACGGATGAGGCGATGCTGGCAGTGGGTCCGTGGCGTCCGGCGGGCGGCCCGAAAGAAACTGACATCGGCGCCTTTGCCAAACACGACCCGGCCGGAAAGATCGTCTATCTTCCCGACGGCATCTTCGCCAGCGCCGATTTCGCCGAACGCAAGAGGCAGGGCGATTGGGTCTTCTTCGACTATATGACCGATGGACTGGAACGGTCGTTGCGAGCGGCGCGGAAAGACTGTGTCAACGTCTTTCACGTGACCGCCCATCCGGGCGAGTTTCGCGGCCCGCTCGGAAGGGAACCGTTTGAAGTTGTGGACAGGTGGCTGACACAGGTTGTTGATCCACTGGTCAAGGCGGGCAAGCTTCGCTGGGCAACTTTCTCCGAAATGGCCGATGCCTATGTCCAGTGGGAAAAGTCCAACCCCGGTGTCGGTCCGCGCCGCGCAGAGAGAAAAGACGAGGCAGCCGCGCCGGCTGCGGCCCTCCGGCCGACCGGTGAACCCTCGAAGGCATACGTAACCTTCGCCGTCAACACCCACGATTGGGCGCACGTTGACAGCAGCGCCGACACGATCCTTCGGCTGATTAAGATCTTTCAGAAGAATAAGGTCCGAGGCGACTTCTATCTCACGGCCCAAATCACCGAGCGCTATGCGGAGCAACGGCCCGACGTGATCAAGGCTCTCGTCGCCGGCAACATGACGATCAGCTATCACGTTCGCCCGCCACATCCAACTTATATCGGTTTCGACCAGCGGCTGAAGGGTTTAGACGAGAAGACATTGGTCCAAACACTGCGGGATTATGAGACCTATCGGCTGAACCTGGCCACAGGCGATCTCCAGCGCGACCGCTCTGGAGGTTATGCGTTTGTGGCGAAGACGTTTGGCAAACCACCCGTGTGTGTCTCACCCCAGACCGGCGACATGCGGATCAAGAATGCTGTTGATGCGGTCTATCGTGAGATGGGCGCCAAAATGGTTCTCCTGTATCACGAGAGCGGAACGTTGCCGGACAAACCGCTGGAGTATCACGACGGGTTGGTGGTTCGTCCCAGTGACTTCAGCATCACGCGCTGGGCGCTCGAAGGCGAGCCGGTGGCGTCATTCTGGTGGAACCGATTGGACGGTCCCAACGCCGCGGCCTTCCATCCCACGGAATGGCTCAAGTCGCAACTGGCCGAATGGCGAACGCCCCGCCCGCCATTCGTCACAGCGCTGATTCATGAGAACAACTTCTACCGGCGTGGCCCAGAGGCCTGGACGTCGGTCTATTACTCCGACGCCAAAACACGCAGACCACTGCGACCACCTCACAATCTCAATGCTCCGGACGAATCGAAGCCACGCACAGCCGAGGAGGCGGAGAAAATCTGGCGGGCCTACGAAAACCTCGTGGCTTATGCCGCCGACAATCTGCGCGTTGTAACGTCCGAGGACATTGTCAAACTCGCCGAATCCGGTGCGTCGAAGACTCAGCAAAACACACCACAGGCTCTTCCGAAACCGTGAAAGGGGGCAAGGCATGTTGCGCAGACTCTGTTTTAGACTCAATACGGTTCACTCAGGTATTGTGGCACGGGCGTCCCGCCCGTGTTTCATGGGCAATCCGCCCGAGGCGGACATGCCACATTGCCGCGGGTGTCTTCCGTTTTCTGCTCCCATTAGTAAGAACGCGATTCGCCCGTTAAGGGAAATGGCCAATTGCCGTAATTTGAAAGGAGCATGACCATGACTTCTTCCGATCGAAGAGAGTTTCTCCGTGCCATGGGCGGAAGCATCGCGGCGATGTCATTCGGCCGACGCCTGGCTGCCGCGCCAAACGAACCGGCCGCCAGCGGCAAACCGTCGCGCCGGCCCAACTTCCTGTTCATTTATACCGACGACCAGCGGTGGGACGCCATGAGCGTTGTCCAAAAAGAGCAGGGAGAGCGGGCGCGGTTTCCGTGGTTCAAAACACCGAACATGGACCGTCTGGCGGCCGAAGGAATGCGGTTCCGCAACGCCTTTGTCGTCAACTCGCTCTGCTCGCCGAGCCGCGCGTGTTTCCTGACCAGCCAGTACAGTCACCTCAACGGCGTGGCAAACAACCACACGCCGTTCCCGGTCGAAAATGTCACGCACGCCACCTTGCTGCGTGCGGCCGGTTATACGACCGGCTACTTCGGCAAATGGCACATGGACCAACAGAAAGGCCCGCGGCCGGGCTTCGATTTTTCCGCCGGCCAGATCGCTCACGGGCGCTATCAGGACTGTCCTTTCGAGGTCAACGGCAACCCGACCCCAACGAAGGGATGGGTGGACGACGTGGTCACGGACTACGCCATCCAGTTCATCAAAGAGAACAAGGCCAAGCCGTTCTCGATGGTCGTCGGCTTCAAATCGCCGCACGATCCGCGCCAGCCGGCAGAACGAAACAAGAATCTCTTCGCGGGCGAAGAGCCAAGACCCGCCGAAAACGCTGACTGTCGGCCTCCCTATTTGTCAGAGGCGAAGCAACGAGCCCAGGGACAACGGCCTGGAACCAACTTTGAGAATATCCGAAACTACTTCCGCTGTATTGCCGGTGTGGACGACAACCTCGGGCGGCTTCTCGCGGCATTGGACGAACAAGGAGTGGCCGAGAACACGATGGTCATCTATTGCTCCGACAACGGCTACTATCTCGGTGAGCACGGCTTGGGCGACAAGCGCTCGGCCTATGACGAGAGTTTGCGCATCCCGTTGCTTGCGCGCTATCCGAAGCTGGGCGTCAAAGGAAAGGTCGTGGACGAGATGGCCCTCAACATTGATCTCGCGCCCACATTGCTTGATTTTGCGGGCGTGCCCGTTCCGGCGACAATGCAAGGGCGAAGTTGGCGACCTCTGCTCGAAGGCAAACTCGCCTCGTGGCGAAAGGCCTTCTTTTATGAGTATTTTTATGAGAAAGGGATGGAGAGAACTCCATCTGTCCTGGCCGTTCGCACCGAGACCGCCAAACTGATCAAATACCCCGGGCACGACGATTGGACGGAATTGTTCGATCTCAAGGCCGATCCATTCGAGAAGAAGAACCTGGCGCGTGACCCGGCTCACAAAGACCTGCTGGAGCAAATGCAGGGAGAGTTTGACCGTCAGGGAAAGGCCGTGCAGTTCAGAATACCCGACTACGCCGACAAGCCGGGCCAGTAAGCCAAGTGCAACGTCAGGGGCGAGTGAAGCGGGCGGTGTCCCGTAACCACTTCTTATGTCCGTTGAGGGAAGTTCGTATGAGCTGGCGGTCCGTCTTTATCTCAGCCGTTTGTTTGGTCGCCCTATTCAATCTCGTATATCTGGTTAACATGTAAGGGCGCAGCCCGCCTTATGGCGGCTATGTGTTTAGCGCTGGCAAGAAACACAGGCTGGAAGCCCATACCACCAACTTGAGAATTGATTTTGTTTGGCGGTGATCATTTTTTGGGCGCTTTTATGGTCCTTTCATCAGCCACTTTTTTTCTTTGCCGCGTCGGGAAGCTGACCCGGCGGCCGGGTCGTGCGCTTTAAGTCCTCGTCAAAGTCTTTCGCCATATCCGTCAGGCGTTTGACGATTTCCGGGTGATCCGTGGCGACATTAGTCTGTTCGCCGACATCGCTTTCCAGGTCGAACAAAGCCACATCGGTCTTGGCAGTGACATAGGGGCCGGGTTGGCCACCTGAGCCGCCGGGCTTGCCGCCGAGCGAACGGTAACTGTGCGGAAAATGCAGCTTCCATTTGCCGCTGAGAACGGCCTCGAGCGCGTTGCCCCAATAGTAGTATAATGCCTCGTGCGGCGATTTGGCGTTGGGGTCACCGGACACCAACGGCCAGATGTCCATGCCGTCAATGGTGTGTTTGGGCGGTGCGGCCCCAACGAGACCGGCAACCGTCGGCAGGATGTCAATAGTCATGGCCGGCTCGCGGCAAACCTTGCCGGAGGGGATTCTGCCGGGCCAACGCATGATGCAGGGCACGCGATGGCCGCCCTCCCAGGTCGAGCCCTTGCCCTCGCGCAACGGTTTGGCCGATCCGCCGTGGTCGCCATAGCTCAGCCACGGCCCATTGTCCGAGGCGAAGATTACCAGCGTTTGCTCATCGAGGCCAAGGCGCTTGAGTGTCGAAAGGATTTCGCCCACCGACCAGTCAATCTCCATGATGACATCGCCGTAGAGTCCCCGCTTGGATTTGCCCTTGAACCTGTCCGACACGTGTAGCGGCACGTGGGGCATGTTGTGTGCGACATAGAGGAAGAACGGGCGGCCGTTGTTCTTCTCGATAAACTTGACCGCGCGCTCGGCATACCACGTGGTCAACTTCGTTTGGTCGGGATTATACTCGATGATCTTTTCGCCTTCGATCAGTGGTAAATCGGGGTACTTTGCGGTCGGATGCTTGGGCCACATGTCATTGGAGTAGGGCAGACCGAAATAGTCATCGAAGCCGTGGCGCGCGGGCAGGAATTGCGGGTGGTGGCCGAGGTGCCATTTGCCGTAGATGGCGGTGGCATAATCACGCTGCTTGACGAGCTCGGCGATCGTCATCTCGCCGTCGGCGATCCCGTGCTTGGCGTTTGGCCCTAGCGCACCGAGAATACCTATGCGGTTGGGATAGCAACCGGTCAACAGCGCCGCTCGCGACGCACTACAAACCGCCTGGGCCACGTGGAAGTTGGTGAACCGCATGCCCTCGGCGGCCATTCGGTCCAGGTTCGGTGTCTCGAACCCTTCAGCGCCGAAGCAACCGACATCGGCATAACCCTGATCGTCGGTGAAGACGATGACGATATTAGGCAGTCGGCCCTTCCTGGCGGCTTTCTCGCCGAGAGCGAATCCCGGCAAAGCGAGTATTGCCGTACCCATGCTCATGTTTTTCAGAAAATCGCGACGTGTGGAATCGTGCGTGCTCATATTCCTTTCCCCTTTTGAGTGGCATTCTTTTCGAAAGAAAGTCTATTTTTCACTTCGTTTCCTCGCCGGTTCATGAACTGCGGCCGGGTGGTCGTGTGTTTTTCCCCTTGATGCGATACAATTTGCGCGCCTGGAAAAAGTCCTTTTTCTCGGGGTTCACTTGCATCACCCCGTCACCGAGATCTTCGCGCGCTTTGGCAACGAGATCCAGCATCCGCTCAACCACCTCCGGGTGCTCGCGGGAAACATCATTCTCCTCGCCGATGTCGTTTTCCAGATCGAACAGTGCCATGGTGATACTCGCCCAGACCTGGCGGCCTGGCATGCCATCTTTTCCCGGCTCCGCAACGGCATAGTATTGGTGGGGCAGAACCAGTTTCCACTTGCCCCAGCGAACCGCCTCCAACTGCCAGGCGTTGTAGTAATAGAAGGCTTCGTGCGGACTCCTGGCGCCAAGTTGGCCCGACATCAGAGGCCAAATGTCCCTGCCGTCAATTTGCTTTTCCGGCAACTTGGCTTCGGCCAAGATCGCCAGCGTTGGCAGGATGTCCATGGCGGTAGTGATTTCTCTGCACACTCGATTCTTGGGAATCTTGCCTGGCCATCGCATGATACATGGCACGCGCTGGCCGCCGTCGAATGTCGTCGTTTTGCCGTCGCGCAGTGGTTTGGCCGAGCCGGCATGGTTGCCGTAGGTCAGCCAAGGCCCGTTGTCCGAAGTGAAAATCACCAAGGTCTGCTCGTCGAGACCAAGACGCTTGAGCGTCGAAAGGACCTGTCCCACCGACCAGTCAATTTCCATGCAGGCGTCGCCGTAAAGCCCCTGCGTTGACTTGCCCTTATACTTGTCTGACACAGCCAGCGGGACATGCGGCATCGTGTGCGCCAGATACAGGAAGAACGGCCGATCCTTGTTTTTCTCGATGAACTTCACCGACTGTTCGGTGTACCATGTGGTCAGCTGCGTCAGGTCGGGGTTGTATCCAATGATCTTCTCACCTTCCATCAGCGGCAGGTCGGGGAAGAAGTTCTTCTTGGTCGGGTGCCAGGGCCACATGTCGTTCGAGTAGGGGAGACCGAAATACTCGTCGAAGCCGTGGCGTGTCGGCAAGAAGGGAGGGAGATCGCCGAGGTGCCATTTGCCGAACATCGCTGTGACATAGCCTTGTGTCTTGAGGATTTCGGGGATCGTTTCTTCGTCGCTGCTCAGGCCGGTCTCCGAACCGGCTTCGAGCACGGCGGGCAGGCCCACGCGCTGCGGATAGCAACCGGTCATCAGTGCCGCACGCGCCGGTGAGCATACCGACGAACCCATGTAGAAATCCGAGAAGCGTATCCCCTCGGCGGCCATGCGGTCGAGATGAGGCGTTTCAAATCCCACCGCTCCGAAGCAGCCAACGTCGGCATAGCCCTGGTCGTCGGTGAGGATAAGAACGAAGTTGGGCTTTCTGTCTTTTGGCGCGGCCTTGCCGCTGAACGACAATTGCGGCAAAGCAAGCGTCGCCGCACCAAGTCCCATAGCTTTCAAAAAGCCCCGACGATTCCGTCGTGAGTTCATGACCATCTCCTTGCGACTTGCGTCCTTTTCTTGATCTTGTTCTCTCTCGTCTTTCTGTGCGCACTCTCGCACTTGACCATAAACCAAGTTCGGTTCGGGAATCCGGGCGTTCCTGGCCGTTGCGCCGTGCGTCAAGGCGCTCGGGCGGTTGCGCGACGCCCTTCTCCTTTAGAAGTTTCGAAACGGTCCGCGCGGTTCGGCCTCCTCCATCTGCTTTTTCCACACGGCAAACCGCGATTGGACCATTTGAAGGATGCCGGGTTTTTCCTTCGACAGGTCGTGTTGTTCGCCGATGTCGGTCGAGAGGTCGAACAGTCCCGTGCCGCGACTCGATTCGACCCATTTCCAGTTGCCGACCCGCGCGGCTCGATCACCGCGACGCTCCCAGAACATTTCCCGGCGCGGCGATTTCGTTTTGCCGGCCAGCACACCGGTGATGTCGAAGCCATCGAGAGTCACGCCTTTGGGCGGTTGGAGACCGGCTGCCTTGCAGAGCGTCGGAAAGATGTCTATCGCGGTCAGGAATTCGTCACAGACGGTGCCGGCGGGGATCACGCCCGGCCAGCGCATGATGCAGGGCACGCGAATGCCGCCCTCGAACAATTGGCTCTTGCCGGCGCGCAGTGGGCCGTTGTCCGCCCCAGCCGATCCACCATTGTCCGAAAAAAAGATCACTATCGTATCGTCAGCCAGGCCACGTTTTTCCAGAAGATCCAGAATCTGGCCGATGGCCTCATCCATGCACGTCACCGCGGCCATGTAGTTGACGCGCTGTTTCGCTTTGGCGTTTTGCGGTTCTGGATACATCCTTATGTATTTCTCCGGGGCCTGGACCGTCTTCGGTTCTTCGAGAACCGACGCCATATGCGGTGCATTGAACGGCACATAGCAGAAAAATGGCTGGCCCTTGTCCTGGACAATGAACCGCATCGCCTCGCGCCTGAACAGGTCGGTGCTATAGGTGCCTTTATCTTTGGCGGTTGGGCTGTTGTTGCGATACATCGAGGGGACGCCGTATCGTTCATGGGTGTAATAGTCTATGCCCGTGTTCACGAAGCCGTAGAAGTCGTCGAACCCGCGCTGGAGTGGAAGGAATCGCCGCAGCATGCCCAGGTCCCATTTGCCATAGATGCCGCTGACGTAGCCGGCCTGTTGGAGCACTCGCGGCAAAAGCACCTCTTGCGTGTCCATGCCGAGGATACACTCTGCCGAGACGGCATACTCTTCTGGCGGATACTTATACCCATAGTCAGGCTTGTCGTTACGGAACATGTCATAGGTGCCGTTGCGCTGCGGGTAGCGTCCTGTGAGGAAAGCGCCGCGCGAAGGCGTGCAGGCGGGCCAAGCCACGTAGAAGCTGGTCAGCCGCACACCGCCAGCGGCCAGCCGGTCGAGGTTGGCTGTCTTGATCTCCTCGCTGCCGAAACAACCCAGATCGCGGTAGCCCTGGTCGTCTGAAACGACGAGAAGGATGTTAGGTGGCCGCTTGGTCGGGGGCCGCCTGGAGAGTCGCGCACACGCGGGCAAGGCCAGCGCTGCCGTGGCCACTCCCACCGCTTTCAGAAAACCACGCCGGGTCTGGTTGTGTGTCCTCATATTCTTCCGCACTTTTTGCTATTTTTTGCCACTTTTGTCGCGGCGCGATCGCGCGGTCTTTCGCTCTTTTGCCGGACGGTCTTTGGAAACTCGTTGATACCAATCGGTGACAGTTGCCAGAAGTTTCGCTCGGGTTTCCGCGTGGGCTGGGCCTTCCACAAGGTTTTTCATTTCATAGGGGTCGGCCTTCAGATCGAACAGGTGAGTCGGCTTCATGGTGTTTTTCTCGACCGCCAGCTTGAAAGCGTCCCGCCGGGCCATGGCCCATCCGCCGGACTCCGAAAAGATTGGCCTGTTGCTCAGGTCCTGCGGTTCTCCACGCGTCAGAGGGGCAAAGTTCACTCCCTCGACCTTGGGCTCGGGTGGGAGATTCGCATAGCCCACACAGGCTGGAAAGAAGTCCACGCTCGAAATGAGAGCGTCGCTCTGAAGTCCTCGAACTCCACCCGCTACCCGGACAATCAGAGGGATTCGGCTCGACTCCTCCCAGAAGACCGATTTGTTCTTGAGGCCGTGACTGCCTTGCATATCGCCGTGATCCGAGGTGAAAATCACCACCGTGTTGTCGCGCAGCCCCAGACGGTCAACGGCTTGGAGGAGGCGACCGATATTGGCGTCCAATTGCGTGACCATGGCGTAATAGAGCTGAAGATACTTGTCAAGATTGCCGCCGTATTTCTTGTAAACGGGATCGGTTTCCTTCGGTTTCGGAGCAGGCGGACTGGCGGTGGCAATATAGGGATCAATCTCCTGGCAGTTGGGCCGCCGCGTGATCTTGACCCCTTCATACATTGCCTCATACTCAGGGCTTGGTTGAACCGGGTAGTGGGGATTCTGGTAGGAGACAAACAGAGCGAATCGCCCTTTGGCGATGTGTTCCAGGCGCTGGATAGCGATGTCGGTCGTGGCATCGGTCCGATGCTTCGAGCATCGGGTTTCCTTTCCTTCCTCATCGAAGAAGCGGACGTCTGTCACATAGTCGTTGTAACATTGATAGCCGATAAAATCCGTGAAGCCGCCGCGCAGTTCGGGTGGGACCCATTTGTTTCCTGTTCCGCCAAAATGCCATTTCCCCACATAGCTTGTGCGGTAGCCACCGCCGTTCAGGCGGTCTGCCAAAGTCGGCTCGCCCTTCGGGAGCGGTAAACCGTTGCTCAGGATTCCTGTCTGCGACCCGTAGCGACCCGTGAATAACGTGGCGCGAAACGGGGTGCACACCGGGGCGCAGGAATAGGTATTTCGAAAGAGCGTTCCTTCTTTGGCCAGTTGATCGAGATTGGGCGTTCGGATTTCGGGATTGCCCATGCACCCCATAGCGAAACCATGCATCTGATCCGCGAAAACGAACAGGATGTTCAATGGCGGCGTTGGCTTGCGATCGGTCTGGGCGCCGCGCGCGATCTGCGGCATCGCCAACGTCGCCCCTGCCAGGGCCTTTAAGAAATCCCGACGGTCGAACCATCTGTTCATCACGGCTCGCTTTTCCCCCATACCGCCTGATTGCTTCATTTTTTCTCTCCTTTCCGTGCGCTTTTGTTCGCCTTGGCATAGTCGGGATTGGGTTCAGGAAGTTGTGCGTTGACGGTCTTGCGCCAGGCGTCGAGGTGTTTGCGAAGCTCCTCGGCCTTTTCAGGCATCTTTTCTGCCAGGTTGTTCTTTTCGCCAATGTCCTCTTTGAGGTCATACAGCTCGACGTGCCTGTCCTCGAAGTATTCGAGCAACTTCCAGTCGCCCTGGCGGATTGAGCTGACCGGGCTGGTCGTTTGGTAATAGTGAGGGTAGTGCCAGTAAAGGGCATCGCGTTTCAGCGCGGCAGTTAGGTTTTTCAACAAAGGCGCAAGGCTGAGGCCATCCACGTTGACGTTGTGCTGCGGTTCACCGACGAGACCGGCCATCTCAAGGATAGTCGGGTAGAAATCAATCGAGCTGACCGGATGAGCGCAAACGCTGCCCGCTCTTGTGACGGCGGGCCAGCGCACGAGTAGCGGGACACGGACTCCACCTTCGTATAGCGCCCCTTTGCCCGAGCGCAGCGGGTAGTTGTCGGTGACGGCCTTCTCCTTGTACTTGTTGATGAAGCCGCCGTTATCGGAAAAGAAGAAAACGACGGTGCGGTCGGCGATGCCGAGTTCGTCGAGCTTGGCGAGAACGCGGCCAACGCTTTGATCGAGGCTGTCAACCATCGCGGCATATCCATCGTTCTGATGATGCATGTCAGGCTTTAGTTTCTTTCGGTAACGGTCAACCAGGTCGGACTTGCCCTCGATGGGTGTGTGAACGGCATGGTGGCAAAGATTGAGGAAGAACGGTTGGTCTTTGGCTTTGTCGAGGATTTTAAGGGCCTCGTCGGTCAGGCGGTCGGTCAGATACTCCCCTTTGCTGCCCCATTCCAGGTGCGGCACGTATCGGAACTCTTTGCCAAATGTGCCTGAGCCGCTGTACGGGTAAAAGAATGTCGCTGGCGCGCCCCAGAAGGTCCCTCCGATGTTGATGTCGAAGCCCTGCGTTTCGGGGTAATACGCCGCATCGCCCAGGTGCCACTTCCCCACGTGGGCTGTCAAGTAGCCGGCTTTCTTGAGCACCTCGGCGACGGTCACTTCCTCGTGCGGCATGTTGGCCACGGTGACCGGTGGGATGAGGGTTCGGTTGCGTGGCGGGTTTGACGCGGCTTCATACCAGATCGTCGTGTGCAGGCGGGCCGGACACTTGCCGGTCATGATCGAGGCGCGTGTCGGCGAACAGACCGGACCCGCCGCGTAGGCATCGGTAAAGCGCATTCCCTGGGCGGCCAACCGATCAATGTTGGGCGTCTCGTGCAGGTCGCTGCCAAAACATCCCACGTCGGCCCAACCGAGATCGTCAGCGAGAATGAAGATGAAATTTGGTTTGCCAGCGGGTTCCTCGGCCCACGATAGCGACTTTGGCATCGCCAGCGCCACTGCACCGAGACCCGCGGCTTTCAAAAAATCGCGACGGTCAAATCCCTTGCCCATGGCTGGCTCCTTTTTGGTTTCAGCGCATTCCGCTCCCGCGTCAACATCGGTTCTTCTCGTCGGTCACTGGCTGCGAAAATGGCGAAGGAAGAACTCGACCATCTCGCGCTCCATCGCTCCTCTTTCTTTGGCCCTCTCTTTGTAGTCATCGCGGTGACGAAGCACACATTCGATTTTCAGTGGCTCGAGTTTTTCTTTGAGGGCCTCTCCAAACTTGGGATGGTGTATCCCTTGTCCCGGCGCTGCGTCTGGAGGTAGCGGTCCTTTCGATTCCGTGTAGAACATGAAAACCGGCGGGTCGTCGGCGGAAACATACGTCATCGGCGAGGCTTCTTCATAAAGCTTGTAGGCACGCGGCGAATCAACCTCGTCGGCTTTCAATCCGTAAAACGGAAGCAATGCAGGATGCTCATGGGCGCGTCCGCCGATCAGCTTTTTGATAAACCGAGGGTCATAGGACGACTGGGCGCCGATGACACCCATACAAGTTAACCGAGTGGACTGCCGCGTTACAGGATCATCGCTCTTGGGGTCGGCCAGATCGTCGTGGAATCCGATCCAGAGCGAAATCCCCGCGCCCGCCGAGCCGCCGGTAGCGGCTATCTTTTTGGGGTCGAGGTTCCACTCTTTTGCCTTCAGGCGGAAAAATTGAATTGCCCGCGCACCGTCGAGCATAGGGGCAGGAAAGGAAGCGTGCTGTGACAACCTGTAGTTAATGGCGGCGACTGAGATGCCCGATTCCAGGCAGAGTTTCAGCAGGGACGGACTGACCTGTGACTTGTCGCCTGCCCGAAATCCGCCGCCATGAATGAAAACCACCAACGGCGTTGGCTTGTCCGACTTGGCTTTCCAAAGGTCGAGGACATTGCGTTCGTGTGGTCCATAGGGCACATTTTGCAGATCGGCTGGTGGCTTCGCGGCGGCGGCGCCCTTGTCTTGTTGGGACCTCGCCGCCTGCAACGCGGTCAAGGACACGCACATCAGGATCACTGGAACCAAGATTACTTTCGCACGGCTCATGATCGTCTCTCCTTTCCAAATTGTCGCCGGGCTACCGGCGCTCCTTATCGCTCCAATTTAATCACAACGTAGGGTGTCTCTTTCTCGAGGTCCGGGTAAATTTTGCCATTACCTTTGTTGTCCATGACCTCAATCAGGTACATGAAGTCCCACGTCGGAACAATGTTTTCGCCGGAGATTACCGCCCGATACTGATCCTTCTCGCCGGTCGGGAGCATCGGCTGAGTTTGATAGTCGAGCTGCTGATTGACGCTGCGATAGAGCACACGAACCCATTTGACCCCCGAGGGGTCGCGCGCCTCGGCCGTGAGGGTCAGTGGCTTTCCCGCTGGGGCGCTGGCGATCGGTTTGTGTATCAGCTCGGGAGGTGCGTTGTCATTCGTGACCGTCACGGCCACACGGTTGATGCGGTCCTCACCCAGACCCGGATAATTCATTCGCCGTCCGGTTCCATCGGTCACTTCAATGAAATACTCCGCCGAATCGCCTAGCAGGGAAGAAGCGACCGTGGTGCAATAGCGAAACGGTCCTGTTTTCCTCAAGTCAAAGGAATAGCTCGATTTCGAGCTCCTGACACCCAACGTGACTTTGATTGAGTTCCCTCCGCTCACCGTGGATCGAATGACGAGGTCCTCTCCGGGCGCTACCCGGCGGACCGGCACGTGGGCAATCACGATCGAGTGGCTCGTGCCGGCGGGCTGGAATGTGTCGCGCTCCTGCTCCATCTTTTGCAGCCCTTTTTCCAATTCGGCAAGTTCATCCTTCCAATGACCGCACAACCCCGCGCTCCTGGCCCCCATCATCAAGTCGTCGGCATAAACGTCGGCGGCGGCCTCGACGAGTTTTTCCCATGCCTCAATGGCACGCCGCTCATAAGCGATGGCGTCATCGAGGGAATTCAAATCTTGCGTGCGCTTGAACAAGGCATAACCGACGGCGGCGGGGATTCGCCGCGAATGATACAAGGCGAGGTTGGCCAGCATTCTCAGGTCCACCATCGTCGAATTGAATTCCTTGTTCCTCTTGTCGCCGATTCGCCTTTCCGCCTGTTCCACCTGCTCCAAGACATCCCTTGCGATGGAAGCAAGCCACTTGCTGGTTTCCCACGGCCGGGTCTTGGCCGTTTCCTTGCCTTCAATGTGATTTTGCGCCTCCTCATCGAAGCTCACGAACTGCTGAATATCGCTCCCCTCGGCCTTGGCATAGGCCGGCAAATCTCCCAGACGCTGCTTTTCCGCCCATCCCCTGGTCATGGGAAAGTAGCCGTAAGGATAGCAGGCGCCTACGATCCGCGGCAGAATTCGGCTGGCCCGATGGAGGCCCCGTTCGACAAAAGGCGCGGCGTCCTTGCCGAAGCGCCTTTCGAATTCCTTCTGCCAGACCTCGGGGGGCGTATCCGGATTATATCCTATTCTTCCAAACACTTGGAAGAAGTGCCAATAGCGCTCGAACTCCCAATCATAGTATTGATATGGCGGTCTGAGCAGCTCGAACGGTTTCATGTCATGAGGTTGAGCTTCCATTTTCGTTACCAGTGGTTCGTTGACCTCGAAGCCCTCACCGTCATACAAGTGCGTGCTTCCCGCAAAACGCCGGACATACTCCGGATCACCCCACAGCAACACCCGCGCCGTTCCGCCGTTCCAGAGTCGCCAGTGCATTTTGTATCGTTGCGGATACCGCAGCAAGTCCGCATAGCTATGACGCCGATCAAACTGATTCTGCCGGTTGATGTGCGTTGGATGGAACGGCATTCCCATCTGCTCCATCCAGTATTTGGTGGTTATCCGCAGCTTCACGCCCATCTCCAAACCCGCCTCGATCACGGAATCCGGGAGGCCTTTAGCCCGCGCGTCAAACCGAATATTTGGGGCGGATTCTTTCACGATCTGAAAGATGTTCTTCCAGAACTCTTCTATTTCTCCCTTTTTCAGGCCCGATTCGCCATGCATGCGGAACTGGATCGCGTCCAAATCGGGAATGAGCTTGATGAACTTCGCCAACGCCACCTTGGTGTAGGGAACCAGATTCTTCTCCGTCACTCCCCACACCAACCCCGGCGTGGGTTTCTTTGTAAATTCATTCGCTCCTTTGACGCCGCCTCCCTGGACACCGCCGCGATAGATGTGGTCCCAGATGCCAAGGGTGAAATTCAGACCCCGCTCGTGCGTCATCTTGATAAGCCGGTTCAGGGCCTCGACGTTTCGCTGCTGTTGCTCTTTGGTGATGCCGACCGCGTGAACGTCGGGAAATTCCTCGACATCGAAAAAGTAAGGGTAAGGCGGCGCCATGTAGCCGCCGTTCTCGTAGCCAAATATTAGAACAAATGTATTGAAACGATTTCGGGCTAGCATGTCGAGATAGCGGGCCCAGTATTCCTCGTTGAAGAAACGGCTCTCAAAGTAGGACCTGTTCATAGTATAGATGGAAAGCGCTCGCTCGACGACCGCCGGTTTTTCCCTGGCATCACGAACCTCGCTCAGCGGACTGTTTGGATCAGCAGCCCATCCGATTCGATCGGCCACGTCCAGTTCGGCATACATCAGCCCGCGATTGTCGGAGCCGCAGACGACCAACGTTGGTTTGCCGTTCCACTGCGTGTGTTGGATGACCAGCGCTTCCGCGCCTGTCGGCGAGGGAATGTTGCCGGCTTTCAGCAACTGGGATACCGGGCCTGAGTTGGACGCCAACCCCGCCACGACCAAGATCTTTCCCCGGGCTGCTTCGAGCGTAGCGACATTCTCGGCTGGAGTTCCCTTGGCCGTTAGGGCCGCCATAATTTTGCGCAGCCCATGCGTGGCGGCAGGAGCCATCTCCCGATCCGTCACCACGGAGACTGTGACCTCGGACGACACGGCGCAGTTTCCGCTCACCACGAGCGAAATCGCCATCAACAACGCCAGAGGGACGAGTAATAGTTTGCGGAATGAGCAGTTTGGTCTCATTCGACATCCTCGTTTCCCATGCTGGTTTTTACTTTCTATCCATGAGGTGTATCCAGTATTATACGGCAATCCGAGACTTGGGTTCCTCCTTCTGTCAGCGGATGCCGGTAGCACCGAGGGTCCCATGTGGGGAATCATTTGACGCTTGTGGTTTAATAGATTGGAAACTTTCGCTGTGCAAGCAGAAAGACGAGGAGGCAGAAACGTAAGAGTCGTTCATGCCGCGTGGCGGCACCCAGAAAGGAATGAAAAGCTCGTACTCCCCACTTAAGGTCTTCAATTATTTATCTTGCCAACACCGTGTAGGCAGCCTGAAGGGCTGCCATACAATAGCCTGGGGCAACGCCCCAGGAATCTGGCCCACCTTGATCCCGTTGCACCCTGAAG